>Ga0058700_1000074_pt1 | contig 69382 bp, 63 predicted proteins | sample AgamicAtAme_FD_71365 | JGI IMG/M metagenome (GOLD analysis project Ga0058700, IMG submission 71365) | Agave microbial communities from Guanajuato, Mexico - At.Am.e | ecosystem: Host-associated > Plants > Phyllosphere > Phylloplane/Leaf | place: Guanajuato, Mexico | collected 2012-06-07 | reverse complement strand
AGATTAATAATGCCAAGGGCCTGTGAAAGTTCCATGAAAAAGGGTCCATGTGAAGACATGAACCCTTTTTACATCAGCCACCGGATCGGTCAACCGATCCTTAAACGATCGGCATTAGCCATCAGGCGCCCTTCTTCTTTGCGTCAGACAACGCTTCACTTAGGCCGATCCGAACAATTTCACGTTGTAGCGAGGCGGCAATCACATGAATTCCCGGGAGCATAGATAGCCTGACCGGGGTGAATGCGCGCAGCCAACGCCGCGAAAGATAAAACGTAATCAGACTTCTTCCATGCGGCCCAGCAGCGCCTGCAAACGCTCCTGCCAGCCGTGCTGCTGTTCTTTCAGCTGGTTGTTTTCGCGCTCCAGCTCTTCGCGGCTATGCTGTGCAGCCTGAACATCCTGCGCCAGACTATTGTTCTTTTCTTTCAGCTCTTCGATTTCCATCTGCAACAGCGTGATGGTATCAATCGCCTGCTGCACTTTCGCTTCCAGTTTCTCGAACACTTCTAATGACATTGTCATACCTCTCCTGAGTTGCAAGGCGTTGATAGGTAAATCTTCGTCCCTAACACCGGCGACGCCTTAATAAAATGAGCGCATTTCGCTTGTCCACGATTGTATGAATCACACCAGCCCCTGTCCAGCGCGGAGCCGCGCTGTTTGCGCTTTGCAACACTTTTCGTCCTCATCCTGGTGCAACAGCGGTGCCCATCTCTACATTGTTAATAGTGAAGTTACAAAAATGATTCAGCTCACATTTCGATATGGCACAAAAACGCCCCAATTCGCGCGAAAACGCTCATTTTATTGACGCAGTACACACATTTTAATTTCGATATTTCTCGTTTTTGCTCGTTAACGATAAATTAACACTATGTCTACACGACATCATGGGAGACGTTGGCCCCATGCTAACAATAACCATTACTCTTTAGCAGGATCCGATTATGAGTCAGACATCAACCTTAAAAGGCCAGTGCATCGCCGAGTTTCTCGGAACCGGGTTGTTGATTTTTTTCGGTGTCGGGTGTGTCGCAGCGCTGAAAGTGGCAGGTGCCACCTTCGGCCAGTGGGAAATCAGCATCATCTGGGGTCTTGGTGTGGCTATGGCCATCTACCTGACTGCAGGGGTTTCCGGCGCGCATCTTAACCCCGCGGTAACGATCGCACTATGGCTCTTCGCCAGTTTTGACGGGCGCAAAGTAGTTCCCTTCATCATTTCGCAGTTTGCCGGCGCGTTTTGCGCAGCGGCACTTGTTTACGGGCTTTACTACAATCTTTTCCTCGACTTCGAACATACGCACAATATGGTGCGCGGCAGCGTCGAAAGTCTTGATTTAGCGGGTATCTTTTCAACCTACCCTAACCCGCACATAAACTTTGTGCAGGCCTTCGCAGTTGAAATGGTCATTACCGCTGTTCTGATGGGCGTCATCATGGCGCTGGGCGATGATGGCAACGGCATTCCACGCGGGCCGCTGGCACCCCTGCTGATTGGCCTGCTGATTGCGGTTATCGGCGCGTCGATGGGGCCACTGACCGGCTTCGCCATGAACCCTGCGCGTGATATCGGCCCGAAAACCTTCGCCTGGCTGGCAGGCTGGGGTGACGTCGCCTTTACCGGCGGCAAAGATATTCCCTACTTCCTCGTCCCGCTGTTCGGGCCGATCGTAGGCGCGGCGCTTGGCGCATTCGGTTATCGTAAACTGATTGGCCGCCACCTGCCGTCAGGAACCAGTGAGGCGGCGGAAGAAAAAGGCACTGCCTCCACGACTCAACAAAAAGCTTCGCTGTAATGTGACTACGGGACTCTAACCATGACTGACAAAAAATATATCGTTGCGCTCGACCAGGGTACTACCAGTTCCCGCGCGGTTGTGATGGATCACGACGCCAACATCATCAGCGTTTCACAGCGCGAATTTGAACAAATTTACCCTAAGCCAGGCTGGGTTGAGCACGATCCCATGGAAATCTGGGCATCGCAAAGCTCCACGCTGGTCGAAGTGTTAGCGAAGGCAGACATCAACTCCGACGAAATCGCCGCCATCGGTATTACCAACCAGCGTGAAACAGCCATCGTCTGGGAACGCGAAACCGGCAAACCGATCTACAACGCGATTGTCTGGCAGTGCCGTCGTACCGCCGAGATTTGCGAGCAGCTCAAACGCGACGGCATGGAAGAGTACGTGCGCAACACCACCGGCCTTGTGATTGACCCGTACTTCTCCGGCACCAAAGTGAAGTGGATCCTCGATCACGTTGAAGGCTCCCGTGAACGTGCGCAACGCGGCGAACTGCTGTTCGGCACCGTGGATACCTGGCTTATCTGGAAAATGACGCAGGGCCGCGTTCACGTGACCGATTACACCAACGCCTCGCGTACCATGCTGTTTAACATCCACGCGCTGGACTGGGATGACAAAATGCTGGATGCGCTGGATATCCCGCGCGCCATGCTGCCGGAAGTGCGCAAATCCTCCGAAGTGTACGGTCAGACCAACATTGGTGGTAAAGGCGGTACGCGTATTCCTATCGCCGGGATCGCCGGTGACCAGCAGGCCGCGCTGTTTGGCCAGCTGTGCGTGAAAGAAGGGATGGCGAAAAATACCTACGGCACCGGCTGTTTTATGCTGATGAACACCGGCGAGAAAGCGGTGAAATCCGAGCACGGTCTGCTGACCACCATCGGCTGCGGCCCGAAAGGCGAAGTGAACTATGCGCTGGAAGGCGCAGTGTTCATGGCGGGGGCTTCCATCCAGTGGCTGCGTGATGAAATGAAGCTGATCAGCGATGCATTCGACTCTGAATATTTCGCTACCAAAGTGAAGGACACCAACGGCGTATACGTGGTTCCTGCCTTTACCGGCCTCGGCGCGCCATACTGGGACCCGTACGCACGCGGCGCAATCTTCGGCCTGACGCGCGGTGTGAACGCTAACCACATCATTCGCGCCACGCTGGAATCGATCGCCTACCAGACGCGCGACGTTCTGGAAGCGATGCAGGCAGACTCCGGTATTCGTTTACACGCGCTGCGTGTGGATGGCGGCGCGGTGGCCAACAACTTCCTGATGCAGTTCCAGTCCGACATTCTGGGCACCCGCGTAGAACGCCCGGAAGTGCGCGAAGTGACGGCGCTGGGCGCCGCCTACCTTGCGGGTCTGGCGGTCGGCTTCTGGCAGAATCTCGATGAATTACAGGAAAAAGCGGTCATCGAACGTGAATTCCGCCCTGGCATCGAAACCACCGAGCGCAACTACCGTTACAGCGGCTGGAAAAAAGCCGTCAAACGCGCGCTGGCGTGGGAAGATCACGACGAGTAATCCTGCCTCCTCTCCCCTCTCCCGTTTGGGGGAGGGGATCAATCCTCTCCCCCCTCTCCCTGTGATAAACTTTGTGCAATTTCTTTCACTACAGAGTGTGTTATGAGACGAGAACTTGCCATCGAATTCTCCCGCGTTACCGAGGCTGCGGCGCTGGCTGGCTACAAATGGCTGGGACGTGGCGATAAAAACACGGCGGACGGCGCAGCGGTGAACGCTATGCGCATCATGCTCAACAATGTCGACATTGACGGAACCATCGTCATTGGCGAAGGGGAGATCGATGAAGCGCCGATGCTGTTTATCGGTGAGAAAGTCGGCACAGGAAAAGGCGACGCCGTGGATATCGCGGTCGATCCTATTGAAGGCACCCGCATGACCGCAATGGGCCAGGCAAATGCGCTGGCAGTACTGGCTGTCGGCGATAAGGGTTGCTTCCTGAATGCGCCGGATATGTACATGGAAAAGCTGATTGTCGGCCCTGGCGCAAAAGGCGCTATCGACCTCAATCTACCGCTGGCGGATAACCTGCGTAATGTCGCCACCGCGCTGAATAAGCCCCTGACTGAACTGACGGTCACCATCCTTGCCAAACCGCGCCATGACACAACGATTGCAGAGATGCAAAAGCTCGGCGTGCGCGTTTTCGCCATTCCCGACGGCGATGTGGCGGCATCCATTCTTACCTGTATGCCGGATAGCGAAGTCGATGTGCTGTACGGTATCGGCGGCGCGCCGGAAGGCGTGGTTTCCGCAGCGGTGATCCGCGCGCTGGATGGCGACATGCAGGGACGTCTGCTGGCACGCCATCAGGTTAAAGGCGACAGCGAAGAGAACCGCCGCATCGGCGAGCAGGAGCTGAAACGCTGCCGTGGCATGGGCATTCAGGCGGGCAACGTGCTGCGTCTGGATGATATGGCGCGTAGCGATAATGTGATTTTTGCGGCAACCGGCATCACCAAAGGCGATCTGCTGGATGGCATTACCCGCAAAGGTAATATCGCCACCACGGAAACGCTGCTGATCCGCGGGAAATCGCGCACCATTCGCCGCATTCAGTCCATCCACTACCTCGATCGTAAAGATCCGGATGTGCAACGCCACATCCTGTAAGACTATTTGTTCAATTGAGCTTTCCGGCCCGCACGGGCTGGAAATCTCCCTCCACAGGCACGAAGATAAGGCAACGCAACTGAACAGGAGAAAACCATGGCGGAATGGGTAACAGGAAAAGTCACTAAGGTGCAGTTCTGGACCGATGCGCTATTTAGCCTCACCGTTCATGCCCCCGTTCACCCCTTCACTGCCGGGCAGTTCGCCAAGCTTGGTCTGGAAATTGACGGCGAGCGAGTTCAGCGCGCTTACTCTTACGTCAATGCGCCGGGTAACCCCGACCTCGAGTTCTATCTTGTCACCGTGCCGGAAGGCAAACTCAGCCCGCGCCTGGCGGCCCTGCAACCGGGAGACGAGGTGCAAATTGTCAGCGAAGCCGCCGGTTTCTTTGTGCTTGAGGAAGTACCGGACTGCGAAACGCTATGGATGCTGGCCACCGGCACCGCTATAGGGCCGTATCTGTCGATTTTGCAGGAAGGCAAGGATCTGCAACGCTTTAAAAATCTGGTGCTGGTGCATGCCGTGCGTTATGCCGCGGATCTCAGCTACTTGCCGCTGATGCTGGAGCTGCAGCAGCGTTATGAAGGGAAACTGCGTATTCAGACGGTAGTCAGCCGGGAGACGATTTCCGGTTCGCTGACCGGACGCGTACCGGCGTTGATTGAAAGCGGTACGCTGGAAGAAGCCGTCGGGCTGCCGATGAACACCGAAACCAGCCATGTGATGCTGTGTGGCAACCCGCAGATGGTACGCGATACCACACAACTCCTTAAAGATTCCCGGCAAATGACCAAGCACCTGCGCCGCCGACCGGGGCATATCACCGCGGAACACTACTGGTAATCAGCGGTACTTCACTTCCAGCGTCTCTTTGCCATATTTGTTTTCTCCCTGGGTGCCGACAAACGCGCCCAGGTCGATCAGCATCATGACGATAATCACCACCGGAATCAGACGTCCCACCGCCCATTCCAGCGTACCGTTCAGCACTTCCCAGTGGCCGGAAAGCAACATCCACGCCAGCACCATCAGCAATCCCCACGCGCCATGACGGCCGCGATCGTGCAGACGTTTCACCATTACGCAGGCAGTCGGCCAGATGAGGCACACCAGAATAAACGCGGCCATCTGGAAATCGAGCATTCCGCTGTTTGCCAGCGCAAACAGCACTGTCATGCTCACTACCCAGAGAATGATCCAGACCCAAAAGTCGCGTCGACCAATGCGCCCTTTAAACGAAAACAACCACTGCTGTATGCCCATGTAAGGTTCCTTATTATCGTAATGCTGCGTAGTTTACCCTGGCAGCGGGAGTTTTTGACAAGCCAGCCCGATATCGTTTTAATCGTGAGCACACTTTAGAGAGGGCGATGTAATGAAAGCATGGCGTTACCCGATTTGGCTGCTCTTCTCAGCGCTGGTCTTCGGCTCCCCGGTGTGGGCGGAAGAGACGCCTGCCACAGCAACCGCGCCCTATCTGCTGCCGGGCGCGCCGACATTCGACCAGTCGATCAGCCAGTTCCGGGAAAAATTTAATGCTGACAACCCGACGCTGACACTGAACGAGTTCCGCGCTGTCGATGGCCGCAACGATCAAGCGAACCTGACGCGCGCCGCAACAAAAATTAACGACAACCTTTATGCATCGACAGCGCTGGAGCGCGGTACGCTGAAAATAAAATCGATGCAAATCACCTGGCTGCCGGTACAGGGTCCAGAGCAAAAGGCGGCGAAAGCGAAAGCCCAGGAGTATATGGCGGCGATAATTCGCGCGTTTTCCCCGGCAATGACCAGCGCGCAAAGCGGGCAAAAGCTGCAAAAGTTGCTGAACAACGGCAAAAACAAAGCGTACTACGCGGAAACAGAAGGCGCAGTACGTTATGTGGTGGCAGATAACGGCGAAAAGGGGCTGACCTTCGCTGTTGAACCGATTAAGCTGACGCTATCTGAATCGCTTGAAGATAACAATAAATGACAAAAAGCAAAGCCTTTCAGGGGATGAATCTCTATACTATTTCACAGACCATGCTGCCCTGAAGGGCGGCCATATTCCTTAATTCGCCAAGCGCGTGGAGAGTAAAAATGCGACATCCTTTAGTGATGGGTAACTGGAAACTGAACGGCAGCCGCCACATGGTAAACGAACTGGTTGCAAACCTGCGTACTGAGCTGGCTGGCGTAACGGGCTGTGCAGTCGCGATTGCACCGCCGGAAATGTACCTGGATCTGGCTAAACATGCTGCTGACGGTAGCCACATCATCCTGGGCGCGCAGAACGTCGACGTTAACCTGTCTGGTGCTTTCACCGGTGAAACCTCTGCCGAAATGTTGAAAGACATCGGCGCAAAATACATCATCATCGGCCACTCTGAGCGTCGTACTTACCACGCAGAATCCGATGAATTCATCGCCAAAAAATTCGCCGTACTGAAAGCGCAGGGCCTGATCCCGGTACTGTGCATCGGTGAAACCGAAGCAGAAAACGAAGCGGGTAAAACCGAAGAAGTCTGCGCACGCCAGATCGACGCTGTGCTGAAAACCCAGGGCGCGAGCGCGTTCGAAGGCGCAGTGATTGCCTACGAACCGGTTTGGGCGATCGGTACCGGCAAATCTGCAACTCCGGCGCAGGCGCAGGCAGTGCACAAATTTATCCGTGACCACATTGCTAAAGCAGACGCGAAAGTGGCTGAGCAAGTGATCATTCAGTACGGCGGTTCCGTGAACGCCGGCAACGCCGCAGAGCTGTTCACCCAGCCGGACATCGACGGTGCGCTGGTTGGCGGCGCGTCCCTGAAAGCTGACGCTTTCGCGGTGATCGTCAAAGCAGCAGAAGCAGCAAAACAGGCGTAATTGCGCGGTAAGTGGCGGGTAGCGCTTCGCTTACCCGCCCTACAAAACCGTAGGCCCGGTAAGCGTTAGCGCCACCGGGCTTTTTTACAAACGCCCCAGTAAACTAAACCACAAATAATCCAGCGGCAATAACACCAGATACGTCACCACTGCCAGCGCCAAGCAGAGCAGCATTCCCGCTCGTGCCGGCACTTTCCCCAGCGCCATAGCCACCACAATCGGCGACGCCTGATACGGCAACAGCGGTGTGGAGTAACCCAACACCTGAATCATAATGACCGACAACAGCGGGAATCCGGTTGCGTCAGAAAAACTCTGCGCCAGCGTGGTAAACAGCGCCGGAACGCCGTTGGCGGTCATAATGAAATTGAGCGCCGTGGTGATGCCCGTCAGCGCGAGAAAACTGGTGAACGGGTTAGCCGGATCGAGCGGCATCACCCTCAGCAACGCGTCCCCGACCGCACTGCCGATACCGGTTTGCGTCACCGTGATCGCTAAGCCCAAAATCCCGGCAACGTAAATACAGGTGCGGATATTCACCCCGGTAGAAAACTCGTCGCCATTGATAAAGCCGATGCGCGGCAGCAAGGTGACGCAGGCCGCCGCCAGCCCGGTCCACGCCGGACCGATGCCGTGCCAGCTCTCCGTCACCCACATCGTCAGCACCACAGCCAGCAGCCACGCCAGCCGTTTCTCCTCCCGGCTCATCGGCGCAGAAATTGCCTCTTCACGCGGCGCCTGCGGCTGCCCCGGAAACAGCCAGCAGATCAGGCCAATCAGAATAACGCCTTTCAGAATGCCGAGTACCGGCGTGTGCAACAGCAAATAGGGAAGATAGTTGAGATGAATGCCATAAGAGCCTTCCGCCGCGCCGCTCATCACCAGATTGGGAACGTTGGCGGGCAGAATAGTGGCCGAAAGCTGGAACGTACCGAAACCGACGGCCAGCGCCAGCCCGTACCATGAACGTGTACCTTCCTGAATGCCCGATCGCGCCGCCATCGCTGCAACGATCGGCATCAGCAGCGCAATGCGCCCCATATTCGACGGCATCACAAAAGCCAGCGCATAACTCAACAGCACGACGCTGGCGACCATTTGCAGCCATGACGTTGTCAGCCGCGATGACAGCGCGCGGGCGGCTCTGTCCGCCAGACCGGTTTTACGGATCGCCACGCCCAGCACAAAGCCGCTGAACACCAGCCAGAATGCCGAAGAAGCAAACCCACCGAAGACCACTTCCGGCGGCGCGATTTTCGCCACCATCGCTGCCGTAAAGAACAGCAGCGCAGTAATAAACTCCGGTAACAGCGAGGTCGCCCACAGCACAATGGTGATGCCGACAATTAACGAGGGAAGGAACAGAGGGTGAGTAAGCCAGAGCGACATGCCTGTCTCCTGTAGATTTTTTCAGCAAGTCTACGGCGACAGGCAGGTAGAGTAAATGCGAATTATAGTGGGGTTATTTGAGGATATCGCATTGATGATCCTGAATTTCCTCCGCAGAAGCACGATTAAGCGCCAGCAGATTACGCTCGGTTGCCAGCAGCACAAACGAGCCGTCCGCCTGTTGCGCCATCGCCAGCGCAAAACGCCCCATATGCGCTTTTGCTTCCGGGATTTCTTCCGCCAGCATCAGGAACGGGCTACGTTGCACCAGCTCCGCTTCCGTCACGCGGCGGGCCAAATATTGATGTCCGAGCAAACCGCCCGGGAATTCCAGCCACTGGCTGCTAATGCGTGCTGCATTGTCATTTAACTGACGACGTACATCGGGGCGCAGACAAGAGATATGAATGTGAAAGTGGTTTTGTGTACGCCCCAAGCGGGAGTTGATGGTCAGAGAGATGGCATTATCCGGCACTTCGCTGCCGCGCAGGTTGCTCATCACGTCACGGGATTGCCACGCCTGCCAGAAGAAGTTTGGCGTTGTCGCTTGCAGCAGCAGCGGGCTTTCCGTGCCGTTGATGCGATAAGTCGGCATCAACAGAAATTGCAGCGGCCCATTGCGATCTTTCATCAGCACGTAACCACTTTTCAGGTTCACCTGCGCACAGGGAGCGGGCGAATTGTGCTCGCGGGCATTTGGCAGGCATTGCCCAATAATGATCTGCCGTAGCGCGTCCGGGTTGCCGCGACCTTTAAACCAGTATGCAGTTCCCGCGCCCGCCAGAACAACCAGCACTAACAGGGCAATGATAAGACGACGTACTGTTTTCATATTTCCGCTTCCTTTGCTGAAAGAACCGGAATGATAGCGTAAAACAGCAGTTAAGTCGGAAATCCTGGATTTTACGCAGGGGCAAAAATGACATCGCCCTCAGGAGAGGGCGATGTGCGGGGGATTAACGTTTGCTGATTTGGTCGAACGTACCGCCGTTAGAGAAGTGCTCTTTTTGCGCTTTGGTCCAGCCACCAAACTCATCATCAATGGTGAAGAGTTTCAGTTTCGGGAACTCACTCGCGTATTTCGCGGCAATTTGCGGATCGCGCGGACGGTAGAAGTTCTTCGCAACGATCTCCTGGCCTTCCGGTGAGTAGAGATATTTCAGGTAGGCTTCAGCCACTTTCTCGGTGCCTTTTTTCTCGGCAACTTTATCAACGACAGAAACCGTTGGCTCAGCGAGGATCGATTCGCTCGGCGTCACGACTTCAAACTTGTCTTTGCCCAGTTCGTTGGTTGCCAGCAGCGCTTCGTTTTCCCACGCAATCAGCACATCGCCAATGCCGCGTTCAACAAAAGTACTGGTCGCACCGCGCGCGCCGGAATCCAGCACTTCAACGTTTTTATACAGCGCTTTCACGAACTCCTGCGCTTTTGCCTGATCGCCATGGTTCTGGTGCAGAGCGTAGCCCCAGGCGGCCAGATAGTTCCAGCGTGCGCCGCCGGAGCTTTTCGGGTTTGGCGTAATAACAGAAACGCCCGGTTTCACCAGATCGTTCCAGTCATGAATCTGTTTCGGGTTGCCTTTGCGTACCAGGAAGACGATGGTTGAGGTGTAAGGCGCGGAGTTGTCCGGAAGGCGTTTGATCCAGTCTTTATCAATGCGACCGCGTTCCGCGATAGCGTCAACGTCATAAGCCAGCGCCAGCGTCACGACATCGGCATCAATGCCGTTAATTACCGAGGTCGCCTGTTTACCAGAGCCGCCGTGAGATTGACGGATCACGACATTGTCGCCGGTCTCTTGTTTCCAGTGCGCGCTAAACGCTTTGTTGTACTGTTCGTACAGCTCACGCGTTGGATCGTAAGACACGTTTAATAACTGGATGTCCTTAGCCAGAACGCTGGTGGAAGCCAGCAGTAAAGTTATTCCCACGCCCCATTTATTCATCGCCCACTCTCTTTGGTTGTGTATTTTGATGAGACCAGCGTGCCAGAAAGATAATCAATGATTAAAGAATAAAAAAAGATTGGCTATAACTATGCGGAATAAATAAACCTAAAAAAACGCCCTCATACCGAGGGCATTTTCATGCGATCAGAAGAGTTTCTTCGCGCAGTCCAGCCAGTCGCCTTTGAACGGGCGCTTCATGTTCTCGATAGCGTCGATAATGTCGTGATGAACCATTTTTTCGTTCTGGATACCGACGCAGCGACCGCCAAAGCCCTGCAGCAGCAGTTCAATCGCGTAAGAACCCATACGGGATGCCAGGATACGGTCGTAAGGCACCGGAGAGCCGCCGCGCTGAATATGGCCGAGAACGGTCGCACGCGTTTCACGCTGTGTTTCGCTTTCGATATATTTCGCCAGCTCGTCAATGTCGCAAATGTGCTCAGTGATCGCCACAATCGCGTGTTTTTTACCTTTGGCGATACCCGCTTTGATTTCTGCAACCAGATCTTCGCGGTTGAATTCTACTTCCGGCAGAACGATAAACTCACAGCCGCCGGCAATTGCCGCAGCCAGAGTCAGGTCGCCGCAGTAACGGCCCATCACTTCAACGATGGAGATACGCTGGTGGGAAGAAGAGGTATCACGCAGGCGGTCAATCGCTTCAACGACGGTTTGCAGCGCGGTAAAATAACCGATGGTGTAGTCCGTTCCCGCAACGTCGTTATCAATGGTGCCCGGCAGACCAATGCACGGGAAACCCATTTCAGTCAGGCGCTTGGCGCCCATATAAGAACCGTCGCCACCGATAACAACCAGGGCGTCGATGCCGCGTTTTTTCATGTTCTCAATAGCCACGGCACGGACATGCTCTTCGCGGAATTCCGGGAAGCGGGCAGAGCCGAGGAATGTACCGCCGCGGTTGATCATATCCGACACGCTGTAGCGGTCGAGTTGGATCATGCGGTCTTCGTACAGGCCGAGGTAACCATCATAGATACCTGCAACGTCCAGACCTTCTGTTAATGCTGCACGGACGACCCCGCGGATCGCGGCATTCATGCCTGGCGCATCACCGCCACTTGTCAACACACCGATTTTTTTAATCATGACTACCTCTGAACTAGGAATGCAAAATAAATTCTGTGGCCCGAAGCGACTCCCCACGGGAGCGAACAACTATGCTGCAAATAGTATATCAATCACTGCTTGCTGAATTGATTCAGGTCAGCCCAAATGGCGGTAATTTATACACAAAAAACGGGTCTGGCTCACTTTTTTACAATGAAATACGAATGCACCGCTGTGCTTAACGTCCCTGAGGTACGACTGAGCAGGGATCCTGGTGAATAATGACATCCGATCCCGGAAAACGTTGCAGAATGGCCTGCTCTACCTGTTCAGCCACAAGATGCGCCTGAACCAATGGCAGGTTATCGTCCATTTCTAAATGTATTTGAATAAAGCGGGTCGGCCCTGACTGCCGCGTGCGAAGATCGTGCGCGCCGCTAACGCCTGGCCAGGCAGTGACGATATCGACAATCTCCCGGCGCTCTTCGTCGGGTAACGCTCTGTCCAGCAACGCCTGAACCGCTTCATACCCCATGCGTAACGCGCTATACAGAATATAGCTGCCAATCCCCAGTGCAAACAGCGCATCCGCCCGGTGCCAGCCGTACCAGGACAGACCAAGCGCGATGAGAATTGCACCGTTCATCATAACATCAGACTGATAATGAAGCATATCCGCCCGCACCGCCTGGCTGTGGGTTTTACGCACCACCCAGCGCTGAAAAGTGACTAATATCACAGTACTGAATAACGCGATTAGCGTGACGGTAATACCTATCCTGGCAGCACGAAGCGGCTCGGGGTTAGCCAGATGCTGAATACCGGTCAAAAACAGAAACAGCGCCGAACCGGAAATAAACATACTTTGCGCCAACGCGGCCAACGACTCCGCTTTACCATGCCCGAAAGTGTGTTCTTCATCAGCGGGCTGCAAGGAGTAACGCACCACTAACAGGTTGGTCAGCGATGCCGCGATATCCACCAGAGAATCCACCAATGCCGCCAGAATACTGACCGACCCGGTGAACCACCATGCAAAAATTTTAATTAACAGTAGTGACGATGCCATGACGGTCGCCGCGATTGCCGCCCGGGTAACCAGCCGCCCATAGGATTGATTCATAAACGCTCCTGCTTTGTCCTGCGGGAATTATAACGGATGGTATCCCCGGTGATGGGGAAATTAAGCGGGGGAATTTGTGCAAAAATCTTAGCTGTCGGTTCATCTGCTGACCAATAGCGGAAAACCAAACAGTACGTTGATAGCGGCCAAATGACAGAAGCCGCCAAATGTGGCGGCTTCAATTCTCTACCCTTTCGATTTTTTAGGGTCATCTTTTCGCGGATATGTTCGCTCTTCCTGGAACTTACCATCTTGCTTATGAATTTTCACTGAGCCTTGCTTATCGCTCATAAATTCGCGCATTTTAGTGATGAGTTCAGCCTTTGTGTCAGCCGTTTTACTGGGGCGATCGTTCCCTTCCTTTTGCAACTTCCACTTATCACCCTCTTTCGTTACGTGATAATTATCCATTGAAAGTCCTCAGATAAAAAAAGCAACATTGCTTCCCTAAAATCCTAACCCAGGCGAAACCGCTGAATTGTGCGGATGGCCCACCTTTGGGTTATCTCAGGAGAAAATCAGATTTTTGCGCCGCTGAGCATACACGGCCGATGTGGACTCCCTCGTTTTTGGGTTCCCAGCGTAATGGCAGGTAAACGCTACTCTTTGGGCTTGCGCTTCACCTTCACTTTTCGGTTTCGGGTCAGCAGAGCTTTCAGGCCGGTATTTAACTTATGGGATTCATTCAGTTCCGGAATCCATTTTTTACAGTTGGTTTCCTTTACTAACCATATGCAATATACGAGAATTCTGAATTATTGAATTACGGATAACTCACTGCTCGACCCAATAATTAGAGAATACCAACATGATTTATGATTGTTTTTTGTATTACGATGAAGACATGTTGCTTGACATTCGTTTGAATACTCTCGTTGATGCTGTTGATCGCTTTGTTATTGTGGAATCAACTCATACGTTTACCGGCAAGCCAAGAAATCTGCACTTCAAGATTGAAAAGTTTGCCCGCTTTAAAGACAAAATTATCTATGTCGTCCATGATGAGGAACCTCTTAAGAAAAAAATGAATGGGGTTGCGGACGAAGTCGATGCCTGGGCTAACGAAGCTGCGCAGAGAAACGCTATTATGCAAGGTCTTAAGTATGCGCAGGATGATGATCTAATCCTGGTCTCTGACGTTGACGAAATATTTTCTCCCGAAGCCATCAGAGCAATTAATCCTAAAAAACTTTGCACGACGCTTTATATGGGTTTTTATAATTACCAGTTTAACTTACAGGTATTTAATCCTGATGGCAGTAAAAGACTGTGTAAACTGCCACGAGCGACGACCTTGCACAATTTAAAAGGGTATTTCAAAGGCAAGCCGGAAGACTTCAGAAATATTAAGAAGTCCTGCCTGAGCAAAGGTTTTATTTCGAAAACTCTCTTTAAACTCCGACATGAGGTTATACCTGATGCTGGCTGGCACTTCTCATGGATTATGAATCCAGAGCGCATTTCGGAGAAGATGTCTACGATCTCGCATACTGAGTATGATCTGCCCCATCTCAATAATAAAGATCATATTATTGATGCCCTTACCAACGCAAAGGATATATGGGGGCGTGACCGCAAAATGGAGCGGCAGGAATTAACAAAAGATAAATTCCCGCCCTATCTTGTGGATAACGCCCATAAATTCGAAGGATTTATTATCTAAATTGCGACTCGTACCAGCCAGTTTTAAAAGACACTCCTTTACCTGGCTGGCTTTTCTGATCACTCGCAAGCAGGTGCGAGCGACATATTTCCCGGTTTCCTTACTGTAGAGTATCTCGCTGCGGTGACCTTCGACCCGGCTCCCTTTAGTACCTCCAAATACGGCGGCTTTTCCCGTTGGAACCTCTGGCGGCACGATTCAAATGACGTTTCTGGGCAAGTCAGAAATTGAACGACTGTCAGGAGTTTTGACCGGAGATGCTTTGCTCGTTGCTCTCCTCTGCCTTAGCACTGGCGGAAGATGGACAGAGGTAGCCACTCTAAAACCGGCGCAGATAGCCAGTTGCAGGGTTACCTTTTTGAAAACTAAAAACGGCAAAAAGCGAACCGTGCCTATCTCAGCGCAGCTTGAAAAGAAAGTGAAAGCGCAAGCCAGCGAGAAGCTCTTTTATTTAGAACGATGCGTAAATAATTGGTAAAAAAAACCCCCACATCATGTGGGGGAAGACAGGGATGGTGTCTATGGCAAGGAAAAACAGGGTTTGTTACCTGGTACTACTGCTACTTAACTCGGTCATCGGTGAACTTTGCTGCATTTGCGCTACGCTGCGTAACTGGTTCATCCGTTGTTGATGCTTCTGGTTCAAAACCGCTTGCTGCTCCGGCGTGAGCAGGTTGTACATCTGGTTGCGCACTCTGGCCATTTCAACCTGACGAGCTACCTGTTCCTGCGCCATTTTTTCTGCCTGAGCGCGCACAGCGTTTTCATCAAATTTTTCTGCGATGACAAGGCGATGCATTGTCTCCATTTCGCTAACATTAACAGGAGGCTGATCGTGCCGCGCCTGTCGCATGAGATCCCGCATCTGTTGACGCTGGTGTTCCGTTAAATTAATACCGTCAAACATATGGCTCTGAACACTGCGCTGCGCAAATCCCTCAGTCGGGTGCCAGTTATCGCCTGTTTCAACGTCAGCAGCACGACTAACAGTGCTTAACGCCAGCGTTGAGGCCATGACGGCAGCGGTAACGATGCGCATCATTTGCTCCAGTAACCTTTTCATCTCTCGATTCAACGATAATGAGTCTACGATTCAGGCTGCAAACATGCGTCAGGGGGTGTAAAACAACGTAAAGTCATGGATTAGCGACTCTTGATGACGTAATTTCTGCCTCGGAGGTAGTTAAACAATGAATAAAATCCTTTTAGTAGATGATGACCGAGAGCTTACATCCTTGTTAAAGGAGCTACTCGACATGGAAGGTTTTAACGTGCTCGTTGCCCATGACGGAGAGCAGGCACTCGACCTCCTCGACGACAGCATCGACTTGCTTTTACTCGATGTCATGATGCCGAAGAAAAACGGTATCGACACACTTAAAGAGCTACGCCAGACACACCAGACACCGGTAATTATGTTAACTGCGCGCGGCAGCGAGCTCGATCGCGTCCTTGGCCTTGAGCTGGGCGCGGATGACTATCTGCCGAAACCCTTTAACGATCGTGAACTGGTCGCGCGTATTCGTGCGATCCTGCGCCGTTCCCACTGGAGCGAGCAACAACAAAGCAGCGACAACGGTTCACCCACGCTGGAAGTGGATGCCCTGAGCCTCAATCCGGGTCGCCAGGAGGCCAGTTTTGACGGGCACTCACTGGAACTTACAGGCACTGAATTTACCCTGCTCTATCTGCTGGCTCAGCATTTAGGCCAGGTGGTTTCACGTGAACATCTGAGCCAGGAAGTGCTGGGTAAACGCCTGACGCCGTTCGATCGCGCCATCGACATGCACATCTCCAACCTGCGCCGCAAATTGCCGGATCGCAAAGATGGACATCCATGGTTTAAAACCCTGCGTGGTCGCGGTTATTTGATGGTCTCCGCTTCATGATAGGAAGTTTGACCGCCCGCATCTTTGCCATTTTCTGGTTAACGCTGGCGCTGGTGCTAATGTTGGTGCTGATGGTGCCGAAGCTGGATTCCCGTCAAATGACGGAGCTTCTGGACAGCGAACAGCGTCAGGGCGTGATGATTGAACAGCATGTTGAAGCAGAACTGGCAAATGACCCGCCGAACGACCTGATGTGGTGGCGCAGGCTGTTTCGCGCTATCGACAAATGGGCGCCGCCGGGTCAACGCCTGCTACTGGTCACCAGCGAAGGGCGCGTCATTGGCGCCGAACGCAACGAAATGCAGATTATCCGCAACTTTATAGGCCAGGCGGATAACTCAGACCATCCGCAGAAGAAAAAGTATGGCCGGGTTGAGATGGTAGGGCCTTTCTCCGTTCGCGACGGAGAAGACAACTATCAGCTCTATCTCATCCGCCCTGCCAGCAACTCACAATCTGACTTTATCAATTTGCTGTTTGACCGCCCGTTACTGCTGCTGATCGTCACTATGCTTATCAGTTCGCCGCTGCTGCTGTGGCTGGCGTGGAGCCTGGCGAAACCCGCGCGTAAACTGAAAAACGCGGCGGATGAAGTCGCACAAGGCAACCTGCGACAGCACCCGGAGCTGGAAGCCGGGCCGCAGGAATTCCTTGCCGCCGGGGCCAGTTTTAACCAGATGGTGACCGCGCTGGAACGCATGATGACCGCCCAGCAGCGCCTGCTGTCCGACATCTCCCATGAATTGCGCACGCCGCTGACGCGTTTACAGCTTGGTACTGCGCTGCTGCGTCGTCGCAGCGGTGAAAGTAAAGAACTGGAACGTATCGAAACGGAAGCACAGCGGCTGGACAGCATGATCAACGATCTGCTGGTGATGTCGCGCAATCAGCAGAAAAACGCGCTGGTCAGTGAAACCGTGAAAGCCAATCAGATGTGGAACGAAGTGCTGGATAACGCCGCCTTCGAAGCGGAGCAGATGGGCAAATCGTTCACGGTGAATTTCCCGCCAGGACCGTGGCCGCTGTACGGTAACCCCAGTGCGCTGGAAAGCGCGGTGGAGAATATCGTGCGTAACGCGCTGCGCTATTCGCACAGCAAAATCGAAGTGAGCTTTGCGGTGGATAAAGACGGCATCACCATTAACGTGGACGATGACGGTCCCGGCGTCAGCCCGGAAGATCGGGAACAGATTTTCCGTCCGTTCTACCGCACCGACGAAGCGCGCGATCGCGAATCCGGCGGCACGGGCCTCGGGCTGGCGATTGTCGAAACGGCTATTCAGCAGCATCGCGGCTGGGTGAAGGCGGACGACAGCCCGCTTGGCGGGTTACGCTTAACGCTCTGGCTACCGCTGTACAAACGCGCCTGATAAAAACGCCCTCTCATCGCAGAGGGCGTTTTTTTATTTTCCCCACAGTCGGCGCGACTGATCCTCAATCTTGCCGTGAGTGCGTCGATTCTGCATGGTACGCGTCCAGCTCGCCGATAACCCCGCAGCCGAAAGCAGACGGTGATACTGTTCATCATCAAACGGCTGAAACCACGCAATCGCCGCCGCGTCATACACGCTGACGTCGCTGACCCGAGAGAGCAGCTCAAGCGGCGCTTCTGCCGATACTTTCCCCGCAACAACCACACGATAAAGCCAGCCGACGCGACCGCTGGCCTGCATCTGTGCGGAAATGTCGCTAATGCCGAAATGGAAGTTAAGTTTGAAGCAGGGCGAGCGCGGCTGCGTCACCTGAATCAGCGTATCGCCCCAACGAAAAATATCGCCGATAAACACGTTCTGCTCGATCAGCCCTTCCGTTGAGAGGTTCTCGCCAAACGCTGGCGCGCAAAACAGCGCGGCCTGCTCCGGGAACATCTGCGCCCAGTGGGCATAGTGTTCACGCGGATAGTGGCACAACGCGCGATCGGTGCCGCCGTGGTAACTTTTTTCCGCCTGCTCGTCACCCGCGATGCCCAGTTCCGTGAGAATTAGCTCGCCTTCCACCTGCAATTTCGCAATCGCGCTTGGCCGACTGCCGTCATAATCCCTTATTTTTCCAGTAAAAACGTCTACCTGATATTGCATGTTCCCTCCGCCCACTCGTCGTCATCACACTATTACATCACATTTGTTTGCTGACCTAACCTGCAAAAATGCGACATTCATGCCGATCCGCACCAGCCGGGCGTGCTATCACTTAACACAGTATTTGAAACGCAATTTCATTAATCAAGGAGGTTACAACGTGATCCGCGAAACATCTTTCTCCGGTGTCTGGTGCCCTTCCATCACGCCAATGGACAGCGAAAGGAAGCCAGACCTTAGCGCGCTGAGTCAGCATATTGCCAGGCTGGCAGCGGCGAAAATCGATGTGGTCTTGCTGATGGGCAGCATCGGCGAGTTTGCCTCCTTCTCGCTGGAAGAGCGGCTGCTGCTGCTTCGTGAAGCCCGCGGGATGTCGCCGATAACGATGGTGGCCAATGTCTCCTCCACCTGCTTTAACGATATTCTGTGGATGGCTGATGAAGCCTGGCGCACCGGCTATGATGCAGTCATGGTGCTGCCGCCTTACTATTACGGGCAAACGCAAAATCAACTGTTGAGCTACTTCCGCGCCCTGGGCAAAGCGATAAGCGGCAAATGGTTCGCCTATAACTTTCCGGCACGTACCGGCTGCGATCTGACGCCGGAGCTGGTCGCCACGCTGGCCGCGGAATTCCCGGATTTTGCTGGCATCAAAGATACCGTCGATTGCCAGTCGCATACCCGCAATATGATTCAGGCCACCGCGCAGGTGCGTGAAGATTTTGCCGTGCTGTGCGGCTACGACGAGTACTTTATCCCCAATCTGCTGGCAGGCGGCGCGGGCGTCATTTCCGGGCTGAATAATGTAATGCCGGAACTGTTTGTCCAGGCGCGGGAGGCGTGGCGACAGGGCGATTTGCCGACGCTGCACGCAATCCAGCAGGAAATTGGCAAATTTATGGCGATCTACGCCATTGGCGACGACTTCGTTACCACCATCAAAACCGTGGTTTCACGCAAGTTTGGCTACTGTACGCCGGTTTCACGCAATTTTGGCGGCACGCTGAATGAAACGCAGTGCCAAATTATCGATCGGGTGTTTGGGATTGGACCATAACGGGAAAGTGACTGCATTGCCGTATGGCGCTGACGCTTATCCGGCCTACATTCCGGTCGAGGGTTTTGTAGGCCCGGTAAACGCAGCGCCCCCGGCCTACACTTCGGTCGGGGGGTTTTGTAGGCCCGGTAAGCGTAGCGCCACCGGGCAAACCGTTATTTCACCGCATTACGCATCACCACTTCAGCTTCTGCTGATTTCACCTTGCGAGACCAGACGGACGTTAAAATCGGCACCAGAATCGACGTGACAATCACCGAGGTTGCCACCAGCGCGGTTGCAGCTGGTGCCATCGGTTTAAAGTCCGGCACCATTTCGGCGATCAGCACCGGCGTTGCTACTGCCGCGCCCGCAGAACTGGAGGCCGCCAGCCCTGCCGTACCATCACCGCCGCCAATCAGTTTATCGGCGATAATCAGCGGAACACCGGTAATCACAATCACCGCCAGCCCCAGCAAAAGCCCCAACAAACCGGTCTGCGCAATCACGCTTAAATCAATCGTGTTACCCAATGCGAAAGCAAAGAACGGGATCAACGTCTGCACCGCTTTACTGAAAAACTCCCGCAATTCCGAATCCAGATTACCCAGCACAAACCCCACCAGGAAAGGCAGCACCGCGCCGACAAACACGTGCGGCTCGAACGAGGCGATTCCCGCGGTGCCGAGGATAATCATCGTCATCAGCGGGCCGGATTCCAGCGACATCAACACGAACGCACCGGCTTCCTCTTTGGTGCCGTACTGCTGCATGATTGACGCATACAGCCCGCCGTTGGTCATATCCATCGATGCCACCAGCGCCAGCGTCGATAACCCGGCAAAAAACCCCGCCTCCACGCCGTGTTCAGGAATCAACCGTGAGGCGACAGCAGCCACCACCCAGGCAACTGCAATTTTGGTCACCACCAGCGTGCCGGACTTACGCAACACCGTGCCGGTAGCGCTCAGTTTGATGGAAGCGCCCATACAGAAAAACCACACCGCCAGAATCGGCACCGTACCAGTAATCATACCGTTAGTGAATGAGCCAAAGTACTTTCCCGCGCCGGGCGCAAAAGTATGGCAGAGAGCGCCAATGAACAAAGGAACCAGCATCATCCCGCCAGGGATTTTTTCGATTGCACGCTTGATTTGCATATCTTCACCTGTCAAAAAACGTCCGATTTTTTGAGCGCTGACTCGCTATGTTTGCGGGACAACAGCAGCGCGGATGAAGAGAGGGTAGACCGGGTCTGGCGGAAGAAAAGTGATCAAACAATCATAACAAAACAATATTTCATTATTTTCAGATCAGCGTTCCTTTTAGTTTTGCGCGTTAGAAATGGCGTAAAAAAACCCCGACGGCCAGGCCTGACGGGGTTTTGACTCACGCTAGCGCGAGGGGGAAAGCAAACTTATTTTTTCGCCGCGAAACGTGCTGCAGCTTCGTCCCAGTTCACCACGTTCCAGAACTCTTTGATGTAGTCCGGGCGGCGGTTCTGGAATTTCAGGTAGTAAGCGTGTTCCCACACGTCCAGACCCAGGATCGGGAAGCCAGACGCGCCAGAGATCGCTTCACCCATCAGCGGGGAATCCTGGTTCGCGGTAGAAACCACCGCCAGTTTGTCGCCTTTCAGCACCAGCCAGGCCCAACCGGAACCAAAGCGCGTGGCGGCTGCTTTTTCGAATTCAGCTTTGAAGTTGTCTACGGAACCGAAATCACGCTCGATAGCCGCTTTCAGATCGCCCTGCAGGGTGGTGCCTTTTTTCAGGCCTTTCCAGAACAGGCTGTGGTTAGCGTGACCGCCTGCGTTGTTACGCAGAACAGTTTTTTTGTCTGCCGGCAGTTGATCCAGCTTGGTGATCAGTTCTTCAGCTGACAGGCTGGCGAACTCCGGCAGGCTTTCCAGCGCGGCATTCGCGTTATTTACGTAAGTCTGGTGATGTTTAGTGTGATGGATTTCCATCGTCTGCTTGTCGAAATGAGGCTCAAGGGCATCATACGCGTACGGCAGAGCGGGCAGTGTATAGCTCATTTTCATCTCCATTATTGTCTGGCGGCATATATGTTAATGCCGAGTAAGCAGTCGGATCATTATAGTTAATTAAATGATATTGAAAATGTTTATCAATGCCGTAGTTTTTATAAGGTTATAACTTTTGGTTATGTTATTGAAATTGTGAAGCTGCTCACCTCCATCACGCGCTCATTGCCAGCTCGCCGTCTATCGCGGCAAACGCCTCAAGGTTAATCTCCTGACTGATTTTTACACTCATCAGGTCGGCTGCTCGTATCCCGACGATAAAAACAAAGAGGATGAGAAAATGAGTAACGCGATTACGATGGGTATTCTTTGGCATTTGATAGGTGCGGCCAGTGCAGCCTGTTTCTATGCCCCGTTCAAGAAGGTTAAAAATTGGTCCTGGGAGACCATGTGGTCAATCGGCGGCATCGTCTCCTGGTTGATTCTTCCCTGGACCATCAGCGCGCTGTTACTGCCTGATTTTTGGGCTTATTACAGCTCGTTCAGCGCTTCCACCCTGCTACCGGTCTTTCTCTTCGGCGCAATGTGGGGAATCGGGAACATCAACTACGGCCTCACCATGCGCTACCTCGGCATGTCGATGGGCATTGGCATTGCCATCGGCATTACGCTGATTGTCGGTACGCTAATGACGCCGATTATCAACGGTAATTTTGACGTTCTGATCAACACCGATGGCGGTCGAATGACGCTGCTTGGCGTGCTGGTTGCGCTGATAGGCGTTGGGATTGTGACCCGCGCAGGCCAGCTGAAAGAGCGCAAAATGGGCATTAAAGCCGAAGAGTTCAACCTGAAAAAAGGGCTGACGCTGGCGGTGATGTGCGGCGTGTTCTCCGCCGGAATGTCCTTTGCCATGAACGCCGCCAAACCGATGCACGAAGCCGCTGCGGCGCTGGGCATCGATCCGCTCTACACCGCCTTGCCAAGTTATGTGGTGATCATGGGCGGCGGCGCGCTGATTAACCTCGGCTTCTGCTTCATTCGGCTGGCAAAACTGAAAAACTTGTCGGTAAAAGCCGACTTCTCGCTGGCAAAACCGCTGATCATCAGCAACATTCTGCTCTCGGCGCTGGGCGGTTTGATGTGGTATCTGCAATTCTTCTTCTACGCCTGGGGCCATGCCCGCATTCCGGCGCAGTATGACTACATCAGTTGGATGCTGCACATGAGCTTCTACGTGCTGTGCGGCGGCATTGTCGGGCTGATCCTGAAAGAGTGGAAGAACGCGGGTCGCCAGCCGGTGAGCGTGCTGAGCCTTGGTTGCGTGGTGATCATTGTTGCCGCCAATATCGTCGGCCTCGGCATGGCGAACTAATCAGGCAGCAACCCGGCTACGATGACGCCACTGACCTGGCGTCATCCCCACTTCCCGGCTGAACACCACCGAAAAGTAGTTACTGTCCTCAAACCCGCACTGCATGGCGATTTCGCCAATCATCTGCTCGGAATGCTGAAGCAAATACTGCGCATGGCAGATGCGCAACTGGCGCAGGTAGTGGTTGATGGTCATCCCGGTCTGGGTGCGGAATTGCTGGCGCAGCGCGCGCTCGCTGCACTGCTCCTGCTCGCAAAACTGCTCCAGCGCAAAGCTGCGATTCAGGCTGCCGGAGAGCGCGGTAATTAGCTTATCAAGCAGCGTCTCACTGTGCGTCGCCGCAAGGTTATCGATAGCAAAACGGTGGCGTTTGAGCGTCATCACCAGTTGGGCAAACAGCGTTTCCGCCATCATATTCGCCAGCGGATCGGCTTTGGCGCTCTCATGCTCCAGCTGCGCAATCACCTGCCGTGCCTGCGCCATGCCGGTGCTGCCAATCCGCCAGTGCGGCGTTCTTGCCGTGCCGTTAAGTCCGGGAATATGCGCCGCCCAGTCGAGGTTAAGCGTCAATCGATCCGGGCAGTAAATGATATTTTGCAGCACCAGATCGTTGACCGAGGCGTAAGAGTGGCAATCTTCAGCGCGGATATAAAACAGGTCGCCGCGCGTGATGCGGTAAGGGCGGTCATTCAGCACATGCAGGCCGTTGCCGCGCCACACCATCACCAGTTCGCAAAACTCATGGGTATGTTCAGCAAAGACATTTTGCGGATAGCGATCGGCCACCGCTACCGCTTGTCCGGCGCGGGGAAAGAAATCCGCTTTGCGAAGAATCAGTTGGCCTGCCACACACTCACCTCTGCCTTGAACAACCTGAAATTATTAGCGGATCTTCGGCGACAAATCGGTGACAGCCTTCGCGTTACTGAAGCTGCGTATCGCGCCCCTGGCGGATATCGCGGGGCGACCAGTTGAATTCGCGGCGAAACAGGGTTGAGAAGTGATTGCTGTCGCCAAATCCGCAACGGAAAGCGATATCGGTTACGCTCTCGTCGCTGTGGCGCAACATGTGCCGCGCTTTGGTCAGCCTTAACCGATTGAGATAGCGCTGCGGCGTCAGGCCCGTTGAATGCTTCAACTGGCGATGCAGCGTGCGCAAAGAGAGCGTGAACTGGTCGGCCAGCATTTCCCAACAGATATCCTCGGCGAAGTGATCTTCCAGCCATAACATCAGTTGATTGAGGCGGGCATCGCTGCTGATAGCGCCCTCCTGCTGGCTCCCTTTACGCAGCATCACCAGCAACTGCATAAACAGGATCTCGCGGTTCGCAATACCGTGGGTATCCATTTCGGGATCCAGTTTTTCCATCTGCCCGATGATCTCGCGCACCTGCGCCAGCGTCTGCTGGCTCACCCGCCAGTGCGACGGATAGTGGCCATCCTGTTCCTGCGGCAGTAACTGGTGCAAACCGGCAAGGAACTGGAAAGCCTCCGGCGAACGGTACAACACATTGGTCAGACACAGGTTATCGGTATGCTCATATAAGTGCCGATCATGATCACGGACAAAACAGACGGTGCCGCCGCTGATAGTGAAAGGCTGACCATTAAAAACGTGGATCCCGGTGCCGTGTTCAACGATCACAATTTCATGAAAATCATGATGATGCTCAGGGAAAGCCGCCTGGGGAAGCCGGGGTTCAATGGCAACAGGTGATTGACCTGCCGGGAAAAAATCCACGCTATGAAGTACGGTCATGATTGCCCCACTAATGAGAAACCTTCTCAAAATAGTAATTAAGGGTTATCAACCTCACCTTAAATTTTCGACAGCTTTTCGCGCATAGCTTGCCGTTTTTTCAAGAAACGACCGGAAAGATCGGGAAATGTGGCAACGGTCACAATGGCTTAAATCCCCGCCATTACTGGAAACTGTGAACTTTCTCACGTTCACCTTTGCTTTCTTGCCAGCGGCAATTGGCGGCTGTCAGTAGCGAGAAGGTACGCCTTATCCCTCTTTTTTAGACTGTCTGCAATGACTCTAAGAAGGACCCCAATCATGACTTTTCGCCACTGTGTCGCAGTTGATTTAGGCGCCTCCAGCGGACGTGTCATGCTGGCGCGTTATGACAGCCAGCAGCGCATCCTTTCGCTTCGCGAAATCCACCGTTTTAGTAACTGTCTGCAAAAAGTGGACGGCTTTGATTGCTGGGATATCGACAGCCTGGAAAGTGAAATTCGTCTCGGCCTGCTGAAGGTCTGCGAAGAAGGCATTCAACCCGACAGCATCGGCATCGATACCTGGGGCGTCGATTACATTCTGATCAACCGCGAAGGCCAGCGCGTCGGTCTGCCGATTGCTTACCGCGACGATCGCACCGATGGCGTAATGCAGCGTGCGATGCAGAGTCCCGGCAAAGCCGATATCTATCGCCGCAGCGGCATCCAGTTTTTACCCTTCAACACGCTGTATCAGTTACGCGCGCTGACGGAACAACAGCCGGAACTGATAGACCAGGTCGCGCATGCGCTGCTGATCCCCGATTACTTTAGCTACCGTCTGACCGGCCAACTGAACTGGGAATACACCAACGCCACCACCACGCAACTGGTCAATATCAACACCGATAACTGGGACGATACGCTGCTGGCGTGGGCGGGCGTTTCGGCTGGCTGGTTTGGCACCGCGACACATCCCGGCAATGTGATTGGTCACTGGATCTGCCCGCAGGGCAATGCAATTCCGGTGATCGCCGTCGCCAGCCACGATACCGCCAGCGCGGTGATCGCCTCGCCGCTGGCGGATAAAGACGCAGCTTATTTGTCCTCCGGCACCTGGTCATTAATGGGCTTTGAGAGCAAAACCCCATACACCAGCGATGACGCGCTGGCGGCGAATATCACCAACGAAGGCGGCGCGGAAGGGCGCTACCGCGTGCTGAAAAACATTATGGGGTTGTGGCTGCTGCAACGGGTGCTGAAAGAACAACAGGTCAGCGATCTGTCCGCACTGATTGCTGCCACCGAACAGCTTGCGCCTTGCCGGTTTGTTATCAACCCGAACGACGATCGTTTTATCAACCCGCAGAACATGAGCGCTGAACTTCAGGCCGCCTGTCGGGAAGCGGGCCAGCCCGTGCCGCAGAACGCTGCCGAACTGGCGCGCTGCATCTTCGACAGCCTCGCCCTGCTCTATGCCGACATCCTTGCCGAACTGGCCTTTCTGCGCGGCAAGCCCTTCAGCCGCCTGCATATCGTCGGTGGTGGTTGCCAGAACCAGCTACTGAATCAGCTCTGCGCCGATGCCTGCGGGCTGCCGGTGGTGGCCGGTCCGGTGGAAGCCTCCACGCTCGGCAACATCGGCATTCAGCTGATGACGCTGGATGAACTGAGCAACGTTGATGATTTCCGTCAGGTGGTGGCGAGCAACCACAACCTGATCACGTTTACCCCTAATCCTGACCATGAAATCGCCCGTTACGTCGCGCGCTTTCAGCAAAAACGACAGACAAAGGAGCTTTGCGCATGACCACTCAACTTGAACACGCCTGGGAAATTGCCAAACAGCGCTTCGCCGCTGTGGGGATTGATGTCGAGGAGGCGCTGCGCCAGCTCGATCGCCTGCCGGTTTCCATGCACTGCTGGCAGGGCGATGACGTCGCCGGTTTTGAAAACCCGCAAGGCAGCCTGACGGGCGGTATCCAGGCCACCGGTAACTACCCGGGCAAAGCACGCAATGCCAGTGAACTGCGCGCCGATCTGGAGCAGGCGCTGAGCCTGATCCCCGGCCCGAAACGCCTTAACCTGCACGCCATTTACCTCGAAGCCGACGGTCCGGTTGGCCGCGATGAGATCAAACCGGAACACTTCACAAATTGGGTGCAGTGGGCGAAAGCGAACAAACTGGGGCTGGATTTTAATCCTTCCTGCTTCTCGCACCCGCTGAGCGCCGACGGTTTTACGCTCTCCCACGCTAACGATGAAATCCGCCAGTTCTGGATTGACCACGTCAAAGCCAGCCGCCGCGTGTCGGCATATTTCGGCGAACAACTCGGCACACCGTCGGTAATGAATATCTGGATCCCGGACGGCATGAAAGATGTCACCGTTGACCGCCTGGCGCCGCGCCAGCGTCTGCTTAATGCGCTGGACGAAGCGCTCAGCGAAAAACTCAACCCGGCGCACCATATCGACGCCGTCGAAAGCAAGCTGTTCGGTATTGGCGCAGAGAGCTACACCGTTGGTTCCAACGAGTTTTACATGGGCTATGCCACCAGCCGGCAGACCGCGCTGTGCCTCGATGCAGGTCACTTCCACCCGACAGAAGTGATCTCCGACAAGATCTCCGCCGCCATGCTTTATGTGCCGCGCCTGCTGCTGCACGTCAGCCGCCCGGTGCGCTGGGACAGCGATCACGTAGTGCTGCTGGATGACGAAACCCAGGCCATCGCCAGCGAGATCGTGCGCCACCAGTTGTTTGACCGCGTGCACATCGGTCTCGACTTCTTCGATGCCTCGATCAACCGCATCGCCGCGTGGGTCATCGGTACCCGCAATATGAAAAAAGCCCTGCTGCGCGCGCTGCTGGAGCCGGTTGAAACGCTGCGCAAACTGGAAGCCGATGGCGACTACACCGCCCGCCTGGCACTGCTGGAAGAGCAAAAATCCCTGCCGTGGCAGGCCGTATGGGAGATGTATTGCCAGCGCCATGACACGCCAGCCAGCAGCCAGTGGCTGGACAGCGTGCGGGCATATGAGCAAGCGGTATCACGCCAGCGCCAGTAACGATGTGCCGGATGGCGGCTTGCGCCTTATCCGGCCTACAAAAACAGGCGTACTGCTTAACGAATGCTGTGCCGGATGGCGGCTTGCGCCTTATCCGGCCTACAAAAACAGGCGTAACGCTTAACGAATGCTGTGCCGGATGGCGGCTTGCGCCTTATCCGGCCTACAAAAACAGGCGTACCGATTAACGAATGCTGTGCCGGATGGCGGCTTGCGCCTTATCCGGCCTACAAAAACAGGCGTAACGCTTAACGAATGCTGTGCCGGGTGGCGGTTCGCGCCTTATCCGGCCTACAAAAACAGGCGTACCGATTAACGAATGCTGTGCCGGATGGCGGCTCGCGCCTTATCCGGCCTACAAAAACAGGCGTAACGCTTAACGAATGCTGTGCCGGATGACGGCTTGCGCCTTATCCGGCCTACACAGAGAAACCGATTCACGTAGGCCGGATAAGCGCAGCGCCATCCGGCAACAGAACCAACAGGAACTCCATACATGCAGACCATTATTAATTCCTGGTTCGTCCAGGGGATGATCAAAGCCACCTCCGATGCCTGGCTGAAGGGCTGGGACGAACGTAACGGCGGCAACCTGACTCTGCGTCTCGATGATGCGGATATTGCGCCCTTTGAGGCAGATTTCCACCAGGAACCGCGCTATATCGCGCTCAGCCAGCCGATGCCGCTGCTGGCGAACACGCCGTTTATTGTCACCGGCTCCGGCAAATTCTTTCGCAACGTGCAGCTCGATCCGGCAGCGAACTTAGGCGTGGTGAAAGTGGACAGCGATGGCGCGGGCTACCACATTCTGTGGGGGCTGACGTCTGAAGCGGTACCGACCTCGGAACTGCCCGCTCACTTCCTGTCACACTGCCAGCGCATGCAGATCACCGGCGGAAAAGATCGCGTGATCATGCACTGCCACGCCACCAACCTGATTGCACTCACTTATGTGCTGGAAAACACGTCCGATCTGATGACCCGCAAATTGTGGGAAGGCAGCACCGAATGCCTGGTGGTGTTCCCGGATGGCGTCGGTATTCTGCCGTGGATGGTGCCCGGCACCGATGAAATCGGCCAGGCGACCGCCGAAGAAATGCAGAAACATTCGCTGGTACTGTGGCCGTTCCACGGCGTTTTCGGCAGCGGCCCGACGCTCGACGAAACCTTTGGCCTGATTGACACCGCCGAGAAGTCGGCAGAGGTGCTGGTGAAAATCTATTCCATGGGCGGAATGAAGCAAACCATTAGTCAGCAAGAACTGATTGCGCTGGGCAAACGCTTTGACGTCACCCCGCTGCAATCGGCGCTGGATTTGTACAAATAACAACATCGCGCCCCGCACAAAGACGGGGCGAACTCTGTCACCTGCAAAACAACTCTTCCCTGAAGATTTCGCGGTGCGCTGCAATGCGAAAGACGACGGGAATCTAACTCGTGGAGTAAAAGCAATGAAAACAAAAGCTAGCTTGATCCTCACCGTGGCCCTCATGGCGTTGTCCGGTTCCGCTGTCGCTGAAGTAAAAATCGCCCTCGTGGCGAAATCTTTAGGCAATGGCTTTTTTGAAGCAGCAAATACCGGCGCGCAGGAGGCGGCCAAAGAGTTAGGCGATGTCAAAGTGATCTATACCGGCCCGACCACCACCACGGCCGAAGCGCAGATCGAAGTGCTGAATGGCTTGATCGCCCAGGGGGTGGATGCGATCGCCATTTCAGCCAACGATCCGGACGCCGTGGTGCCGGTGCTGAAAAAAGCGATGCAGCGCGGTATCAAAGTGGTTTCATGGGATTCCGGCGTGGCGAAAGCGGGCCGCCAGATCCATCTGAATCCTTCCAATAACGCCCTGATCGGCGAAACCAACGTCAAACTCGCCGCCGATGCGCTGAAAGCGCTGAATGTGGATAAAGGCGACGTTGCTATTCTCAGCGCCACACCGACCTCCACCAACCAGAACATCTGGATTGCGGAGATGAAAAAAGTGCTGCCGAAATACCCGTCCGTCAATCTGGTGACCGTCGCCTACGGCGATGACTTATCGGATAAAAGTTACCGCGAAGCGGTCGGTTTGCTGAAGTCGTACCCCGATCTGAAAGTGATCGTATCGCCGTCGTCAGTCGGCATTGTCGCCGCCGCGCAGGCGGTAAAAGACCAGGGCAAGATTGGCAAAGTGTATGTCACCGGTCTGGGCCTGCCGTCTGAAATGGCAGGCGCAATTAAATCCGGCGCCAGCAAAAGTTTCGCCATCTGGAACCCGATCGATCTCGGTTATGCCGCCACCTATCTGGCGGATGATTTAGTGAAAGGCACGGCGACCAAAGAGGAAGCCAGCATGGGCAAACTGGGCAAAGTGAAGCTCGATGCTGACGGCAGCGGCGCAATGGCGGAGCCGTTTGTCTACGATGCCAGCAACATTGATAAGTTCTCAAAAATCTTCTGATGAGATTTGTAGGCCGGATAAGCGTAGCGCCATCCGGCAAGACGGCGGGTGGCGCTGCCGCTTACCCGCCCTACAAATTCCCCTGTAATGGAGAACTATCATGACACCACTCCTTCAACTCAACGGCATCACCAAGGTTTTCCCCGGTGTGCGTGCTCTTGAGAATGTGCAGCTTGATCTCTGGCCCGGCAAAGTCACCGCGTTGATCGGTGAAAACGGCGCAGGGAAATCAACGCTGGTCAAAGTGATGACCGGCATTTATCAACCGGACGAAGGTGAAATCCTCTATAAAGCGATCCCTATTGCGCTGCCGACGCCGGAATCCGCCCACAAAGTGGGGATCACCGCTATCCATCAGGAGACAGTTCTGTTTGATGAACTGTCAGTGACCGAGAACATTTTTGTCGGCCAGTATCTTTATAAAGGGCTGCTGAAAAAACTCGACTGGCCCGCCATGCACCAGCAGGCGCGGGATATTCTCGCCCGGCTGGAAGTGCAAATCGATCCGCGCGCCACGCTGAAAACCCTGAGCATTGCCCAGCGCCATATGGTGGCGATTGCCCGCGCGCTCTCTTTTGACGCACAGGTGGTGATTCTGGACGAACCCACGGCCGCGCTTTCGCAGCATGAGATCCTGGAGTTTTACCAAATCGTCGAGCGCCTGAAACAGGAAGGCAAAGCGATCCTGTTTATCTCGCACAAGTTCGATGAAATCTTTGAACTGGCCGATCACTACACCATTTTGCGCGACGGCGTTTATGTTGATTCCGGCGCGATAAAGGCGATCACCGAAGAGCGCATGGTGGCGATGATGGTTGGCCGCACGCTGAGCCAGAGCTGGCCGAAAGTGGCGTGCGAACCGGGCGAAACGGTGCTGGAAGTGCGCGATCTGTGTCATCCCACCGAGTTTGCCCATATCAACTTTTCGCTGCGTAAAGGCGAGATCCTCGGCTTTTACGGCCTGGTCGGCGCCGGGCGTACCGAGCTGATGCAGGCGCTTTCCGGCGTTTCACGCCCCTCTTCCGGCGAAATCATCCTCAACGGCAAATCCGTGCAGTTCCGCCAGCCAGCGGATGCCATTCAGGCCGGTATTGTCTGCGTGCCGGAAGAGCGGCAAAAGCAGGGGGCGATTATCGAGCTGTCGATTGCGCAGAACATCAGCCTGCCGCAGCTTAGCAAGCTGAACCGCAACGGCGTGCTGAATGAGGCGAAAGAGTGGGCGCTGGCCGATGAGTACGCGCGCCGTTTGCAGGTGAAAGCCTTTAGCTGGAGACAGGCGGTAGAAACGCTCTCCGGCGGCAATCAGCAAAAAGTGGTGATCGGTAAATGGCTCGCCACCCATCCGGACGTGATCATCCTCGACGAACCGACTAAAGGAATCGATATCGGCTCAAAAGCGGCGGTGCACCAGTTTATGTCGGAACTGGTGGCGCACGGGTTGGCAGTGATTATGGTCTCCTCCGAGTTGCCGGAAGTGATGGGCATGGCCGATCGGGTGATTGTGATGCATGAAGGGCTGATGGTGGCGGAATACAACGCAGGCGACGCCACGGCAGAAACCATTGTCAGCGCCGCCAGCGGTGCCGGGAAGGAGGCAGCATAATGTGGCAACAACTGCTTAAACACCGCGAAGCGCTGCTCGGCGGCGTGATTGTGCTGCTGGTGCTGAGTATCGGCAGCCGTGTGCCTTCGTTTATCAGCCCCGGCAACCTGGTAGAGATGTTCAACGATACCGCCATTCTGATCATTCTCGCGCTCGGGCAAATGATGGTGCTGCTGACCAAAGGTATCGATCTGTCGATGGCGGCAAACCTCGCGCTGACCGGCATGATTGTCGCGCTGATCAACTTCCATCATCCGGAGGTTCCGGTCTGGTCGTTGCTGCTGCTGGCCACGCTGCTCGGTCTGCTGATGGGCATGATCAACGGCCTGCTGGTGTGGAAACTGGGTATTCCGGCCATTGTGGTGACGCTCGGCACCATGAGCATCTACCGCGGCATTATCTTCTTACTCTCCGGCGGCGGCTGGGTGAATTCCAACCAGATGGGCGCGGATTTTCTCGGCCTGCCGCGCGCGTCGGTGCTGGGTTTACCGGTGCTGAGCTGGTGCGCTGTCGCCGCGCTACTGCTAGTGGGGTATTTCCTGCGTTACAGCCGTACCGGGCGGGCGCTCTATACCGCAGGCGGCAACGCGACGGCCGCGTATTACACCGGGATCAACGCCGGCAAGATGCAGTTTGTCAGCTTCTGCCTCTCCGGCGCGCTGGCGGGCTTTTGCGGCTATTTGTGGATCTCGCGCTTTGCGGTGGCGTATGTCGATGTGGCTAACGGTTTTGAGTTGCAGACGGTGGCAGCTTGTGTGATTGGCGGCATCAGCACCATGGGCGGCACCGGGCGCGTGCTTGGCTGTCTGTTCGGCGCATTATTCCTTGGCGTGATTAATAACGCGTTGCCGGTCATCGGTATTTCTCCCTTCTGGCAGATGGCAATTTCCGGCACGGTGATTGTCATTGCGGTTCTGCTGAATGAACGCGCCAACAAGCGCAAAGGCCGCTTGATCCTGCGTGATGCGGCGCTGGCACGACAAAAACAGGCGGTGAAATCATGAGCAAAATATTGACTTCCGATGCCGTGAAAAACGCACCAGCCACCTCACCTTTCCTCCAGCGCCTGCTGTGCTGGGAAGGTTTTTTGCTGGCCGTGACCCTGGCGGTATTTGTGGCGAATGCCATCGCGTCGCCCTACTTCCTCAATATCTGGAACCTCTCTGACGCGACGTTCAACTTTACCGAAAAAGCGATCATTGTCCTGCCGATGGCAATGCTGATCATCGCGCGCGAGATCGATTTATCCGTCGCCGCCAACATGGCGCTGAGCTCTACAGTAATGGGGTTTTGCGCGCAGGCAGGAATGGAGACGCCACTGCTGGTCGCGGTGGGCCTTGGCGTCGGTCTGCTGTGCGGATTGTTCAACGGCATTCTCGTCACCCGTTTCAACCTGTCATCGATTGTGATCACCATCGGCACCATGAGTCTCTATCGCGGCATCACTTACATTCTGCTTGGCGATCAGGCGCTGAACCGCTGGCCGGAGAGCTTCGCGTGGTTTGGCCAGGGCTATGTCTGGGGCGCGCTGTCGTTTGAGTTTGTCCTGTTTATCGTGCTGGCCGTTGTGTTTGCGTTCCTGCTACACAAAACCAACTTTGGCCGCCGCACCTACGCGATAGGCAACAACCCGACCGGCGCGTGGTATTCCGGCATCAATGTGAAGCGCCACAACCTGATCCTCTTCGCGCTGGTGGGTCTGATGGCGGGGCTGGCGTCGGTACTGCTGACATCACGCCTTGGCAGCACGCGCCCGACGCTGGCGCTCGGCTGGGAGCTTTCAGTGGTGACGATGGCTGTGCTGGGCGGCGTCAATATTCTCGGCGGCTCCGGCAGCATGGTCGGCGTCATCATCGCCGCCTTCCTGATGGGGCTGGTGACCTTCGGCCTGAGCCTGCTCAATGTACCGGGCATTGTGATGTCGATTATCGTCGGCGCGATGCTGATTGTGGTGATTTCGCTGCCGATCATTACCCGCCGCGTGATGCAGCGCAGGCGTATGTAAACCGGCGTTGATTGCCGGATGGCGGCTGCGCCTTATCCGGCCTACAAAACCGCCCCGCAGATAATTGCAGGCCCGGTAAGCGTAGCGCCACCGGGCAAAAATCGCAGCGGTCCCGTAGGCCCGGTAAGCACAGCGCCACCGGGCAAAAATCGCAGCGGTCCCGTAGGCCCGGTAAGCGCAGCGCCACCGGGCAAAAATCGCAGCGGTTCCGTAGGCCCGGTAAGCGTAGCGCCACCGGGCAAAAATCACAGCGGTCCCGTAGGCCCGGTAAGCACAGCGCCACCGGGCAAAAATCGCAGCGGTCCCGTAGGCCCGGTAAGCGCAGCGCCACCGGGCAAAAATCACAGCGGTTCCGTAGGCCCGGTAAGCGCAGCGCCACCGGGCAAAAATCGCAGCGGTCCCGTAGGCCCGGTAAGCGCAGCGCCACCGGGCAACAAGAATTCCCCCGGCGACATGGAGTATTGCCGCCGGAAAAATCACAGCAAATTAAGGAGAGTCACGATGAGCTTTATGTTAGCCCTACCCAAAATCAGCCTGCATGGCGCAGGCGCAATCGGCGATATGGTCAACCTGGTAGCGAACAAACAGTGGGGTAAAGCGCTGATTGTCACCGATGGACAACTGGTAAAACTGGGCCTGCTGGACAGCCTGTTTGCTGCGCTGAAAGCGCATAACATGGCGTATCACCTGTTTGATGAGGTGTTCCCGAACCCAACGGAAGAACTGGTGCAAAAAGGGTATGCCGCATACCGGAACGCCGCCTGTGATTACATCATTGCCTTCGGCGGCGGCAGCCCGATCGACACCGCCAAAGCGGTGAAAATCCTTACCGCCAACCCGGGGCCATCCACCGCTTACTCGGGCGTGGGCAAAGTGAAAAACCCCGGCGTACCGCTGGTGGCGATCAATACCACGGCCGGTACCGCAGCAGAAATGACCAGTAACGCGGTGATTATCGACTCGGCGCGACAAGTCAAAGAGGTGATTATCGATCCCAATATTATCCCCGACATCGCCGTTGACGATGCCAGCGTAATGCTGGAAATTCCGGCTTCGGTAACCGCCGCCACCGGAATGGATGCGCTGACGCATGCAGTAGAAGCCTATGTTTCTGTCGGCGCGCATCCGTTAACCGACGCCAACGCGCTGGAAGCGATTCGCCTGATCAACCTGTGGCTACCGAAAGCGGTGGATGACGGGCATAACCTCGAAGCGCGTGAGCAGATGGCTTACGGCCAGTATCTTGCCGGGATGGCCTTTAACAGCGCCGGTCTTGGCCTGGTACATGCGCTGGCGCATCAACCGGGAGCGACCCACAACCTGCCGCACGGCGTGTGCAACGCCATTCTGCTGCCGATTATCGAAAACTTTAACCGCCCGAACGCCGTTTCCCGTTTTGCCCGCGTTGCACAGGCGATGGGCGTTGATACCAAAGGGATGAGCGATGAAGCCGCCAGCATGGAGGCCATCAACGCGATTCGCCGCCTCAGCGTGCGCGTGGGCATTCCTTCCGGTTTTAGCAAACTGGGCTTGACTGAAGCGGATATCGAAGGCTGGCTAGATAAAGCGCTGGCCGATCCATGCGCCCCGTGCAACCCGCGTACCGCCAGCCGCGATGAAGTCCGCGAGCTGTATCTGGAGGCGTTATGATCCGTAAAGCCTTTGTGATGCAGGTTAATCCTGAGGCCCATGAAGAGTATGAACGTCGCCATAATCCCATCTGGCCGGAGCTGGAAGCGGCGCTGAAAGAAGGTGGCGCGCACCATTACGCGATCTATCTCGATAAAGCGCGCCATCTGCTGTTCGCCACCGTGGAAATTGAGTCTGAAGAGCGCTGGAATGCGGTCGCCAGCACCGACGTTTGCCAGCGCTGGTGGAAATATATGCGCGACGTGATGCCCGCCAACGCGGATAACAGCCCGATCAGCGCGGAGCTGAAAGAAGTATTTTACCTGGCCTGAGCCCTGTTCCCCTCTCTGTTATGGGAGGGGATCACTGAAGCGGGAACTCCCTGGCCGTCACCTGCCCGAGATCGTCTATCAGTTCAGCTTTTACGCGCAGCGGTAAATTTCTCGCCAGGTTTGCCGCTTCAACGAAATAATGCTTTTCGCTGAAGGGCGAAACCATCATGTCCGGCTGCTGCCCGGCGGCATAAGTTTTGCCGCCAGCGAGTAGCGAAATGCCGGCAAATGAGACATGCCACGGTGAAGCGTTATGGCACACGATCTCAATATCTTTGCCGTTTTTTTCCTGATGAAAGCTGATTTTTTCCGCAATGTTTTCAGGATCGCCAATTTTTTTCGGCCGCCAGAAGATTTTCATCTGCGTATTCATGGTCAGCACCACGCTCTGCGCCTGCGGCGAAATCGTCGAGGATTTGGGCGGGATCTCATACAGGTTCAGCCAGAAGACGGATTCGCGATCCTGGGGCAATTCCTGCTGGTTATAGATCAGCCGCAGCCCCTGCATCGCCTGCGGTTCTAATTTGAACAGCGCCGGAACCGCAACAAACGGCGTTTTAATGCGATCGGGCATCGTCACGTTCGTGTTGCCGTTATCCACCCAGCTTTGCGCCATTACGGGCCAGCTATTGGTGTTTACCAGCATCAGGCTCTGTTGCGTCTGCCCCTCTTTAAAAATCACCCGCGTTGAGGATGCGATGAGTCCGGCGTGAGAGGAAAATGCAACCGCCCACAGCGCCGCTAACGCCACCGTTTTAACATGCTTTCTCATTGGACTTTCACCACCACATAAGCACTGGCATCCACTTTGCCCGGTGTGACCGTCTGACCCGGAAGGCGCGTCAGGGACGCATTGAAATGGACAATATATTCACTCAGTCCCGATGAGCCGCCATTAGAGATTTGCGTTGCCCCATCTCGCACAGAGTACCAGCCGCTGGTATTGCCAAAGCGGCAGGCGCTTAGCGAACACCAGTACCAGCCGAGCAGATTGCGTGGTACGCCATCGCTGGCATTCGCTATCTGGATACCAACACCCATGGCAATGCCTGGATAGCCATAGCGATCGGACAGCAAGTGGCTCACTCCCCCCAATGGATTCACCAGACCCAGCAACTCTGCGATCGTGTAACCATAGTGGGTAGTCTGAAAAGCCAGCGCCGTCATACCCGCAGCAGTACCACTTTGCATTGCGCCTTCGCAGAGAATGTTGACGCTAAAATTGGCCTGCGCCTTTTTCCCATTATTTAAATCAGCAACAGAAATCGTCGGGAATAGCACCACAGGCGTGGCGCTTTTAGCCACACAGGTTGGCGTTGATACCAGTATTGCGCCCGGAACGGTAGCGGTACCCATATTCACCGCCATCCAGTTATCCATCAACCAGCCATTCCAGTCGTAGGCGGAATCACCCACATCGCAGTAGGCATCCGTGCTGCCAGGCGAGCAGAAAGAGACATAACCATTCGGCTGGTTGCAGCTATACACGCCAGATGTGAGCTGGGTTGAACGTCCACACCAGTCCGTTGGCGATACCCCTCTGGGCGAGGTGGAACTCACGCGAATCAGCTCGGCGCGAATGGGGCTGAAGTCTTTGACCCGGATATAAATCTGCTTGCCGTCAGCCGAAACCGCGTAATTTTTCATCGGGATACGCTGAAAGTTACGGGCAAACACCGTGCCCGAATTCACATGCGTCAGACGTAACCCCACATGGCTAAACAGCGTGCCATAGTAGCCAGGGTAACCATCGGCTGCGCCCAAATCAAAAAAACCACCGTTACGATCGTCACCATTGGTGGCAATGATCTCGAAGATGTTATTTTTATCCGCAATATCACAGACCCATAAAACGCTGTCCGGGCCTTTATAACGCGGGTTATTCGCAAATGATACGATGCTTGAACCAAGCGGTGAGCCAACGGGTTGGATCGACAGACTGGTGACGTTAACGGTGCCCAGCGACAGACCAACACCCCAATAATCCAGTTCGGTACGGACGAAATCCGGCCCTTTTTTACACACTGCGCTCGCGGACAAACTCGCGAGCAAAAGAATGTTCAGTAAAATAATGCGCATAAAGATCATAAACAGCTCCGTCAATTAACGACAAGGCAGACCCATCAAAAGCAGTGGTTGCCGGGGTTCCGTGGCACGCCAGGCAATACGGCAGCTCTGCAGAGCCCCTTCTCCCCAACGCACCTGCAACTCCCCTTTTTTCTCACCGGAACGCAGGTAAATCTGATTAGCCTGCCCCACCATGCCCAGATAGTTGTCATAGCCGTCATACACCGAGGCCCCCATCGGGATCGGTTCATTCGCTTGCCGTTGCGCCGTAATCAGCATCGCCTGCCCGTTAAGGGTGTTAAAACGCACTCGTACCGTCGCGCCGGCATACGGCGCAATACGCTGCTGCGAAGTTTGCAGTTCGGCGTCATCGCTCATATTGCGGGGATCGAGGCCAATGCTATTGAACTGGTACGCGCCGAGCGAAGGCACAATGGCGTAACCAAACGCATCGACGCGCCCTCCCTGTCCGCCGATAACCTCCGCGCCGCTGGCGCCAGGCGCATCTATCAGGGCAAAACTGTCGCCGACCCAGTGTCCAAGCGTCACGCCGCCTTTATGCGCAACGACCGAACCCTGTAGTGAGGCGGAGGCTTGCCAGTAATTTTGTGACGATGACCAGGAAATTCCGGCGTTAGCAAAAGAAAAATTCCGCTGCAAACCGCCGCCCCACACCGACTGCTCGCCTTTGTCATCGGTTGAATAGTTCAGGTTGTAGTTCAGCGGATTTTTGTCGCCATACACCCCGCTCAATGTTGATTGATAGCCACCATCGGAACCGTCGCTGTTGTTGCTGCGGTGTGCGCTGGCTGAAAGAATAGGTGAGGACCGTTGGGTGCCAAGCGGTACAGAGACCGCGAGCGACCACAGTGTTTGAATCTGATCACGCAAAGAGATCGCGTGTTCGTTGCCGCTGTTTTGCCACTGACTGCTTACGCTATCGGGCGTAACGTTATAGGTACGCGCCACCCCGAGATTCAACGCAATGCCATAATCGAAGGTTTTACTCCAGTTGAACTGAAGCTGTTTGTCGCGCTTTTTATTATCGCGGTAAGTCTGCGTTGATGCTGAGAGGTTAATGTTGCCGTAATCGCCTAATGTCTGGCCCGCAGAGATCTCCAGACGATTGCGCTGTTTCCAGCTTAGTGATTGCCACTGATTACCATGTTTGTAAGCCTCACGAGAACCTAAAGCGTCATACAGCTCAGAATACCCGTCGGTGGAATAGCGATAACCGGCGAGCGTAAACGATGTTCCCGATTGCGGAATGAATTTGCTGTAGTTCGCCCGTAACGACCAGCCGCTTCGGGCACCCTCATCCGCCAGGGATGCGTGGGAAAACAGGCTGGTCAAACCAAAAGCGCCCATGGAGGTTGTGTAGACGCCGCCCAGCGCATAACTCATATAGTTAGATGCCAGTTGGTTGCCGAGGCTGAGGGTAAACGCGTTCGTTAGCCCTTGCCGCCAGACCACTTCACTGAATACATTCTTATCGCCCACGTCCCGCGTCTGCCCCAGCGTGAAAACATAGTCTGAGGAGCCAGGGCGCATAGATTCAGCCAGTGCCGAGAAAGGCACCATAAAAGTATTTACGCTGCCATCCGCTTCATTGACGACAACCGTTAAATCACCGGCGAAATTTGTCGGGTAGAGATCGTCGATCGTAAACGGGCCCGCCGCGACAGTCGTTTCATACAGCGTGGATTTACCCTGCAAAATGGTGACTTTCGCGTTCGTGTTGGCAATCCCGCGCACAACGGGCGCATAGCCCCGGCGCGAATTCGGCAACATGCGCGTATCCGATAAAAGCTGGAGCCCCCGGAAACTCATCCCGGAAAAAAATTGCCCGTTGGTATAGCCTTCGCCCACCATTAATTCGCTGCGCAACGGGTAAATGGCACGCTGAAGATAACGACGGTTCGTATTCCAGCGGCTGCCTTCTTCGTTGCTGTAGCTCAAACTGGACTGCTGGCGATAGCGCCACAGCCCAAGGTTGAAACCGCCGTTAAAATTCAGCCAACTGGAGTCCATGCTACCTGCGCCGCTCTGCCGCGACTTCACGTGATACTGGTTGGCGATATAGTTCAGAAACAGCATGCTTTCCCCGGCATCAAGGCTTGCTTCACTGACGCTGCCCCGGGGAACGGATTTCAACAGTGCCTGCGGCACGCTCAAATCCATACGCAATTGCGCAAGGTCATCTTTGATAGTGACGCCCTTCATCACTTCATCATCATTCCAGTAGCATGATGATTTCATTACGGGCGTGAAGGCCTTCAGACCTAACGTTGTTAATAATTCCCGGGGCAGGCAGGGGCTAATATTCTCCCCCCGGCGGGAATATTCTATTTCACTGTGCGTAATAAACTTGCCGTTAAGATAAATATCCAGTGAGTGACGCCCTGCCGAGATCATTTCGTTTTTATTTAAACGTTGCAAATCCTCAACTGATAAACCACTTCCCCTTAGCAAAGAGGCATCAAAATAGAAACCCTCATCTTCCGCTGATGCTGAAAAGGGCAAAACAAAAATCAGCCCTATAAAAGCGCGAAAGCAGGTTGAATGCAGAGGCATTATAGTCACCAGAATTGAGAAATATATTTATATCATCAAGCAGGAGTTATCGAACCAATGAATAGGTTTTACTAAATACGCCGCCGTAATCATTTATCGCATTAATTATTAATTTATCACCTGCGCCCGTGGGTAATATCCATTGCGCAGTAGAATGCGGCGTAATCATGCCTGTCGTTGTAATGGACGTTTTTTTCTTTCCATCCACAACGAATGCACTAACAATGGAAATATGCCAGGGGCTGGTATTCTTAATATCGATTTTTTTACCCTGGACGCCGACCTTTAACTCATCGAGTGATTTATTTGCGTCACCCACCAGGCCGGAAGGGCGGTAAAATATTTTGATACGGCTTTTCACCAGCATGGTTAAAGAATTTTTACCCTGAGCAGCGGCACTTTTTGCCGGGTATTGCAGAAAATTCAGCCAAAAAAGGGACTCCCTGTCCTGTGGTAAAACCGTTCCCGTAAATTTCAACCGCAAACTGTGTTGTGCGTGCGAATTAATACGAAATATCGAGGGCATGACAATAAAAGGAGCGTCGGCCGTTTCTGCTGTTGAATTAGGATTATTTTTATCCGTCCACACTTGTACTAAAAAAGGGTTGTCGCCAGCATTAGTGAAATCAAGCGATTTTTCTTTAATCTCCGCATTGTAAATAATACGAGTTCCGAGCATCGTCACGCTGGCCGAGGCACTATTGAGTGCGGAGGAAAAAAGAAAGGCGGAAAGAAAACCGAATAATATTTTATGTTTCGACATGCTGATTTAAACCCCATAACAAGCGCTGCACGAGGCAGCGCTTTTAAGGATATTACATGTAAGTTACGGCAAACTGCACCTGAGCTTCTACAGTACCCGCCGTAGATGCACCGGTTGCAAAATAACGCGCAGTCAGATCGTAGGTTGCGCTGGTATTTGCGCCACCAACAGACTGAGAAGCGGTCTGAGCTTTATTACCCACGAAATCCAGCGCGGTAGTACCTTCCATTAATTGGATCGCAACATTTGCCGCCGGAGAAGTGGTCGCGGTATTTTTCAAATTCATACCATCAACATCATTTGCAACAAAAACAACGCTTGCGTTAGATGTTTGCGCACCGCAACCAGACAGCATTACAGTGAACGGAGTTTCGCCGGTGGTATCGCCTGCATTAGCCAATTGAGTTTTTGCAGCGGTCGGCAGAAGAACAACCGGAGCGGAGCTGCTGCCATTTACAGTAATATTACAGGTTTGTTCACTTACTTCACCCATAAAACGCACAGTATTATTTGACGTTGCAGCAAAAGAGGAAGCGCTTAAACCAAAAGCAAAAACAGCCGTTGCCGCACAAATAGCTTTCATACGATTCATAAAAAGACCTTAATTTAAAATTGACATTCCATATCAAGATGTTTTCCAGGACGGTAAACATCTTAAATCCGAATACAAAAGTACACCTACGGACTATCTATTGTAAACGCAGGAAAATAAGTAAAAATAAAACAAAAATTGAATTAGCATCCGCTCAGACAATAAAACAAGAAATATTATTCACACCAATAACAATTTAAAAACAAAAACATAATTACAACAACGAGTTAAACTGGTAAGAGGTGCCTGCACACCCGCATAAAAACAAAAATATAGAATAAAATATTAGGAATATATCTATATTTCTCACCCGCCATAAAAAGCATGTCAAAAATAAATCATTAAGATCAGGAAGGATTGGTGGCATTAATGCATATAGCCCCTTCCTGAAATAAGAAACCCTTTATGAGCAGAATTTATAATTAATTCTGTTCCGCCACTAAAATAGCCTGCGTATCCGGTTCCAGCGCTTTAAAAATATGCTCCTGATCCGCTGGGTAGCAGATGTAATCCCCTTCACCTAACTCCTCTGGCGCTTCGGTTAGCCCCACCAGCGCGCGCCCCTGCGTCACGATAATATGCTCAACAGAGCCCTGCGGATGAGGATGCGAAATACGGTCCGCGCCCGGCTGCGTCAGTAGCAGGTAGATATCGCGCCGCGCGCCTGGCGGGCAGGCAGCCAGTAAAATCGCCTGATAATTAGCCTGTTCGGCAATCACTTTGGTGCCTTCACCGCGGCGAATCACCTGTGTTTTCGGGCTTTGCGGTTCCAGCAGGCGGGCAAAGGGAATATCCAGCGCCACGCATAACGCCCACAATGTTTCCAGGCTGGGATTGCCATTCCCGGCTTCCAGTTGAGACAGCGTAGATTTGGCGATCCCGGCACGGCGGGCAATTTCTGCCAGCGAAAAGCCGGTTCGCTGACGCTCGCGCACCAGACTTTTGGCTATGATGCTAATTGGTTGTGTCATACACGACCCCAAACGTTCATTTAATCGAACGAATCGTTCTTCTTGAAAAACGATCCTGATGTGTTCATTATAATGGATAAACGTTCGATATGGCTAAAATGAGATGCTTACCCAACACTTCGCGTCGCTAAAAGGCGATACCATCAAAGCAATATTCCTTGTTTGCCTGGCGGTTGGCGTCGTCGGCGTCTCCTACGGATCGCTGGCGATGGCTTACGGCTTTCCGCTGTGGGTGCCGCTTGCGCTCTCCACGCTGGTACTGGCGGGCGCCAGCGAGTTTATGTTTATCGGGATTGTTGCCAGCGGCGGTAATCCGTTGGCAGCCGCCGTTGCCGGATTACTGGTGAATGCCCGCCATATCCCTTTTGGTGTCACGGTGCGTGAACTGGTCGGTCAGCGGGCGGCGGGATTTCTCGGCTGCCACATTATGAATGACGAAAGCGTGGTGTTCGGTTTGTCGCAACCCACACCGGAACAGCGTAAGGCCGCTTACTGGTTGTGCGGATTGGGCGTCGCGCTGCTGTGGCCTGCGGGTGTACTGGTGGGCGCGGCGGTTGGCACGCTATTACCAGCGCCAGAAACCATCGGGCTCGACGCCGTATTCCCGGCGATCCTGCTGGCGCTGGTGTTACCGGCGCTGAAAAAACGCACCACGCTTATCCGCGCTTCCAGCGGCGCTCTGTTATCGCTGGCAACCGTTCCCTTCGCCCCGGTCGGCTTACCGGTGCTGCTCTCTTTACTGGGTTTACTGACGAGGAAGAAATAATGGCCAGCGTTTCCTTAATTATCGGCGGCATTGCGGTTCTTTCCGTTGGCACGTATTTGATGCGCTTCGGCGGCGCAAAACTCGGCAGCAGGCTGGCGCTCTCAGAGCACTCACAGGCGCTACTTTCCGATGCGGCAACGACGTTGTTGTTCGCGGTCGCGCTGGCGGCCATGCTCTATGAAGGGGATCATTTTGCCGGAATGGCACGCGTGCTGGGCGTGCTGTTTGCCCTTTTCCTGGCCTGGCGAAAGATGCCGCTCATTGTGGTGATTATCTCGGCGGCTGTGGTGACGGCGCTGTTGCGCCTGGCGGGTATGCATTAAAAAAAAGCGCCCGCAGGCGCTCTTTCGACAATATTGCAATTTATTTGGTCAGCTCGGCAGTCATATGAACCTGGTTGCCGTTGTAAGCTTCGGTAATGTGGTAAGAAGAAGCGCCTGCCTGCTGAGCCTGAGCGGCGATTTGTGCTTCTGCACCGCTGAGAGTGGTGTCAGTTACGCTTACAGACTGGGCAGCGAAAGAACCGAAAGAAGCAGACAGAGCGATAACAGCGACAAAAGTTTTGATGCTTTTCATGATATAAATCCTTACGTTAATTTGTTGGAGTGAGGCGTTGTGCCTCGATGAAATAAATACTAGACCTGTTCACTCACAACAAAAAGCGGAAGGATTTGTTCTCATCTTTCAAAATTATTGATTAACAATTAAACGCTGTGGATGGGTATAGATCGTCGCCCTGCCCGGCTTGCAAAAACCGACCAGCGTCAGGTTGCAGCGTTCCGCCACTTCCACGGCCAGCGTTGTCGCCGCCGATACCGCAAACAGAATTTCAACGCCGCACATCGCCGATTTTTGCACCATTTCATAGCTGGCGCGGCTGGACACCAGCACCGCTCCTTGCTCCCACGCTTCACCTTCACGCGCGCGATGACCAAGCAACTTATCCAGCGCTACATGACGCCCGACATCTTCATGGCCGCCCGCCAGTTCGCCGGAGGGTAACATCCACGCCGCCGCATGCGTACAACCGGTTAACTGCCCGACAGGCTGAAAATCGGTTAAATGCGCCAGCCCGTTATCCAGTAACGCCAGGTCAAAGCGCTGCGTGAACGGCAGCGGCGCTATCGGCTTGCCGATATCGTTAAGTTGTTCCACGCCGCATACGCCGCAGCCGGTTCGCCCGGCAAGCGCGCGACGTCGCTCTTTTAGCCCCATAAAACGGCGGCTGGAGAGTTCGATTTGCACTTCAAGGCCGTTACAGGAAGGCACCACATCCATGCCGTAAATTTCCGCCGGGTTTTCGATAATCCCTTCGGATAAGGAGAAGCCAATCGCGAACCATTCGAGATCTTTTGGCGAGGCCATCATCACCACATGGGAGATACCGTTGTAGACCAGCGCAACAGGAACTTCTTCCGCCAGCATATCGGGCTGCGTCTGCTGTAAATCGGTGCGTTTCCACAGGGAAATCTCACGGGCCCCTGTGACTGATGTTGCATTTTCGTGCTTTTTAGGGTGCAAATCGTTCACTTTGTCTTAACCGTTATCAAACAAGCGTACCAACTATATGGTACTCTTTGCGTATATCCCTTGGGGGAAAGAGGGAATAGCAGCGATTCTGAGGAACTTACCGCAGAATTGACCTACCTACATTGTAGTAATCTTCGTTGCTAATCCCCCCAGGATGAGGGATTACCAGCAATTCTGAACCTTTGCGAAAACCACCGCAAAGAAAAAACGATAAGAGTAATGTCGAACCAGGAGCAAACCATGCAGGTCAGCAGAAGGCAGTTCTTTAAGATCTGCGCTGGCGGTATGGCAGGAACAACGGCTGCGGCATTGGGCTTTGCCCCCAATATCGCACTTGCGGAAACACGGCAGTATAAGCTGCTGCGCACCCGTGAAACCCGTAATACCTGCACATATTGTTCCGTCGGCTGTGGGCTGTTGATGTACAGTCTCGGCGACGGTGCCAAGAACGCCAAAGCGTCAATCTTTCATATCGAGGGTGACCCGGATCATCCGGTAAACCGTGGCGCGCTGTGCCCGAAAGGCGCAGGTCTGGTGGATTTCATCCACTCGGAAAGCCGCCTGAAATACCCGGAATACCGTGCGCCAGGCTCCGATAAATGGCAGCGCATCACGTGGGATGATGCGTTTGACCGCATCGCGAAGCTGATTAAAGCCGACCGCGATGCCAACTTTATCGCGCAAAATGCCGCAGGCACCACTGTCAACCGCTGGCTGAGCACCGGGATGCTGTGCGCATCCGCGTCCAGCAATGAAACGGGCTATTTAACGCAAAAATTCACCCGCGCACTCGGCATGTTAGCCGTCGATAACCAGGCGCGTGTCTGACACGGACCAACGGTAGCAAGTCTTGCTCCAACATTTGGTCGCGGTGCGATGACCAACCACTGGGTCGACATAAAGAACGCCAACCTTATCATTGTGATGGGTGGGAACGCGGCTGAAGCACATCCGGTGGGATTCCGCTGGGCGATGGAAGCCAAGATCCATAATGGCGCGAAACTGATTGTTATCGATCCGCGCTTTACGCGTACCGCCTCTGTTGCGGATTTCTATACGCCGATTCGTTCCGGTACTGACATTGCCTTCCTGTCAGGCGTGTTGCTGTACCTGATGACCAACGAAAAATATAACCGCGAATATACCGAGGCCTATACCAACGCCAGCCTGATCGTGCGGGAGGATTATGGTTTCGAAGATGGCCTGTTCACCGGCTATGACGCGGATAAACGTAAATACGACAAAACCAGCTGGAACTACGAACTGGATGAGAAAGGTTTCGCCAAACGCGATACCACGCTCACCCATCCGCGCTGTGTATGGAACCTGCTGAAACAGCACGTTTCTCGCTATACGCCGGACGTGGTTGAAAACATCTGCGGGACGCCAAAAGCGGATTTCCTGAAGGTGTGCGAATACATCGCCGAAACCAGCGTGCATGACAAAACCGCCTCGTTCCTCTACGCGCTGGGCTGGACGCAGCACTCTGTCGGTGCGCAAAACATTCGCACCATGGCGATGATCCAGCTGCTGCTGGGGAACATGGGGATGGCAGGCGGCGGCGTGAATGCCCTGCGCGGTCACTCCAACATTCAGGGGCTGACGGACCTTGGTTTGCTGTCACAAAGCCTGCCGGGCTATATGACGCTGCCGAGTGAGAAACAGGCCGATCTCCAGACTTATCTTGCCGCCAACACGCCGAAACCGCTGCTGGAAGGCCAGGTGAACTACTGGGGTAATTACCCGAAATTCTTCGTTTCGATGATGAAAGCCTTCTTTGGCGACAAGGCCACGGCGGAAAATAGCTGGGGCTTTGACTGGCTGCCGAAGTGGGACAAAAGTTACGACGTTCTGCAGTACTTCGACATGATGTACAAAGGCCAGGTGAACGGCTATCTGTGCCAGGGCTTTAACCCGGTGGCCTCGTTCCCGAACAAGAACAAGGTCGTGGCATCGCTGTCGAAACTGAAATTTCTGGTGACCATCGATCCGCTGAACACCGAAACCTCGACCTTCTGGCAAAACCACGGTGAGTCGAACGATGTCGATCCGGCGAAAATCCAGACCGAAGTGTTCCGTCTGCCTTCAACCTGCTTCGCTGAAGAGAACGGCTCGATCGTGAACTCCGGCCGCTGGCTGCAATGGCACTGGAAAGGCGCTGACGGCCCGGGCGAAGCTGTGACCGATGGCGAGATCCTCGCCGGTATCTTTACGCGTCTGCGTAAGATGTATGCCGAAGAGGGCGGCGCGTGCCCGGAACAGGTGCTGAATATGACCTGGAACTACTCCACCCCGCACGAACCGGCATCGGAAGAAGTGGCGATGGAGAGCAACGGTAAAGCACTGGCAGACATTATCGACCCGGCGACGGGCGCGGTGATCGTCAAAAAAGGCCAGCAGCTTAGCTCGTTTGCTCAGCTGCGCGATGACGGCACTACCTCCAGTGGTTGCTGGATCTTCGCCGGTAGCTGGACGCCGGATGGCAACCAGATGGCACGTCGCGATAACGCCGATCCGTCAGGCCTTGGCAATACGCTGGGCTGGGCGTGGGCGTGGCCGCTTAACCGCCGCATTCTTTACAACCGTGCTTCAGCCGATCCGCAGGGTAAACCGTGGGATCCGAAGCGTCAGTTGCTGAAGTGGGACGGTGCGAAGTGGGGCGGCGTGGATATTCCGGACTACAGCACTGCCGCGCCAGGCAGCGATGTTGGGCCGTTTATCATGCAGCCGGAAGGGATGGGTCGCCTGTTCGCTATCGATAAGATGGCTGAAGGGCCGTTCCCGGAACACTACGAGCCGTTTGAAACGCCGCTGGGCACGAACCCGCTGCACCCGAACGTCGTATCCAACCCGGCAGCCCGCGTCTTTAAAGACGATATGGAAGCCATGGGTAAAGCGGATAAATTCCCATATGTCGGCACCACTTACCGTCTGACCGAGCACTTCCACTACTGGACCAAGCACGCGCTGCTTAACGCTATCGCGCAGCCGGAACAGTTTGTGGAGATCGGTGAGAAGCTGGCGGGCAAGCTGGGCATCGTTCAGGGTGATACGGTTCGTGTCTCCTCCAACCGTGGCTATATCAAAGCCAAAGCGGTGGTGACCAAGCGTATCCGCACGCTGAAAGTGAACGGCAAAGATGTCGATACCATCGGGATTCCGATTCACTGGGGTTACGAAGGTGTGGCGAAGAAAGGCTTTATCGCCAATACGTTAACGCCGTTCGTCGGCGATGCGAACACCCAAACGCCGGAATTCAAGGCGTTCCTGGTGAATGTGGAAAAGGTGTAACGGAGACGACTTATGGCTTATCAATCGCAAGACATCATCCGTCGTTCCGCAACTAACGGCTTCACGCCCGCGCCACAGGCGCGGGATCACCAGCAGGAAGTGGCGAAACTTATCGACGTCACCACCTGTATTGGCTGCAAAGCCTGTCAGGTGGCCTGTTCCGAGTGGAACGACATCCGTGATGAAGTGGGACATAACGTCGGGGTGTATGACAACCCGGCGGATCTGACCGCGAAATCCTGGACGGTTATGCGCTTCTCGGAAGTGGAACAGAACGACAAACTGGAGTGGCTGATCCGTAAAGATGGCTGCATGCACTGCGCCGATCCTGGCTGTCTGAAAGCATGTCCGTCAGAAGGCGCTATTATTCAGTATGCCAACGGCATTGTCGACTTCCAGTCTGAGCAATGCATCGGCTGCGGTTACTGCATCGCCGGTTGCCCGTTCGATGTACCGCGTCTGAACCCGGAAGACAACCGCGTCTACAAATGTACGCTGTGCGTTGACCGTGTCACCGTGGGCCAGGAACCGGCATGCGTGAAAACCTGCCCGACCGGCGCTATCCACTTTGGCTCCAAAGAGGATATGAAAACCCTCGCTGGCGAACGCGTCGCGGAGCTGAAAACCCGCGGTTACGATAACGCCGGGCTGTACGATCCGGCGGGCGTTGGCGGAACACATGTGATGTACGTGCTGCATCACGCCGACAAGCCGAATCTGTATCACGGCCTGCCGGAGAATCCGCAGATCAGCGAAACCGTGAAGTTCTGGAAAGGAATCTGGAAACCACTTGCGGCGGTCGGCTTTGCAGCGACCTTCGCGGCCAGCATCTTCCACTATGTCGGTGTCGGTCCGAACCGTGCAGAAGAGGAAGACGATAACCTGCATGAAGAAAAAGACGAGGTGCGCAAATGAAAAAACGTGACACCATCGTGCGCTACACGGCACCGGAGCGCATTAACCACTGGGTCACCGCCTTCTGCTTCGTGCTGGCGGCGGTGAGCGGGCTGGGGTTTTTCTTCCCGTCCTTCAACTGGTTAATGGGAATTCTCGGTACGCCGCAGCTGGCGCGCATTCTCCATCCGTTCGTCGGCGTGGTGATGTTTGCGTCGTTTATCATCATGTTTTTCCGCTACTGGCACCATAACCTCATCAATAGGGATGATATCTTTTGGGCGAAGAATATTCGTAAGATTGTCGTCAATGAGGAAGTGGGCGACACCGGGCGATATAACTTCGGTCAGAAATGCGTGTTCTGGGCGGCGATTATTTTCCTGGTGTTGCTACTGGTAAGCGGCGTGGTTATCTGGCGCCCTTACTTCGCGCCAGCGTTCCCTATTCCGCTAATCCGATTAGCGCTGATGGTGCATTCATTTGCCGCAGTCGCGTTAATTGTGGTTATTATGGTGCATATTTACGCCGCCCTGTGGGTTAAAGGCACCATAACCGCAATGGTGGAAGGCTGGGTCACCAGCTCGTGGGCGAAGAAACATCACCCGCGCTGGTACCGGGAAGTTCGCAAGACAACGGAAAAATCGACTGAATGAGTATTCGCATAATCCCGCAAGATGAGCTGGAGAAGAGCGATAAACGCACGGCGGATGTTATTCCGCCGTTATTATTCCCCAGACTGAAAAATCTCTACAACCGCCGTGCAGAGCGTCTGCGCGAACTTGCAGAGAGTAACCCGCTGGGTGATTATCTGCGTTTTGCTGCGCTTATCGCCCATGCCCAGGAAGTGGTGCTGTACGACCACCCCTTGCATATCGACCTGACAGCGCGCATTAAAGAAGCCGCTGAAGAGGGTAAACCGCCGCTTGATATTCACGTGCTGCCGCGTGATACGCACTGGCACAAGCTGCTGCATTCGCTCATCGCCGAGCTGAAGCCGGAGATGAGCGGCCCGGCGCTGGCGGTCATTGAGAACCTTGAAAAGGCCTCCGCACAGGAACTGGAAACGATGGCCAGCGCGCTGTTTGCTGCTGACTTCGCCGCTGTGAGCAGCGATAAATCGCCGTTTATCTGGGCCGCGCTGTCGCTCTACTGGGCGCAAATGGCCAGCCTGATTCCAGGAAAAGCCCGTGCTGAATATGGTGAACAGCGCCAGTTCTGCCCGGTATGCGGCGCCATGCCTGTTTCCAGCGTAGTGCATATCGGCACAACGCAGGGGCTGCGTTACCTGCACTGCAATCTGTGCGAAACCGAATGGCACGTGGTGCGCGTCAAATGCAGCAACTGCGAGCAGACCCGCGATCTGCACTACTGGTCGCTGGATAATGAGCAGGCAGCCATTAAAGCTGAAAGCTGCGGCGACTGCGGCACTTACCTGAAGATCCTGTACCAGGAAAAAGACCCGAACGTCGAACCGGTGGCCGATGATTTAGCTTCGCTGGTGCTTGATGCCCGCATGGAGCAGGAAGGTTTCGCCCGTAGCTCTATCAACCCGTTCCTCTTCCCGGGCGAAGGGGAATAATCCTGACAGGTCGCGGTAAGCTGTGCTTACCCGGCCTGCCATTGTTTTCATGTCAGTCTTGCTATTCTGCTCCTGCCCCAATTTAGCGCTCCTCACCGTAATCTGCCGCAAACGTTAATGATTTCAGCACATTTCGTAGCACACCATACCGCCACTTTCGGCAAAAACAAGCGGGTTCAAAAGTTATAAACCGGCTTTACGAGCAGCCTTCCAAATTTGTGCTTTCCACAAAATCAGCCGTTCCCATTTCATAAAAACCAGGCTATAAAACTGGATATTTATACAGATAAAGGTGAACGGAATGGCACTGGAACAAGGCATTGCCGGGTTGGTGAGCGACTTTATCGCCGCCGGGCGCCCCTCGGCGCGCGCCAGGAGTATTGATGAACGGCGCGCGGGTTATATCGCCAGCACGTCGCTTGCCGGGGAAACGGAAACCCGCGTTCGGGTTGAAGACGTTACGCTTGAAGGCGTGACGCTACGCGTGTTCTCGCCGCTAGAGGCCAACGGTAAACTGCCTGCACTGATCTATTACCACGGCGGCTGCTTTATCAGCGGCGGGTTCGCCACGCATGATAACCAGTTGCGCCAGTTAGCGTGGTACAGCGGCTGTCGGGTGATTGCCGTGCAGTATCGGCTCGCGCCGGAACATCGCTGGCCTGCCGCGCACGATGATGCGCTACAGGGTGCAGAGGTGATATGGAAAAATGCCGAACGCCTCAACGTTGATCCGCAACGAATTACGCTGGCGGGCGACAGCGCAGGCGGGCATCTGGCGCTGGTCACCGCGCTACGATTAAAGGCGGCGGCAGTCTGGCAACCCGCGCAACTGGTATTGATCTACCCAATGCTGGATGCCACGGCCTACTTCGACAGCTATACCTTTAACGGTTCTGATTATGTAATCACCCGTGATGCGCTGCTGTCAGGCTACGAAATGTATCTTGGCGACACTGACCGCCTGCTGTCGGATGTCAGCCCGCTGTGGCGCGATGATTTCGCAGGTCTGCCGCCGGTACACATTATTACGGCGGAGTTCGATCCGCTGTGCGATGAAGGGGAAGCGTTATACCAGCATATGACGGATCAGGGCGTAACCTGTACCTGTTCCCGCTACCTCGGCGTTATTCACGGCTTCTTCCAGCTTGCCGGTATCAGCCAGAGCGCACGGGATGTCATACAAGACGTGGCCGCACGCGTGGCCAGAACGTCAAAGTAAATGATGCGCCTGTGAGTACAGGCGCAGAGTTTTACTCTTCTTCGTTGCCGCCCTCTTCATAAGGGCCAAAAGGTTTCGCGGGTAGCACGATGTAAATCCCTTCGAAAATCGCGCCCAGCTTACCCTCGCCAAACAGCTCAACCTGAAGCTGAACGCGCGCTTTACGCCCGCGCGCCAGGCGATCAAGATCGCCGCTTAGTGAGCCGAGATCGGCAATCGCGCTGGGTTTACCTTTAATTGGCGTGCTGTATCGAATGTGCGCATCAGCCAGAATAATGGTGCCGCCGAGATGGCGTTCGCGCAGCATCAGCCAGATCAATCCCCAGCCAGTCAGCGTGCCCAGCGAAAACAGGCTGCCGGCAAACAGCGTATGATGCGGGTTCTGGTTACCGGTCTCCGGCATGGTAGTGATAAATTTCTGCCCGGTGTACTGCTGAATACGCACGCCCATCTTTTCGCTCAGCGGAATATGCTCGTACCAGGCTTGCTGTAGCTGCCCGCACCAGTCGCCGCGATGCAGAATATCGTCCAGCGTGGCCACGGGTTTGATCATCAAAAAATGGCGCACCGGCGTCGTTTGCGGCGCGGTGATCTCCCCTTCATTGATAAACCCGAGCTTGGCAAAAAACTCTACGGCATCTTCGCGGGCGCTACAGGTCACCCGCTTCACCCCTTCCTGGCGAGCAACGGATTCCAGCGTCATCGCCATCAGCGTACCCAGCCCTTTATCCTGCACAGAAGGGTGCACGGCCATAAAACGGATCGAGGCTTCATTGTCGGCGTTGATATACAGCCTGCCGACCGCCACCATATTGCCCTCTTCATCAACCACCATCTGGTGATGCGCCATTGCATCCCATGCATCGCGTTCGGAACCTTTTGGCTGATGCAGGGGTTTGCGCAGCATTTCCCAGCGGAACTGGTAATAACGCTCTAACTCTTCTTCAGTCTGCGGTACGCGGAGGTGATACATAGCGGTGTTCTCTCTTGTGACTCTGGGCCACGCCGCAAGCTGGCTCATATCTGCAACCAGAATGTGACAGGACCATCGTTGACCAGCGAAACCTGCATATCGGCAGCGAATCGCCCGGTTTGCGTTTCCATCTGCTGGCTGCGGCAACGTTCAACAAAGTAGTTATACAGCGCTTCCGCTTTATCCGGCGCGGCGCCTCTGGAAAACCCAGGACGCATGCCGCGTTCGGTATCCGCCGCCAGCGTAAATTGCGACACCACCAGCACGCTCCCACCCGCCTGCTGGACGTTAAGATTCATTTTTCCTTCAGCGTCGCTAAAAATGCGATACCCCAGCACTCGCTCGCACAGGCGGTTCGCTTTTTGTTCATCGTCTTCCCTTTCGACCCCTAACAACACTAAAAGTCCCGGACCAATTTCGCCCGTCACCTCGCCCGCCACGCTAACGCTTGCGCGGGAAACACGTTGAATTAATGCAATCATGGTTGGTCTGCTTCTTCTTGCTGTGCGGCTATTTTGAGTTTTCGGTATTCACCGAGAGTGACAGTTATTTCTGCACCTAGCAAGACGATACACCAGGTCCAGTAGACCCAGAGGAACAAAATCGGGATGACAGCCAGCACGCCATAAATAAGCTGGTAGGAAGGGAACATAGTGATATAGAGGCCAAAGACTTTCTTGCCCAATTCGAACAACAGCGCCGCGACAAAGGCACCGATAATAGCGTCGCGGTTAGGCACCCGCGTCGTGGGTACAATGCTGTAAAGCAGCCAGAAAGAGAGCCAGGATAAAATCAGCGGGAAAATCCGCAGCACATCATCAATCATGCTGTTCAGTTCACTGGCCCAGCGCAGCGACAGCAAATAGGAACTAATGGCAAGGCTGGCGCCCGCCAGTAGCGGCCCAAGCGTGAGGATCATCCAGTACACCGCAAATGAGTAAACATGCGGGCGTATCCGAGTGCTGCGCCAGATGGTGTTCAGCGCCGTATCAATGGAGTACATCAACAGCAGCGATGTCACGATCAGCCCACACGCACCGACAGCGGTCATTTTGGTGGAGTTCGCCACAAACTGCTCAATATAGTTCTGAATCACATCGCCGGTTGCCGGGATGAAATTGGCAAACACAAAATGACGTAGCTGAATGCTGATTTCAGAAAACATTGGAAATGCAGCAAACAGCGCGACTATCACGGCGAGCAGCGGCACCAACGAGAGCAACGAGACGTAAGCGAGGTTCCCCGCCAGCGTCGTCATATGATCTTCATCGATGCGCTGCCAGAGCAGTTTCAACCATGACCACAATGCACGCGCGCGATGTCTGGCATGCTGCCGAACGTTTTTTAGCATAACTGCTTCGCGAAATAATCGGGGATCGTCGTTTTGCCCGTCACCAGAATACTGGTAATACCCAACTGTTCTGCACCCGCGATATTGTCAGCATTGTCATCGAAAAAAACGGCATCGTCGGCAGAAAAACCTTCAAGTGATAATACTTGCTGATAAATGCGCGCTTCGGGCTTACGCATTCCCATTTCCTGGGAAAGATAGATATGGTCGGCAGCAGCCTGGATTTCGGGATATTGCTCCGGCCAGTAAGTGGTATGCAGGCGGTTGGTATTCGACAAAACCACCACGCGATGCCCCTGCGCGCGCAACTTGTGCATGATGTCGATAACGTCGCTACGCAGAGCGACAAACACCGCCTGCCAGCCGGTGGAAAATTGCTCGTAGCTCAGCGGCATTTCCATCTCTTCACACAGCGCTTTGGCAAAATCTTCGTCGCTGATCTCACCGCGCTCGTGCTGATGAAAAGCTTCGCCCATGGTGAAGCTCTGCTTCAAATTCGCCAGCGGCACACGGCTGAAATCACTCCAGGCACCCAGCACCCGGTTGAAGTCGATATCGACAATCACATTACCTAAATCAAAGATATAGAGCATTTCTCTCTCCTTGCCAGCCGTGGAGAGTTAACTGTAGCGGTAAAGTGTGAAATTGAATAGTTTGCCGTCTCACATGCGGGCATAAAAAAAGCCGCTGAATATCAGCGGCTTTTTCACGGAGAAAGAGGAGAAATTACTCTTCTTTTGCACCGCGCATTGCGCGTTTACGATCGTTTTCCGTCAGGTGACGTTTACGAATACGGATAGACAGCGGGGTCACTTCTACCAGTTCGTCGTCATCGATGAACTCCAGAGCCTGCTCCAGGGTCATCTTAATCGGCGGAACCAGAACCGTTGCTTCGTCCGTACCGGACGCACGCATGTTGGTCAGTTTCTTACCGGTCAGGCAGTTTACCGTCAGGTCGTTAGAACGGCTATGAATACCGATGATCTGGCCTTCATAAACTTCCGCACCGTGACCAAGGAACAGCTTACCGCGATCCTGCAAACCGAACAGCGCGAACGCTACCGCTTTACCCTGACCGTTAGAGATCAGTACGCCGTTGTTACGCTGGCCAACTTCGCCCGGACGAACATCGTCGTAGTGGCTGAAGGTGGAGTACAGCAGACCGGTACCGGAAGTCATGGTCATGAACTCAGAACGGAAGCCGATCAGGCCACGGCTTGGGATCACGTAGTCGAGACGTACGCGGCCTTTGCCATCCGGATTCATGTTTTTCAGGTCGCCTTTACGCTCGCCCAGCGCCTGCATGACAGAACCCTGGTGCTGCTCTTCAACGTCCAGCGTCACGTTTTCAAACGGTTCCTGGCGACGGCCGTCGATTTCACGGAAGATAACTTTCGGACGGGAAACCGCCATCTCGAAACCTTCACGACGCATGTTCTCGATCAGAACAGACAGGTGCAGCTCACCACGACCGGAAACGCGGAATGCATCAGCGTCTTCGGTTTCTTCAACGCGCAGCGCAACGTTGTGCACCAGCTCTTTGTTCAGGCGGTCAAGGATCTGACGTGAAGTCACGTACTTACCTTCTTTACCACAGAACGGAGAGGTGTTGACGTTGAAGAACATAGTTACGGTCGGCTCATCAACAGACAGTGCCGGCAGCGCTTCCACATTCTGCGGGTCGCAGATGGTGTCAGAGATGTTCAGTTCGCCCAGACCGGTGATCGCGATGATATCGCCGGCTTCGGCGATTTCGCTGTCGATACGTTCCAGACCCAGGTGGGTCAGCACTTTACCGACTTTACCGTTGCGGGTTTTGCCTTCGCTATCAATGATAGTAACCTGCTGGTTCGGCTTCACTTTACCGCGTTTGATACGACCAATGCCGATAACACCAACGTAGTTGTTGTAGTCGAGCTGAGAGATCTGCATTTGCAGGGTCCCGTCGAGATCGACGTTCGGTGCCGGTACATGGTCAACAATCGCCTGATACAGCGGGGTCATGTCTTCAGCCATGTCTTCGTGGTCCATACCCGCGATACCGTTCAACGCAGAAGCGTAAACGATCGGGAAGTCCAGCTGTTCGTCGGTCGCGTCGAGGTTAACGAACAGGTCGAAGACCTGATCAACAACCCAGTCCGGACGCGCGCCAGGACGGTCAACTTTGTTGATTACCACAATCGGCTTGAGGCCATGGGCAAATGCTTTTTTGGTCACGAAGCGCGTTTGCGGCATCGGGCCGTCAAACGCATCAACCACCAGCAGCACGGAATCGACCATGGACATCACACGCTCAACTTCACCACCGAAGTCGGCGTGCCCAGGGGTATCAACGATGTTGATACGGTAATCATTCCATTTGATAGCGGTGTTTTTCGCGAGGATGGTAATCCCACGCTCTTTCTCCAAATCGTTGGAGTCCATCACACGCTCTTGAGTTTCAGCACGTTCGTCGAACGTACCGGATTGCTGCAGCAGCTTGTCAACCAGGGTTGTTTTACCATGGTCAACGTGAGCAATGATGGCGATGTTACGCAGATTTTCGATCACAACTTTGCCTCAGGCATTAGAAATAGCGCGTTATTGTACACGTATTAATCGAAGGACAAAACAGGATCACAAACATCCTCCGCAAACAAGTATTGCAGAGTTGCTTTGTGATCGCTTTCACGGAGCGTTAAAAGGGCCGCTAACAAAAAATTGCACCAATAAGGTGCTTAATGTTCACATGAAAGCACTATATTGGTGCAATTTAACCATCATGGTGCAGCCCTTTTGCACTATACCGGGCATAATAACGCCTTTTGAGGGGCATTTAAAAGTTGGCATAGATTTCGCTTTATCTATTTTACGGCAACTACGCCAGGTTTCACGCAGTATTTGAAGACCTCGTTACCACGACGACAATGACAAATCCGGGAGAGTTTAAGTATGTCCGCTGAACACGTTTTGACGATGCTGAATGAGCACGAAGTGAAGTTTGTTGATCTGCGCTTCACCGATACCAAAGGTAAAGAACAGCACGTCACTATCCCAGCCCATCAGGTTAATGCTGACTTCTTTGAAGAAGGCAAAATGTTTGATGGTTCTTCGATTGGTGGCTGGAAAGGCATCAACGAATCAGACATGGTGCTGATGCCGGACGCGACTACCGCTGTCATTGACCCGTTCTACGAAGAAACAACGCTGATCATCCGTTGCGATATCCTCGAACCAGGCACCATGCAGGGTTACGATCGCGACCCGCGTTCCATCGCGAAACGCGCTGAAGAGTACCTGCGTTCTACCGGTCTGGCAGACACCGTTCTGTTTGGGCCAGAGCCGGAATTCTTCCTGTTTGACGACGTTCGTTTCGGCAGCTCTATTTCCGGTTCCAGCGTTGCTATCGATGATATCGAAGGCGCATGGAACACCTCCACCAAATACGAAGGTGGTAACAAAGGTCACCGTCCGGCTGTTAAAGGCGGTTACTTCCCGGTTCCGCCGGTTGATTCATCACAGGATCTGCGTTCCACCATGTGTCTGGTGATGGAAGAGATGGGCCTGGTTGTTGAAGCTCACCACCACGAAGTGGCAACTGCTGGTCAGAACGAAGTGGCTACCCGCTTCAACACCATGACCAAAAAAGCGGACGAAATTCAGATCTACAAATATGTGGTACATAACGTTGCTCACCGCTTCGGTAAAACCGCGACCTTTATGCCGAAACCGATGTTCGGTGATAACGGTTCCGGTATGCACTGCCACATGTCCCTGTCCAAGAACGGTACTAACCTGTTCTCTGGCGACAAATACGCAGGCCTGTCTGAAATGGCGCTGTACTACATCGGCGGCGTAATCAAACACGCTAAAGCTATCAACGCCCTGTCTAACCCGACCACCAACTCCTACAAACGTCTGGTCCCGGGTTACGAAGCGCCGGTAATGCTGGCTTACTCTGCCCGTAACCGTTCTGCTTCTATCCGTATTCCGGTCGTTGCCTCTCCGAAAGCACGTCGTATCGAAGTGCGCTTCCCGGATCCGGCGGCTAACCCGTACCTGTGCTTCGCAGCACTGATGATGGCCGGTCTGGATGGTATTAAAAACAAAATCCACCCGGGCGAAGCAATGGACAAAAACCTGTATGACCTGCCGCCGGAAGAAGCGAAAGAGATCCCGCAGGTTGCAGGCTCTCTGGAAGAAGCGCTCAACGCGCTGGATGCTGACCGCGAGTTCCTGACAGCCGGTGGCGTGTTCACCGACGACGCTATCGATGCTTACATCGCGCTGCGTCTGGAAGAGAACGACCGCGTTCGCATGACGCCGCACCCGGTAGAGTTCGAACTGTATTACAGCGTTTAATAAATTAAATACTCGGCGGATTTCTTGTCGTAGCAAGGCGGCAACTGAGCGAATCCCCGGGAGCATAGATAACTATGTGACCGGGGTGAGCGAAGGCAGCCAACGCAGCAACGGCGAGAAAGACGCCAGAGGATTTGTTGCCGTGGAACTTTTAGCCCATCCCTGGATGGGCTTTTTTCTCCACCAACACTCTGTTCTGACGCATTTTTTACCTATAAAAAGCTATACTGCACTAAATTAGTGCATATCTCCGGGAGACTGCTAAATGGCAAGCGGCGCGCTGCCCGATGCTGGGCAGATCCTCAATTCTTTGATCAACAGTATTTTACTGGTTGATGACGAACTGGCGGTGCATTACGCCAACCCTGCGGCACAGCAATTGCTGGCGCAGAGCTCGCGTAAATTATTCGGCACACCGCTGCCTGAACTGCTGAGCTATTTTTCACTGAATATCGATTTGATGCGTGAAAGTTTGCATGCAGGTCAGGGATTTACCGATAACGAAGTGACTCTTGTGATCGACGGCCGCTCACATATTTTGTCGCTGACGGCGCAACGTTTACCGGACGGTTTAGTCCTGCTGGAAATGGCGCCAATGGATAATCAGCGACGTCTGAGCCAGGAACAATTGCAGCACGCCCAACAGGTGGCTGCGCGTGATCTGGTGCGTGGACTGGCGCATGAAATCAAAAACCCGCTTGGCGGGTTACGCGGTGCGGCGCAACTGCTGAGCAAAGCGCTGCCCGATCCGGCGCTAATGGAATACACCAAAGTCATTATTGAGCAGGCCGACCGTCTGCGAAATCTGGTGGATCGTCTGTTAGGCCCACAGCAGCCGGGAATGCATGTTACCGAAAGCATTCACAAAGTTGCCGAACGCGTGGTGAAACTGGTGTCGATGGAACTGCCGGAGAACGTAACGCTGGTTCGCGATTACGATCCGAGTTTGCCGGAGTTGGCCCACGATCCAGACCAAATTGAGCAGGTTTTACTGAATATCGTCCGCAACGCTTTGCAGGCGCTGGGGCCGGAAGGGGGCGAAATTATTCTGCGTACCCGTACCGCCTTCCAGTTAACGCTGCACGGAATTCGCTATCGCCTCGCGGCGAGAATAGATGTGGAAGATAACGGCCCAGGTATTCCGTCGCATCTCCAGGATACGCTGTTCTATCCCATGGTGAGCGGGCGTGAGGGCGGCACCGGGCTGGGATTATCTATCGCACGCAGTTTGATTGATCAACATTCTGGCAAAATTGAATTCACCAGTTGGCCAGGTCATACCGAATTCTCGGTATTTCTGCCTATTCGGAAGTAGAGGTGTTTATGCAACGAGGGATAGTCTGGATCGTTGATGACGATAGCTCCATCCGTTGGGTGCTGGAACGCGCGCTCAGCGGGGCAGGCTTGAGTTGTACAACATTTGAAAGTGCCAATGAAGTGCTTGATGCGCTCACCACCAAAACCCCGGATGTACTGCTTTCCGATATTCGTATGCCAGGGATGGATGGACTTGCACTGTTAAAACAGATCAAACAGCGCCATCCAATGCTTCCGGTCATCATTATGACCGCGCATTCCGATCTGGATGCGGCGGTAAGCGCTTATCAGCAAGGGGCATTTGATTATCTGCCCAAACCTTTTGATATCGATGAAGCCGTCGCGCTGGTTGAACGTGCGATCAGCCATTATCAGGAACAGCAGCAGCCGCGCAATATACAGGCCAGCGGCCCGACCACCGATATTATCGGCGAAGCGCCGGCGATGCAGGATGTGTTTCGCATTATCGGCCGCCTGTCGCGCTCGTCGATTAGCGTCCTGATTAACGGTGAATCAGGGACCGGTAAAGAACTGGTGGCGCATGCGCTGCATCGCCATAGCCCGCGAGTGAAAGCGCCGTTTATCGCTCTGAATATGGCGGCAATTCCCAAAGATCTGATTGAATCAGAACTGTTTGGCCACGAGAAAGGTGCCTTTACCGGTGCGAACACCATCCGCCAGGGGCGTTTTGAACAGGCCGATGGCGGGACGCTGTTTCTCGACGAGATTGGCGACATGCCGCTGGATGTGCAAACCCGTTTGTTGCGCGTGCTGGCCGATGGTCAGTTCTATCGTGTCGGCGGCTACGCGCCGGTAAAGGTTGATGTGCGCATTATTGCGGCGACGCACCAGAATCTGGAGCTGCGCGTTCAGGAAGGCAAATTCCGTGAGGACTTGTTCCACCGGTTGAACGTTATTCGCGTCCACTTGCCGCCGCTGCGCGAACGCCGGGAGGACATTCCTCGCCTTGCACGTCATTTCCTGCAGGTCGCGGCACGCGAACTGGGCGTGGAAGCCAAACAGCTGCATCCGGAAACCGAAGCAGCGCTCACGCGTCTGGCCTGGCCGGGTAACGTACGTCAGCTTGAAAACACCTGTCGCTGGTTAACGGTGATGGCTGCGGGCCAGGAAGTACTGATCCAGGATCTGCCCAGTGAACTGTTTGAAACCACGGTGCCGGACAGCCCGTCGCAGAGTTTGCCTGACAGTTGGGCAACGCTGCTGGCGCAGTGGGCCGATCGGGCATTGCGTTCCGGACATCAAAACCTGCTTTCTGAAGCGCAACCGGAGATGGAACGGACATTGCTGACCACCGCGCTGCGCCATACTCAGGGGCATAAACAGGAAGCGGCGCGCTTGCTTGGCTGGGGACGTAATACCCTGACACGCAAGTTGAAAGAGCTGGGAATGGAGTAACGTGCGGGTGAAATGTAAATTATGAATCTCAGCCGCAAATTGACGCTATTTTGCGCTTTACTGTTTATCGCAGTGAAGTATGATCTTGCCCGTTCACGGGGGAGTTCATGATGCTGGAATCAATTATCAGTGTGGTCAGTGCGGGCGTCGAAGCTGGCGCATCTGCAAGCCACACACCGCAAACGGCCATCGCGGCTGTACTTTGCGCCGCGCTGGTTGGGCTGTTTAGCTAGTTTCGCTTGCCGCCGCCGCAAGGCGCTATGCGTTTCAGGCCAGTGGTTTTTGCCCTGGCCTGATAACGCTTTCACTTAAATTACCCTTGAGAACTGCTGCATACGCGCTTTCTGGCGTAAATACGCATCAAAGCACATACAGATATTGCGGATCAGCAAACGCCCTTTCGGCGTGACCTGTAGCCCCTGCTCATTCATCTCCACCAGCCCATCGTTCACCAGCGGCGCTAACAGGCGTAAATCTTCAGCAAAATAGTCGCGGAAATTAAGATCCCATGCGCGTTCCGTCGCACTGAAATCCAGCCGGAAATTACAAATCAGACCTTTAATCACATCACGGCGAATACAGTCGTCGCGGGTAAGCGCAATACCGCGCCACAACGCATCGCCGCGTTCGTCAACCTGCTGGTAGTAGAGCTTCAACTCTTTCTGGTTTTGCGCATAGCTGTCGCCGATCATGCTGATGGCGGAAACGCCCAGCCCCAGCAAATCGCTGTCGCCCTGCGTGGTGTAGCCCTGGAAGTTACGGTGCAAAACGCCGTCGCGCTGGGCAATCGCCAGCTCGTCATCCGGGCGGGCGAAGTGATCCATACCGATAAACTGATAACCGGAGCCGGTCAGCGAGGCGATGGTTTGTTGCAAAATATCGAGCTTCTGTTGCGCCGAAGGCAGATCGGCGTCTTTGATTTTGCGTTGCGCGGCAAACAGCGTCGGCAGGTGCGCATAGTTGAAGACGCTCAGGCGATCCGGGCTAAGCTCTGCAACACGTTGTAGCGTAAAGGCGAAGCTTTCCTGAGTCTGTTTCGGCAACCCATAAATCAGATCGATATTTGTTGAGGTAAAACCAATCTCGCGGGCATGGTTGAGCAGCGCAAAGATAAACTCTTCGTCCTGCTCGCGGTTGACCAGCCTTTGCACCTCTTTGTTGAAATCCTGCACGCCCATACTTAGGCGGTTAAAACCTTCCGCACGCAAATGGTCAAGCACATCGAGTTCAATTTCACGGGGATCGACCTCAATAGAGATCTCTGCGTCGGTATTGAAATCAAAATGGCTGCGCAGCAGCCCCATCAGGCGGCTGATTTGCGTTTTGTTGAGGTATGTTGGCGTACCGCCGCCCCAATGCAACTGGCTGACGTGGCGACCGCGAAACAGCGGCGCGCGATGGGCAATTTCCTGCTCCAGCGCATCGAGATATTGATCGGCCTTATGCTGCTGGCGGGTGACGATTTTATTGCAGCCGCAGAAGTAGCAAAGCTTGTGGCAAAACGGAATATGCGCATACAGCGACAGCGGCCGCTCAGGATAACGCGCAACCGCCTGGCGGAAATCCTCTTCGCCGTAAGCGTCTGAAAACTCCAGCGCGGTGGGATAGGACGTGTAGCGCGGCCCGGAATAGTTATATTTCTGGATCAGGGCCAGATCCCAGTCGATAATTTGCTCTGACATTGCTTACTCCTTCCGATGACGCCGCTGGCGGTTCCGGCGGCCCGGCCTGACCTCGTTGCGGGTCATAAGCCGGTTGCGCAGCCACACTTTGCGCTGCGACAACCGCTGTAGTTTAACGAATAACCACACCAGATAACATATAACCGGAAGGGTTATAAGCAGGACGGGAAAGCCCATAGAAAAGGATCAGTTGCCGCCTTTCAGCAGGCGCATCATATCTTCCCGGCCTTCCTCTTCTTCTTCGTCTTCATCATCATCGTAAGAAAGGCCCAGTTTCTGCATCAACTCATCGATGCGGTCCAGTTTGGCGTTAACCCACGCTTGATCGTCAGCGCTCAGGGTTTCACCCTCTTCAAGACGTTCCAGTAGCGCGTCCAGGCGCTCATCCGTTTCCAGCATCTCCAACTCAGCCTGCGGTGAAAGCATAGGTTTCTCGCTCTTAGGTTTGTGCTGCTTGTTGACCGGTGTGTCGGTGACACCCAGCGGGATCGGTTTTTTGCTGCCAACGCGCGGGTCTTTCTGCAACTTGCCTTTACCGGTGCCAGAAGACTCACCGCCACTGTTCGCACGGCTGCCAGAGACATTACCGCGATGCTTTTTCTCGCGCTTACGATCGCGGCCTTCCTGATTCAATTCTTCACGGGTTTTGCGGCGCACTTTATTGCGCGGATTGGAGGACGGTTTTTTCATAATGGTCGTCTTAAGTCGTTTTCTTCAGTATAGAATTGCGGCGGAATCTAGCAGAAAGCAAGCAAAGAAAAAAGGCGACAGTGTAAACCGTCGCCTTTTTTCTTGACCTTCAGCCCGTAACGGGCTTTACGTTCCCTGTTTGCTGTCAACGTGCCCTGTTTATCCTTCAGCTAAGAACGTTCCCTGTTGAGGTCCCTTTCCTTGCAAACATCTCCTGACGTTATCCTGTGGTCTTCGCCTCCTGGCGCTCCAGACCCCTCGATCCTTGAGTCTTCCTTCCCTTTCAGGCCTCCTGCCTTGTGTGGGTTACTTTACCCTTCTGAGCTACACAGACAAGCATTAACAGGACTTAAAACGCCAGTTTCAGACTATTCTTCAACCATAAGTTATTGATTAAAATATTCTTATCCATTTATCAACCTGAAATTTCTCTGAAAGTTCGCATAGCAGGAAGGGCCAATATCTTACACATGGCGCGGTAATGGCTTACGGCTGCCAGACAGGTTTCTGGCGAGAAAAACAGCCTTTTGTTCCGGTTCAGGTATAATCGCCGCATGCTTTGATGATGGAGACGACCGTTTTGACAAACCTGAATTACCAAAAGACGCATTTTGTCACCAGTGCGCCTGATATTCGCCACTTGCCTGCCGATACTGGCGTTGAAGTGGCTTTTGCCGGCCGTTCCAATGCAGGTAAATCGAGCGCGCTTAACACATTAACTCAACAGAAAAACCTGGCGCGCACCTCAAAAACCCCCGGCCGTACGCAACTGATTAACCTGTTTGAAGTTGCCGAGGGCAAGCGCCTCGTCGATTTGCCGGGTTACGGCTACGCCGAAGTGCCGGAAGAGATGAAACTCAAATGGCAACGTGCACTGGGTGAATATCTTGAAAAACGCCAGTGTTTGCAGGGGCTTGTGGTGCTGATGGACATTCGCCATCCGTTAAAAGATCTCGATCAGCAGATGATCTCATGGGCAGTAGAGAGCAACTTGCAGGTTCTCGTGCTGCTGACCAAAGCGGACAAACTGGCCAGCGGCGCACGTAAAACGCAGCTAAATATGGTACGGGAAGCGGTGCTGGCTTTTAACGGTGAAGTGCAGGTAGAAGCATTCTCTTCACTGAAAAAACAGGGCGTGGATAAGCTGCGTGAAAAACTGGATGGCTGGTTCAGTTCCCTGCCGCCGGTTGAAGAAACCGACGCATAATCCTCAGGTGCGGCGTCCGCCGCGCTTTTTCTTTCGCGCAATAAAAAACGCCCCAGTCATTACTGACTGGGGCGGCTAAATATTCAGCCAAATCCGATTACGTGAAGTAAAAGGTCTGAAAGATAGAACATCTTACCTCTGTACCCTACGCAAATAACTCTACTCCCTTTTTGGATCCGGACAAAGCACTTTTTGTAATTTCTTTTCAATTTTTACATATGGAATTCTAATGATTGTCACAAAACTGTCGGCGATATGTTGCTTACTTACAGAAAAAGCCCCTTATTCACCGAACGCTTAGTGCGCTTGATCCCAGTTTTGCCCGCTCCCCACTTCCACCAGCAAAGGCACATCAAGCGTGGTGCTGCTTTCCATCAGTTCATGGATCTTTTTCGACACTGCATCAACATCATCTTTATGCACTTCGAACACCAGTTCATCGTGTACCTGCATGATCATACGCACCCGAGGTTTTTCGCTTTGCAGCCAGCCATCCACGGCGATCATTGCCCGTTTGATGATATCGGCCGCCGTACCCTGCATCGGTGCGTTGATTGCTGCGCGCTCCGCTCCTGCGCGTCGGGCGGCATTGCTGGATTTGATGTCCGGCAGATAGAGGCGACGGCCATCCAGCGTTTCCACATAACCGCGATCTTTCGCCTGTGCTCGTGTGCGCTCCATATACTCCAGTACGCCAGGATAACGCTCAAAGTAAAGATCCATATACTTCTGCGACTCTTTGCGCGGAATATTAAGCTGTCGGGACAAACCAAAGGCGCTCATTCCGTAGATCAAACCAAAGTTGATCGCTTTCGCGCTGCGACGCTGTTCATTGCTTACGCTTTCCAGCGGCAAGCCGAAGACTTCAGCGGCGGTCGCCCGGTGAATATCTTTACCTTCAGCAAAGGCTGACAGCAGGCCTTTATCGCGTGACAGATGCGCCATAATACGCAGTTCAATTTGCGAGTAGTCTGCCGAGACAATCACATAATCTTTCGGCGCAATAAACGCCTGGCGAATGCGTCGCCCTTCATCATTACGCACCGGAATGTTTTGCAGGTTTGGATCGGTAGATGATAAACGCCCGGTTGCCGTCACCGCCTGGTGATACGAGGTATGCACGCGCCCGGTTTTTGGATTAATCATCAGCGGCAGTTTGTCGGTGTAGGTTGATTTGAGCTTGGCCAACCCACGGTATTCCAGAATGACTTTCGGCAACGGGTAATCCAGCGCCAGCTCTTCCAGTACCTCTTCTGAGGTTGAAGGCGCGCCGCCCGGCGTTTTCTTCAGCGGTTTAATCCCCTGTTTTTCAAACAGAATGGTTTGCAGCTGCTTGGTTGATGAGAGGTTAAATGGCTCACCTGCAATGTCGTGCGCTTTTTTCTCCAGCTCAGCCAGGCGCAATGTCAGCTCTTCGGAATGCTTATGTAGCACCGCAGGATCAATATTGACGCCGTTACGTTCAATGCGGGAGAGCACAGGCACCAGCGGCATTTCGATATTCTGGAACACATTCAGCGGCCCGGCATTTTTTTGCAGCTCCGGCCACATCTTCAGATGCAGTTGCAGCGTGACATCAGCATCTTCCGCTGCGTAGCGCCCCGCCTGTTCCAGAGCGATTTGGTTAAAAGTGAGCTGGTTTTTGCCCTTGCCGGCAATCTCTTCGAAGGTGATGGTTTTATGCTGCAACCAGCGTTCAGACAGGCTGTCCATATCGTGGCGACCGACAACGCTATCCAGCGTGTAGGATTCGAGCATGGTGTCGAACGCGATCCCGCGTAGCTCAATGCCGTAGTTTTCCAGCACACCGCGATCGTATTTCAGGTTCTGCCCTACTTTGCGGGCATTCTCATCTTCCAGCAGCGGTTTAAGCAGTTCTAATACACGATCGCGGGCGATTTGGTCAGGTGCATCAAGATAATCATGCGCGACCGGCACATAAGCGGCGACGCCTGGTTCAATCGCAAAGGAGAGGCCAACCAGATTAGCACTGATATTATCGAGGCTGTCCGTTTCGGTATCAAAGGCAAACAGCGGCGCGCGCTTCAGTTTCGCGATCCACTGTTGCAACGTCTCTTCGTCAAGAATGGTGACGTACTGTTCCGCAGAGAGTGTGGCGACCGGCATATCAGCTTCCGCTTCCACCACAATGGTTTCCTGCGGTTTGGCCGTGGGTTTCGCGCTTTTCGCCTGCAACCACTTACCGGCTTCGATGTCTGTTATCCAGCGTTTGAATTCATATTGCTTAAACAACCCAAGCAGTTCCTGAGCCGCAGGTTGCTGCACTTCCAGTTGCTCACACGTCAGTTCCAGTTCGACATCGGTTTTGATGGTCGCCAGTTGATAAGAGAGGTACGCCACCTCTTTATTCTGCTCCAGCTTCGCGGCCATGGTTTTCGCGCCACGGAAGGTCAATCCGGCAATTTTATCTGATTCAGCATACAGCGTATCCAGACCACCCAGCCCTTGTAGCAGCGCCTGCGCGGTTTTCTCACCCACGCCAGGAACACCCGGAATGTTATCGGAGGAGTCGCCCATCAGCGCCAGGAAATCGATGATCAGTTCAGGCGGTACACCATATTTGGTGACAACCTCATCCGGGCCGAGAATGGTGTTGGTCATAGTATTGATCAACGTGATACCCGGCGTTACCAGCTGCGCCATATCTTTATCACCGGTACTGATCAGCACCGGGCGCCCCATTTTCTCGGCTTCTCGCGCCAGCGTGCCGATCACATCATCCGCTTCCACGCCAGAAACCGCCAATAGCGGCAGGCCCATCGCTTTAACCATGGCGTGCAGCGGTTCTATTTGCGCACGCAGATCGTCTGGCATCGGAGGTCGATGGGATTTGTAATGCTCAAATAGCTCATCACGGAAGGTTTTTCCTTTCGCATCAAATACTACGGCGGCATGGGTCGGCTGATATTGCAGGATCAGGCTACGCAGCATATTCAGCACGCCGTACATGGCACCGGTGGGTTCTCCGGCGCTGTTGGTCAGCGGCGGGAACGCATGATATGCGCGATAGAGGTAAGACGAGCCGTCAACAAGGATAAGGGGATTTTCTGGGATCTGAACCATGATGTCCGTGCCTGTTTATCAATTTATAGCTAAAGGATGCCACAGACAGGGAGAAAACATGAGTTTTTCACGGTATTTGCCGGAAAAGATTTCGCGATCGTCGGGATCGCTCGCACAATAAACCTGTGGATAAGTTTGTGAATAATTTCTGCCCGGCTGGATTTTTGTGCCCTTCTGTCGATCGTAAAAAAACACAATCACTTTAGATTTAATCAGTTACGCAAAGATAAAAGATCATTATTGTCTTTTGATGGCAATTTACTCTATGTGGATATAAGAAAAGTCAATCGGCATTCTCTATTCCAGAGGCACCGGGTATTACCAGCAAGGTTTAAGCATTCCTGCACTGGGTTTTCTGCTAAAATCAGCGCCTTACTCTTCTTTATTGTGTGCCTTTAGCAGCTAACTTTCTGAATACTTTAATTATGTCGAGATTGCTTGCAGTATTCACTCTGTTTATGAGTGTCCTGCTTACCATACTGGTTACTATTTTTTGCTCCGTGCCGATTATTGTTGCCGGCTTACTCAAGCTGCTGCTTCCAGTGCCAGTATTGTGGAGAGCAATCTCAGCCTTCTGTAATTTCATGATGTATTGCTGGTGTGTAGGCCTCTCATGGCTGCTGCATCTCAATCCACATTTAAAATGGGATGTTGAAGGGCTGGAAGGACTGAATAAAAAGAACTGGTATTTGCTGATCTGCAATCACCATAGCTGGGCAGATATCGTGGTGTTATGCGTGCTGTTTCGCAAACATATCCCGACGAATAAATATTTCCTTAAGCAACAACTCGCCTGGGTACCCTTTATTGGGCTCGCCTGCTGGGCGCTGGATATGCCATTTATGCGCCGCTATTCCAGAGGCTATCTGCTCCGTCACCCGGAACGCCGCGGCAAAGACGTGGAAACCACACGGCGCTCATGTGAGAAGTTTCGCTATCATCCCACCACGATTGTGAATTTCGTGGAAGGCTCGCGCTTTACCGAGGAAAAACGTCGCCAGACACGTTCCCCCTTCAAAAATCTATTACCACCAAAAGCGGCCGGTATGGCTATGGCGCTAAACGTGCTGGGAGAACAGTTTGATAAGTTGCTGGATGTTACTTTGTGCTACCCGGAAAATGATAAGACGCCTTTCTTTGATATGCTCAGCGGCAAGCTGACGCGCATTGTCGTACGTATTAATTTGCTGCCGGTGAATGAAGAACTGCATGGCGATTACGTCAACGACAAGAATTTTAAACGCGGTTTTCAGCAATGGCTGAATAAATTATGGTCCGGCAAAGATGAACATATTGACGCGATAAAAGCGCAATGTAAAAAACCACCTGCATAGCAGGTGGCATTGATAACGCCCCATAGGGGCGTACTAAGTCCAGACTCTGAGAGCCTTCCCTTCACACCTCTTTTAGTGGGAGCTGGCTCTCTTCAACTTC
>Ga0058700_1000069_pt1 | contig 71509 bp, 60 predicted proteins | sample AgamicAtAme_FD_71365 | JGI IMG/M metagenome (GOLD analysis project Ga0058700, IMG submission 71365) | Agave microbial communities from Guanajuato, Mexico - At.Am.e | ecosystem: Host-associated > Plants > Phyllosphere > Phylloplane/Leaf | place: Guanajuato, Mexico | collected 2012-06-07 | reverse complement strand
TTTCGATCGTCTGCCGACGCTCGAGTCACTTTTCTTTTGCTGGCCCAAAAGAAAAGTAACCCAAAGAAAATGGCCTTTAGAGCCAACGCCGGTAGCATTCCGTAGGGATAAGCCCGAACGCTTGAGGTGCGTTGTGGCTTGGCAACCTTCGCCGCTACACAGCGGGTACTTCGGAGCGCTTCGCAACGCGCCGTGGCGCAGAGGGCTTAAAGCAGCGTGCGCTACGCTTCCCGATCGCTGAGGCTAGGTAAAAGGGACGCTACGCTTCCCGACCCGCGAGGAGAACTCGCCATCTCGCGGCAAGCCATTCCCGTAGCGCGCCGCTCAACTTCCTCAGCACGTTCCAACGCGGCACTTCACTCCGGCCTTTGGAGCCGATTCCAATTTCGCGTGTATGCCCATTTCTCCTCACCGTCATCTCCGCGAAAGCGGGAGGCGCTTCATCAACAGCCGAATGGCTGGTCATCCAGCGACTTTATTCGCTGCGAGAAGGCTTAAAGACACTGGATCCCCGCTTTCGCGGGGATGACGGTGAGGGAACCGGTGTCGCTCCGGAGATTTTGAACAAGCTCCAAGACAGGCGCTGCGCGCCTGCCACGACGCAATGTGCCGCGCAGCGGCACGAGCCGTCGGCTCTCGCTCTTGATCTTCCGGGTCCCCGTATGAGGCGGCGGGCGGGTGGAGGAATAGCCCGCAGGGTGGCTCGCAAGGATGCGAGCCAGTTTGGCGTCAGGGCAGGATGCCCTGTCGACAAACCCCGTAACCCGACCGCGGACCTATCGGGCTTCAGCCCGATAGGCGCCGATTCCGGGGGGCCCTTCTCTTTGGTTACTTTCTCTTGGGCAAGCAAGAGAAAGTGACCCGGCCTCCGGCAGGAGGCCGGAACGCCCGCCGCGCAGGCGGCCAGGTCGCGCTAGCGCTAGAAAAAGAGCCAACCACACTTCACGCGACAACCCAGCACAAAGTCACTGATCCCGGCCTACGCCGGGATGACGGCTGAAGAATGAAACGGTGAGGCTAGATTGACCCCTCACCCCAACCCTCTCCCCAAAAGGGGAGAGGGAGCAAAAGCTGTGGCCCGCGGCGGACTGTCCGAACTCCCAACCACCTGACTTCACGGCGACTACAAAGCGGCCCCGCCACACGCGGCCCAAACCCCCATCACGACAAAACCAACCCACCCACAACCATCACTTCGCCGGCCGCGCCGCCTCCTCCACCTCACGCGGCTTGCCCTGCTGCGGCGAATCCAGCTTCTTCAAATCCACCGGCCGAATCTGCTTGATGAAGCACGGCGCATCCCCTGGCCCCGTGAGCACGCGGTCGAACTTCACCGACACCTCGCTGGCACTGGACGTCAGGCCGATGTGGTTGGTGAATTCCAGATTGCGGCAGCGGCCGTCGAGGTCGATCAGCCAGGCCTCGTTCGAGCGCGTATAGACGGCCAATTGCTGGTCGCTGAGCGGCTCCCACGACCACAGGCTGAAATAGCGGAAGCTGTTGACCGGGGCGCCGGCGGCAGCGGCATAGGCCTGCTGGCGCGCTTCCATGCGGGCGGTGTAGTCCTTGCCTACGCGCGTGCACCCGGCAAGGGCGGCGATCACCGCGACAGCGGCGAGAAGGTGTTTGACTGCCATGATCTACATCTCCGTAAGTGCTGGGCGTACCAACGCATGAGGCTCGCGTGCGTGGACGTTATTTCTTCTTGGCCGGCGACTTGGACACCGCCTGCCACTTGGACGGGTCGAAGCCGCCTGTTTCGAACAGCAGGGTCTGCTTCTTCTCGCCGTCCTGCAGGGTCACGTCCATGGTGATCTTCTTGGCCTTCTCCAACTGGGCGATGAAGCCCTTGTCGTCCTTGAACAGCAATGCGGGCTCGCCGGTGGTCGGTGCGAAGGCGGCGATCGTGCCTGGCTTGCCGTCGAACGTGGCCTTGATCGAACACACACCCTTGCACACGAAACCGTGCGGACCGCCGTTGAACAGGAAGGCGTTCTGCCCCCATTCGGTATGTCGGCGCAGCACCAGCCGCACACGCTCCTCGCCCGCGGGCTGGCTGGTGTAGATGGTGGCGGTGGACTGCGTGCCGCCGGCCATCGGCGACACCTGGTACAGCCACAAACCGGCCAGGCGGTTCTTCTCGCTGTTTTCCTTGTAGCGCTGCTCGATGGCCGGCAGGCTCTGCTGTACTTCCTTGGCCGCATCGCTGTTGGGGTAGCGGCTGAGGATTTCCTTGCCCATGGTCACCGCCATCTCGTCGTTGCCGATGCGCTGGAGCTGGCGATAGGTGTTGAGCTTGTCGGCGGAATCGTCCGCAGGCGCCTCTGCCTGCTGCGGCGCCTGCGCCTGGTCGCCGGACTGGGAACAGCCCGCGAGCGCAAGCAGAGTGGCGAGAGTGCTGGCGGCAAGGCTTAGGCGCTGTTTCATGGACGGGTTCCTGTGGCGGATAGGCGGTAAGAGTGGAACGAGGGCAAGCCGGGGCGCAACCGTCCCGCCTTTCGCTGCAACAAGGCTATGCGTTGACGGGGACATCGCCGAAGCGTTCGCGCAGCTGGTTGCGGAAGCGGCGGCTGCACGGCAGCGTGGCGCCATCGCGCATGGTGAGGCGGGCGTCGCCGGTATCCAGCGGTTCGATTTCCGCGAGATAGTCGAGGTTCACCAGATAGCTGCGATGCACGCGCACGAAGCGCGTCGGGTCCAGGCGATCTTCGATGCCGGCCATGGTGGCGCGCAGCGGGTAGTCGCGGCCGCGCACGTGCAGGTTCACGTAGTTGCCCGAGGCCTGCAGCCACTCGATCTCGCGCGCCGCCACCAGGAACTCCTTGCCCAGCTTGCGCACCAGAAAGCGCTCCGGGCGATCCACCGGCTCCACCGGCGGGCCTTCGTCCGGTTCTGCCAGCAGGCTGGCCTCGCCCTGCAGGCGCAGCACGAGCAGGCGGTAGCCGCCGATCAGGCCAAGGAACAGGAAGTAGGTGCGGACGTCCTTCAGGTACTCGTAGCCCAGCTGCCGCAGCCAGTCGTCACCGAAGTGGTACTGCCAGCCGAGAAGAACGCGGTAGGCCACGATGCGCAGCACGATCATCAGTCCCACGTGCGCCAGGCAGAACGGCACGCTGAGCGCGAGATGGATCTTCAGGTTCTGCCGCCAGTTGCCGAAGCGCAGCGTCCAGCGACGGCTGGCCCACACCACGAAGGGCACCAGCGCCAGGACGACCAGGCTGCTGGTGGCTTCCCATATCCACGGCTCGATGTTCTCGGCCCGGTGCGTGCGGTAGGTATCGTCGAACCACGCGACGACGCCGTTGAACACGGTGTTGACCGTCATCATGACGACCCAGAAGCCGATCTCGAAAGGTCGGCGCCAGCGTTGGAAACGGGCGAAGTCGAAGGCCGGCTGGGTGCTCATGCAGGGATTCTACGTGGAGCGGCGGCCGAACCCGCCCTTTTCGTCCCTGGCAGGTCGCCACTCGTCCCTGTTTCCCGTCAATCAATCACTTAGCGGGCGACCCGAGGGCTGGCGCGGCGGAGCATGCACGGCACTTTCCCACGGAGTTGCGCTCATGAACCGCCGCCACGACATCGACGCCCTGCGCGTGCTGGCCTTCGGCCTGCTGATCCTCTACCACCTGGGCATGCTTTACGTGGGGCCGGTCAGCGACTGGACCTTCCACCTCAAGAGCAGCCATATCAGCGAGTGGCTGCAGTACCCCATGCTCGCCTCCAACTTCTGGCGCATGGACCTGCTGTTCCTGATTTCCGGCATGGCGGTGCACTTCCTGCGGGGACGGCTGACCCTGCCGGCGCTGGCCTGGAAACGCACGGCGCGCCTGATGCTGCCGCTGCTGTTCGGCATGGCCGTAGTCGTTCCCATCCAGCCGTATGTCCAGGGCGTGGCGAACGGGCTGGTGCAGCCGGGCTTCGGGCATTTTCTGCTGCGCTACTACACGGGCGGGCCGTGGCCGGCCGGCGCCTTCGACGGCTGGCAGTTCGGCGTGACCTGGAACCACCTGTGGTACTTGCCGTACGTATGGATCTACACGCTGGCCTTGATCGCACTGCTGCCCGCGCTGGAATCGCCGTGGGGACAGCGCGCCATCGCCGCCGTCCATCGCCTGCGCGGCTGGCCGCTGCTGCTACTGCCCGCGCTGCCGCTATTTGCGTACAACCTGCTGCTGGCGGCGCGTTTTCCGCAGAACCACGCGCTGTTCCACGATTGGTACGCCCATGCCGGCTACGCCACGATGTTCCTCTACGGTTATGCCATCGGCACGCATCCGGGTCTGTGGCAGGAACTGGCGCGCTTGCGTCACCGTTCGCTGGGCATGGCGCTCTTCTGCTTTGGCACCTTTGTGGTGATGGATCGCCTGGGCGATGTGCTCGGCATGAGCGGCTGGCCCGCCTCCGTGCACGCGGCCTATTACCTGTGCGAGCGTGCGCTGCGCTTCTTCTATATGTGGAGCGCGATTGCCGCCGTGCTGGGCTGGGGGCACCAGTACCTCAACCGGCCGTTCCGCTGGCTCCCGTATGCGCGCGAGGCCGTGTTCCCGTGGTACATCCTGCATCAGAGCGTGATGCTCGCCTTTGCCTATTGGCTGATTCCGCTGAAGCTGGGGCCGGTACTGGAGCCGTCGCTGATGCTGCTGGGAACGGTCGTCGGCTGCGCCGTGCTGCATGAGTTCGTGATACGCCGCACGCGCAGGCTGCGGCCGCTGTTCGGGCTCGATACGGTGCTGCGTAAGGCGCGGGTCGGATCGACGTTCGCGGGACAGATCCAGCAGGCGTGAGCCTTTCGGGTCACCGGCCCCACGACGACGCACAAAATCTCGCCTAAACGCCTATATCCCTCACCGTCATTCCGGCGAAGGCCGGAATCCAGCGACTTTACGCATTGCGAAAAGGCTTAAAGGCACTGGATTCCGGCTTTCGCCGGAATGACGGTGAGGGACATAGGCGCCCGCGCGAGATTCTGGAAGGATCCTCAGGTCTCGCTGCCCAGCGTGGAATCCAGGTGCTCGACGCGATGGATGTCGCCCAGCCACACATAGCAACTCCACATGGGCGCATCGGGACGTTCCAGGCGAACCACGCCATTGATGCCCTCCCGCTCCTCGCCATCGCGAAAGACCTGCACGTTCGGCCGTTCGCAGACCACGCCGTCATAGCTGGTGCCGTCCCTGAGCTGCAGCACCACGTGGCCGTTGGTGGGCAGCTGATCGACCAGATCCTCGATGCGGCGAATGCCCGCCGCATCGGTGTAAACGCGTTCGGCAAACTGTCCCATGCTTCACCTCGTTGCCCGGTGGGATGGTTTCCACCGTAGGGCGCGCAGCGGCAAGGCGCGATCACATCCGCGTGAAGCGGCAGTGCTTTGCGTGAAGGCTTCAGCTGCCGATAATGGAGGCGTCCCTGCAAGGATCCCCACATGCCGCCCTCTCCCGCGCAAGATCCCGCGGATTCGCTGCGCTCACACCCTGCGTTCGTGCAGTTCTGGTTCGCCCGCATCTGCTCGGGCTTCGGTTTCCAGATGTTGTCGGTGGCTGTCGGCTGGCAGATCTATGCGATCACGGGCCGCGCGCTGGATCTTGGCCTGATCGGCCTCGTGCAGTTCTTTCCGTCCGTGATGCTGGCTCTGCCCGCTGGGCACGTCGCCGATCAGTTCGAGCGCCGCCGCATCGTGATGCTCGGGCAGATCGTGGACATGCTGGCCATCGCGGTGCTCGCCGCGATCAGCCTGATGCATCTGGCGCACGAGGCAATCATCCTCGCGCTGGTGTTCGTCATCGGCGTGGCCAAGGCCTTCGAATTTCCCGCACTGCAGTCGATGCTGCCGGCACTGGTGCCGACCAAGGTATTGCCGCGCGCCATGGCCGCGAGCGCCTCGGCGGGACAGGCCGCGATGATCATGGGCCCGGCCGTCGGCGGCCTGCTCTATGTCGCCGGGCCTGGCACGGTGTACACGGTGTGCGCGGTGCTGTATCTGATCGCCGTGCTGCTGATGGCGCACCTGCGCTACGAGCAGGCTCAGCCCAGGCGCGAGCCGGCGACCTTGAAGACGCTGTTCGCCGGCGTGCATTTCATCCGCCAGCGCCCCGATGTGCTCGGCGTGATTTCGCTGGACCTGTTCGCCGTGCTGCTGGGCGGCGCGACGGCGCTGCTGCCCATCTTTGCGAAAGACATCCTGCACACCGGCCCGTGGGGCCTGGGCCTGCTGCGCGCGGCGCCGGCCGTGGGCGCCTTGCTGATGTCGCTGTGGCTGGCGCGCCACAGCATGGAGCGGCGCGTGGGGCCGATCATGTTCGCCTCGGTGGCCGGTTTCGGCGTGGCCACGCTGGTGTTCGCCGTGTCCAAGGTGCTGTGGCTTTCGCTCATCGCGCTGTTCGCGCTCGGTGCCTTCGACATGGTGAGCATGGTGATCCGTGGCGCGCTGGTGCAGTTGGATACGCCCGACGACATGCGCGGCCGAGTCAGCGCGGTGAACGCCATTTTCATCAACACGTCGAACCAGCTGGGCGAGTTCGAATCCGGCCTGCTCGCGGCCTGGATGGGCGCGATCAATGCCACGCTGATCGGCGGCATCGGCACGCTGGTCGTGGTCGGGCTGTGGATGGCCATGTTCCCCTCGCTGCGCCGGCGGCAAAGCCTGCGGGCGGAGCCGCCGGTGGTCGAGCCCGCGGGCGCCGATACGATCTAGTCATCCTGGCGATGGCGCAGCCGGCGATTGACGCGCATCAAGGTCGACGGCATGGCGGCCGCTAGCATGGGGCCATTTCCCAGCGTACCCATGCCATGAACGTGGACATCGCGATCGTCGGCGCCGGCCCTGCCGGACTTTGCCTGGCCCGATCGCTCGCCGATACCGGCCTCAGCATCCTGGTGATCGAGCAGCAGGCGCAGCAGACCTTGCAGGAGCCGTCGTTCGACGGCCGCGAGATTGCGTTGACGCCTCGCTCGGTGCGCATCCTGAAGGAGCTCGGCATCTGGCAGCGGCTGGGGCCCGCTGACATCGCTCCGCTACGCAGCGCGCGCGTACTCAATGGCACCGTGGCGCGGGGTCTCCATGTCGTCCCGACACACGGCGACGAAGCGGAGCTGGGCTTCCTCGTTCCCAACGACCGGATACGGCGCGCGGCGTATGCCAGCGTCGAACAGGAACCACGCATCACCCTGGCTTGCGGCATCACGGTCGAGCAGCTCGCCCTGGACGGCCCGCTGGCGCGGCTGTCGCTGTCGAACGGCGCTGAGGTGAGCGCGCAACTGGTCATCGCGGCGGACAGCCGGTTCTCCAAGCTGCGGCGCGATGCCGGCATCGCCGCCGACATGCACGACTTCGGCAAGACCATGCTGGTCTGCCGCATGGCGCTGGAGAAGCCGCACCATGGCGAAGCCCTGGAGTGGTTCGGCCACGCGCAGACCCTGGCCGTGCTGCCGCTGCGCAACGACGAGGCGTCCATCGTGGTGACGCTGCCACCCGATGAGATGCGACGTCTCATGGCGATGGACGATGACGCCTTCAACGCTGAGATGCGCCGCCGCTTTAATCACCGCTTCGGCGACATGCGGCTCGTCTCGACGCGGCATACCTATCCGCTGGTGGGCGTGTATGCGCGGCGCTTCATGGCCCGGCGCTTCGCCCTCGTCGGCGATGCCGCGGTGGGCATGCATCCGGTGACGGCGCACGGTTTCAATCTCGGCCTGCGCGGCGTGCAGACGCTGGCCGCGCTGATCTGTCGGGCGAACAGCAGCGGGAGAGACATCGCCTCGGTCGATCTGCTGCGCAGCTATCAACGCATGCACCGCCGCGCCACTTGGCCGCTGTATGCCGCGACCGGAGCCATCGTCGCCATGTACACCGACGACCGCCCTATCGCGCGCCACGCCCGCGCGGCCTTGCTGCACGCCAGCCAGGCCCTGCCGCCGGTTCGGCATGCCATTGCGCATGCGCTTGCCGCAGACGACCACCGCCGTTTCAGACTGCGCCGACATCGCAGCTGAACAGTCCGCGCCATTATTTACGCACCGCTCACACCGCCGCTGGCAACGTGAGAACCCTTACTGCAAGGAGGACGCCATGAGCCGCCATTACGATCTAGAAAACTCCGTCAACGGCGTCCGCGACCGCGTGCGTCACTATGCCGGCGAAGCTGCCGACCGGGCGGACGAACTCATGGAACGCGGCCGCGACGCCAGCCGCCGCTTCGGCCGCAACCGCAGCACCTATGCCCGTCGCCTTGGCCACGCCGCGGAAGATTTCGCCGACGAGGCCAACTACCAGTACCGCCGCCTGCGCCGCCATGTGACCCGCCACCCCGTGGCGACCACGGCCATCGTCGCCGGCACCGTCGGTGCGTTCTTCCTGCTGCGGCACCTGTTCCGCAACCGCGACGACGATTGAGTTTTGCGTTCGACAGTACAAACCCGCCGCAAGGCGGGTTTCTTTTTGGACGTCCATCGATGCACAAAAAAACGCCGCGGATGACCGCGGCGTTTTCGTCTTCGGCATCGGGGCGAGGTTTCGCCTCAGACCGTTTCCGGGTTCGGCTTGTCCGGATCGAGCTTGTAGGTCTTGATGGCGCGGGCCACGTCCTTGGCGTTGACCTTGCCTTCCTTCGCCAGCGCCGCCAGCGCCGCCTGGGCGATCCAGTAGCGGTCGACTTCGAAGAAGCCACGCAGGTGCTCTCGCGTGTCCGAACGGCCGAAGCCGTCGGTGCCCAGCACGGTGTAGCGCATGCCGTCCGGCATGAAGGCACGGATCTGGTCGGCGTACTCGCGCACGTAGTCGGTGGCGGCCACGGCCGGGCCCTGGCGGCCCTGCAGCAGACTGGTCACGTACGGTACGCGCTGCTCGGCTTCCGGATGCAGGCGGTTCCAGCGCTCGGCGTCGAAACCGTCACGGCGCAGCTCGACGAAGCTCGGGCAGGACCAGATGTCGGCGGTGACGCCGAAATCCTTCTCCAGCAGCTCGGCCGCGGCGATGACTTCGCGCAGGATGGTGCCCGAACCCAGCAGCTGCACGCGCGGCTCGCCCTTCTTCGGCTTGCCGGCGTCCTTGAACAGGTACATGCCCTTGATGATGCCTTCCTCGACGCCTTGCGGCAGGTCGGGATGGCTGTAGTTCTCGTTCATCACGGTGATGTAGTAGTAGACGTCTTCCTGCTCCTGCACCATGCGGCGCGTGCCGTCCTGCAGGATCACCGCGACCTCATAGGAGAAGGTCGGGTCGTACGACTTCACGTTCGGAATCGCGCCGGCCATCAGGTGCGAGTGGCCGTCCTCATGCTGCAGGCCTTCGCCGTTGAGCGTGGTGCGGCCGGCGGTGCCGCCGACCAGGAAGCCGCGCGCGCGCATGTCGCCGGCGGCCCAGGCCAGGTCGCCGATGCGCTGGAAGCCGAACATCGAGTAGTAGATGAAGAACGGCAGCATCGCCTGGTTGCTGACGCTGTAGCTGGTGGCCGCCGCCATCCAGGCGGCCATGCCGCCGGCCTCGGAGATGCCTTCCTGCAGCACCTGGCCCTTCTGGTCTTCGCGGTAGTACAGCAGCTGGTCGGCGTCCTGCGGACGGTACTTCTGGCCGAACGGCGCGTAGATGCCGATCTGGCGGAACATGCCTTCCATGCCGAACGTGCGCGCTTCGTCGGCCACGATGGGCACGATGCGCTCGCCGATCTGCTTGTCGCGCAGCAGCAGGTTCATGCCGCGCACCAGGGCCATGGTGGTGGAGATTTCGCGCTCGCCGGTGCCCTTGGTGATCTGCTCGAACGCCGACAGTTCCGGCGTCTTGAGCTTGGCGTCGGCCTGGCGGCGGCGCTGCGGCAGGAAGCCGCCCAGCGCGCGGCGACGCTCGATCATGTATTCCACTTCCGGCGAGTTCTTGCCCGGGTGGAAATACGGCACGTCGGCCAGCTTGTCGTCCGTCACCGGAATGTTGAAGCGGTCGCGGAAGTGGCGCACGGCGTCGGCGTCCAGCTTCTTCTGCTGGTGGGTCGGGTTCTGCGACTCGCCGGCCGCGCCCATGCCGTAGCCCTTCACCGTCTTGGCGAGGATCACGGTGGGCATGCCCTTGGTCTTGGTCGCCTGGTCGTAGGCCGCGTACACCTTGTGCGGGTCATGGCCGCCACGGTTGAGGCGCCAGATGTCGTCGTCCGACAGGTTGGCGACCATCTCGCGGGTTTCGGGGTACTTGTTGAAGAAGTGCTCGCGCGTGTAAGCGCCGCCGAAGGCCTTGCACGCCTGGTACTCGCCGTCGACGGTTTCCATCATCAGCTTGCGCAGCACGCCCTTGGTGTCGCGGGCGAGGAGCGGATCCCAGTAGCTGCCCCAGATGACCTTGATGGCGTTCCAGCCGGCGCCGCGGAACACGCCTTCCAGTTCCTGGATGATCTTGCCGTTGCCGCGCACCGGGCCGTCCAGGCGCTGCAGGTTGCAGTTGATCACGAACACCAGGTTGTCCAGGCCTTCGCGGCCGGCCAGCGAGATGGCGCCGAGCGACTCGGGCTCGTCGGTTTCGCCGTCGCCCATGAAGCACCAGATCTTGCGGTCGGTCTTGGGCATCAGGCCGCGGTGTTCCAGGTACTTCCAGAACTGCGCCTGGTAGATGGCCTGGATCGGGCCCAGGCCCATCGACACCGTCGGCACCTGCCAGTAGTCCGGCATCAGCCACGGGTGCGGGTACGAGGACAGGCCACGGCCGTGGCCGGCCACTTCCATGCGGAACAGGTCGAGCTGCTCTTCGGAAATGCGGCCTTCAAGGAAGGAGCGCGCATAGATGCCCGGGCTGGAGTGGCCCTGGTGGAACACCAGGTCGCCCGGGTGATCGGCGCTCGGCGCGCGCCAGAAATGGTTGAAACCCACGTCGTACAGCGTGGCCGACGAGGCGAACGAAGCGATATGGCCGCCCAGCTCGCCCGGCTTGCGGTTGGCGCGCACGACCATCGCCATCGCGTTCCAGCGGATCAGGGTGCGGATGCGCCATTCCATCGCGGCGTCGCCCGGCATCTTGGCTTCGTTGCCCGGCGAAATGGTGTTGACGTATTCGGTGGTCGGGTTGAACGGCAGGTAGCCGCCGGCCCGGCGCGTCGAATCGACCATCTTCTCCAAGAGGTAATGCGCACGCTCGGTACCGTCGTGGTTGATGACGGCATTAAGCGATTCGACCCATTCCTGGGTTTCGGTCGGGTCGAGGTCTTGATGAAGGATGTCGTCGAGCTGATCCATGGGGAGCTTCTCTCCGCGGCGCCGGGGGCATGGCGCGGCTATGGGTGGATCGCCTCCGGGTGAGAGGCGGGAAACCCTCCGAGTGTAGCTCCGGCGGGGTTTTTCGCCAATTGGATCGAGACAATACGGGGGCGAATGGAGACTATGGTCGAAGGAGTACGGGCCCGCTCGGCTACGGATGGGGCATGGCCAACTTCGTGGTGGCGCGGCTGGTTTATCGGGCGATGACTAGCGATCTGGCCTCATGCCTTCAAAAGAGTCGTCATCCCGGCGCAGGCCGGGATGACGGCTAAAGAATGAGGCGGTGAGACAAGAGTGGCCCCTCGCCCCGGCCCTCTTCTCGCTCTTCAAAGGCGCAGCCATCCATGGCTGCACCCCGCGTGCTCCTCCGGGGAGAGGGAGGAAAGCGGTCTCGCCGCAGACCGCGGCTGCAACAAACCGCCCCACAACAAAAACGGAACCCTCAAGGTCCCGTTCTCGTCCAAACACTGAACCCATCGACCTCAGCTGCGCCGCTCGCTCTGCGCCTGGCGAATCTGCGCATCCACGGCGGCAATCGCCGTCATGTTCACCACGCGGCGCGGCGTGGCCGCCGGGGTGAGGATGTGCGCGGGCTTGTTGACGCCCATCAGGATCGGGCCGATGGCCACGCCGTCGGTCATCACGCGCACGATGTTGTAGGTGATGTTGGCGGCGTCGAGGTTCGGCATCACGAACAGGTTGGCGCGGCCGGTGAGCGTGGTATTGGGGAACATGCGCTGGCGCAGTGCCTCGTCCCACGCGGTGTCGGCCTGCATTTCGCCGTCCATGTCGAGCTTGGGGCCGCGCTGCAGCAGGATCTCGCGCACCTTGCGCATCTTCGCCGCGCTCGGGTTGTCGTGGCTGCCGTAGTTGGAGTGCGACAGCAGCGCGATCTTCGGTTCGATGCCGAACAGCTTCAGGCGGTAGCTCGCCTGCAGCGTGGCTTCGGCGATCTGCTCGGCGGTGGGGTCGCACTGCACGTGGGTGTCGAGGAAGAACCACGCGCCCTGGTCGTTGATCACGCCGGTCATGGCCGAGGTGCACGACACGCCCGGGTCCAGGCCGAACACGCTGCGCATGTAGCCCAGCTTCTTGTGGAAGCGGCCGACCAGGCCGCAGATCATCGCGTCGGCTTCGCCGCGTTCCACCATCAGCGAGGCGATCAGTGTGGGGCGCGAGCGCATCAGGTTCTTCGCCGCCGCCGGCGTCACGCCGCGGCGTTCGGTGAGCGCGTGGTACTGCTGCCAGTACTCGTTGAAGCGCGGATCGTCGTCGATGTTGGTGATCTCGTAATCCACGCCCTCGCGCATGCGCAGGCCCAGGCGCTGGATGCGCGTTTCGATGACGCTGGGGCGGCCGATCAGGATCGGGAACGCCAGGCGCTCGTCGATCACCGTCTGCACCGCGCGCAGTACGGTCTCTTCCTCGCCTTCGGCGTAGACCACGCGCTTGCGGTCGGCGCGCGCGCGCTCGTACACCGGCTTCATCAGCAGGCCGGTGCGGTAGATGAACTGGCCGAGCTTTTCCTTGTACGCCTCCATGTCCACGATGGGGCGCGTGGCGACGCCCGAATCCATCGCGGCCTGCGCCACGGCCGGCGCCAGCATCACCAGCAGGCGCGGATCGAACGGACGCGGGATCAGGTATTCCGGGCCGAAGGTCGGGATGTCGCCGCCATAGGCGCTGGCGAGATCGCCGGCCTCCATGCGGGCCAGCTCGGCGATGGCGCGCACGCAGGCGATCTTCATCGCCTCGTTGATGCCGGTGGCGCCCACGTCGAGCGCGCCGCGGAAGATGTACGGGAAGCACAGCGCGTTGTTGACCTGGTTCGGGTAGTCCGAACGGCCCGTGCCGATGATGCAATCCGGCCGCACCTTCTTGGCGTCTTCCGGCGAGATCTCCGGGTTGGGGTTGGCCAACGCGAAGATCACCGGCTTGTCGGCCATGGTGGCGACCATCTCCGGCTTGAGGATGCCGCCGGCGGACAGGCCCAGGAACACGTCCGCGCCCGCGACGATTTCCGCCAGCGTGCGCTTGTCGGTGTCGCGCGCGTAGCGCTGCTTGTCCGGGTCCATCTGGTCGCGGCCGGTGTAGAGCACGCCTTCGCGATCGAACGCGAGGATGTTCTCCGGCTTCAGGCCCAGCGCGACCAGCATGTCCAGGCAGGCGATGCCCGCGGCGCCCACGCCGGTGGTGGCGAGCTTGACGTCGCCGATCTTCTTGCCGACCACTTCCAGCGCGTTGACCACCGCGGCGCCGACGATGATGGCGGTGCCGTGCTGGTCGTCGTGGAACACCGGGATCTTCATGCGCTCGCGCAGCTTGCGCTCCACGATGAAGCACTCGGGCGCCTTGATGTCTTCCAGGTTGATGCCGCCGAAGGTCGGCTCCAGCGAGGCGATGATGTCGACCAGCTTGTCCGGGTCGCGCTCGTTGATCTCGATGTCGAACACGTCGATGCCGGCGAACTTCTGGAACAGCACGCCCTTGCCTTCCATCACCGGCTTGCCGGCGAGCGGGCCGATGTCGCCCAGGCCCAGCACGGCGGTGCCGTTGGTGATCACCGCGACCAGGTTGCCGCGCGCGGTCATTTCGCTGGCGGCGTTGGCGTCCTCGACGATGGCCTCGCAGGCATACGCCACGCCCGGCGAGTACGCCAGCGCCAGGTCACGCTGCGTGACCATGGGCTTGGTGGCGGCGACCTTGATCTTGCCGGGGCGCGGAAGGCGGTGGTACTCGAGAGCGGCGAGGCGCAGTTCTTCGGGAAGGGCCATGGGATAGAAGATCGAATGTGATGGGGAATCGGGGCCGCCACAGCGGTATCGGGCAATGGTATCACCGGCGACACCCCACTCCCGACCGTGCGGTGCAGCATGGTGACGCGATGGTTCACCTCACTGGTATGCAAGCGAAAGGCGCGCGGAGCAGCGCGCCGAACGTCAAAGACTCAGCGACAACGTCTCCGCCTGCACCTTGCCCATGTGTATGCGATTGACGAACAAGGAGAACGCCAGCTTGCCCGCCAGTCCGTGAGCGTGCTGCATCCACGGAGGCAGCCAGCGCGGCGCGGCGATCACGCCGGATTCGAAGTACGGTTGCAGGCTGATGACATCGTGCAGCGCCAGCTTGCCGGTGAAAAGATTCCGCAACATGTCCATGCGCCGCTGCTTGAGCGCCCAGCGGAAGAAGGTGTGCACGGTGAGCAGGCCGGACAGGTAGACGTTGTCCTTGGCGAACGCCGCGCCGCCGGTCAGCGGCACGCCGCGGAATACGCGCTGCGCGGAGTGGAAACTGTCCGCCGGGTTCTGCCCGCAGTCGCTGAAGAACTTGTAGACCTCGACGAAATCCGCGCCACTCAGCGCCATGTCGATCGCCAGGATGCGCAGGCTGATGCGCTTGAGGCGCGAGATGTCGATGGCGCCCGACATCAGCTCGGCGAACACGGCCAGGCCTTCCTGCGTGGCGGTGACGCGCGGCGAGGTGCGGCCGAACGAGGCGAGCAGCGGCTGCGCGCGCCCGTTCAACGCGGTCAGCGAATGCACCAGCGCCTCGTGCGCCAGCAGCTGGTGACGGTCGTAATCGGTGAAGCGCGTGCCGCCGCGCAGGCGGATGCGAGTGGCGCCGGCCGCCGCCTTGGCGGTGAGTTCCGGGTCCACTTCCACGGAAATCAGCGGCTCGCCGAAGAACGCATCGAGCGTCGTGCTCAGGTCCGCGCGCAGCTCGTCGGCGGAAATCGCCAGGTTGACGTCGTCGGCGATCAGGTCCGAACCCAGCTCGTCCGACAGTTCCACGAAGTAGCGCGCCGCATCGAGGTTGCTGCGATCGCTGCCGGGAATCACGTCGCCGGGCCGGCCATACAGAACGATGGATGGCGCAGTGACCTGATCGGTGCCCACGGCCTCCAGCATTTCGGCGGCGATGCGCCACGACTCGGCGGTGCGGCACAGGTATTCGCCCAGCGGATCGCCATAGCCCGCCTCGCGCTCGATCGCGGCCAGCTCGGCGCGTTCGGCGGAAAGATCAGGCACGTTGTAGCTCACCTCCGGCAGCGTGAACTGGCCTTTCGCGTACGCCGCGATCATCCGGTCTTCCAACGAGGCGGGCCATGCCACCGTGGGCAGGATGCGGATGCCTCTGACCGCCGCCAGCAGGCGCTGGTCGAGGTCGGCGTAGCGTTGGAGTTCGGGAGGGAACATCGTTCCAGTCGCGCTCATGCGGACCGCCTGGATGCGCTGAGTCGCCGCATGAATTCATCCGCCACGGTGTCCCCACCCACCACGCCCCACAAGCTAAACGCAGCTACGGGCACGAAACTGATGAATTCGCCGAAGGGAAAACACGGCGTTCGCAGCGCCAAGGTCACGCGAGCAGGGTTCTGAATCATTTTGGTTTCGACATCACTTACGTTGCTCAACTCGATGAGAGATCGTCTTTGCCCAAGCCTCACCAGAAGGTGATCGCCCTCGAGCCAGACCTCGTCCGCCAAGTCAAACACGAAGCGCTTGAAAAGCGTGGCGCCAAACAGGGCGAAACCCAGCGGAAGGATGGCAGCAACAAACAAGCCAATCTGCCGGGAAACGACCCCCTGATAAACGAGGAGCACCACCGCGAAAACAAGGAAACCGAACCAGAGGACCGGAAAAACCCTCTTATGGAAAAACGTCCAACGCGACGACAGCCGCTGCATGCCCGCTCCCCAAACCACGATGCCCCGATACTAGTGCCATCCGCCCGCTAGGCAGCCATACCGCGGCGTTCAACTATTCCCGCTCACGCGAATGCCGATTGCCATGCGGCTTGTTCACCGGCCGGCCACCGCGCTGACGGCGCAGCTTGGCCTCCAGCGTGGTCGCCTGCTCCTCGCGCTCGTCGCGCAGCTTGAGGTAATTGCGCCAGCGTTCGGCCGAGAGATCACCGCTGTCCAGCGCGGCCTGCACCGCGCAGCCCGGCTCGCTGCCGTGGCCGCAGTCGGCGAAGCGGCATTGCTCGGCCAATGCGTCGATGTCGGCGAACAGGTCCAGGTTTTCCTCGCCCGTCAGCTTGAGTTCGCGCATGCCGGGGGTGTCGATCAGGCAGCCGCCACTGGGCAGCTGCAGCAGGGCGCGGTAGGTGGTGGTGTGGCGGCCGCGGCTGTCGTGGCCGCGCACGGCGCCGGTCGCCATGCGTTCGGTGCCGAGCAGCGTATTGGTGAGGGTGGATTTGCCGGCGCCGGACGACCCCACCAGCACGGCGCTGTCGCCCGGCTGCAGATAGGGCAGCAAGACGTCGACGCTGGCCGGGTCCTTGCCGTTGATGGCGTGGATGGGCGTGCCCTGCGGCAGCCGCGCCCGCAGGGCCGCCAGCAGTTCGGCGGCGTCCTCGCGGGTGTCGAGCTTGCTCAGCAGCACCACGGGCTGGGCGCCCGAGCCTTCGGTCAAGGACAGGTAGCGCTCGATGCGCGCCGGGTTGAAGTCGCCGTCCAGGCCGGTCAGCACCAGCACGTAGTCGATATTGGTGGCGATGATCTGCCGTTCGTAGCGCTCGCCGGCCGCGGCCCGGGAAAGCACGGTGCGCCGCGGCTGCACCTGCACGATATGCGGCGGCTTGCCGGGCTCGATCTCCACGAAGTCGCCCACCGCCGGGCGCTCGGCCGGGTCCAGGCTGCGCTTGAGGAAATGGCCGGCCGGCTGGGCGCCGAACAGGTGCTCGCCGTCGTGCAGCTCGTAGCCGGCGCGGTGCTGGGCGACCACGCGGGCCAGTTGCCGGCCTTCGGCGGGCAGGGTATCGCCGCGCCAGCCGATGCGGCGCAGTCGCTCGATGGTCTGGGCATCCGTCATGGGGAGGCATTATGCCTTGCCCGGTGCGTTGCCCGAAAAAAGGCCCAAACGCCGCGGTTTCAGCCTCACACAGGGCCCTGGGACGCTGTTAGGATCGGGTTGGCGGCGAAATTCTTGCGCCGCAACAACACCAAGACGAAGGACGCTTGCGTTGGCCTCGATCAAACCCAGTGCGCACCTGGCGGACGTGCGCTATGAAATCCGCGGCGCCCTGACCCGGCGCTCCCGCGAGCTGGAGGCCGCCGGCCTGCCGATCATCAAGCTCAACATCGGCAACCCCGGCCGCTACGGCTTCGAAACTCCGGCGCACCTGCGCGAAGCCATCGCCCGCCATCTGCACGACAGCGAGGCTTATGGCCATGAGCAGGGCCTGGAAGAAGCCCGCGAGGCCATCGCCGCCCAGCAGCGCCATCGCGGCGCGCGCGGCGTGGAAGTGGAGCGCATCTTCGTCGGCAACGGCGTGAGCGAACTGATCGACCTGAGCCTGCGCGCCCTGCTGCAACCGGGCGACGAAGTGCTGCTGCCCAGCCCCGACTATCCGCTGTGGAGCGCTGCCACCATCCTCAACGACGGCAAGCCGCGCTATTACCGCTGCCTGGCGGAAAACGGCCACCTGCCCGATCCGCAGGAGATCGAAGCGCTGATCACCCCGCGCACCCGCGCCCTGGTGCTGATCAACCCGAACAACCCGACCGGCGCGGTGTATCCACGCGAACTGCTGGAACGCATCGTCGACATCGCCGCGCGGCATCGCCTGCTGCTGCTCAGCGACGAGATCTACGACGAGATCCTCTACGACGGCACGGTGTTCCAGCCGCTGGCGGCCGTGGCGGGCGACGTGCCTTGCGTGAGCTTCGGCGGCCTGAGCAAGGTGCATCGCGCCTGCGGTTACCGCGTGGGCTGGATGAGCCTGTCCGGCGACCCGTCGCGCACCACGGATTACCGCGACGCGCTGCAGCTGCTGGCGGCGCTGCGCCTGTGCGCCAACGTCACCGCGCAATGGGCCGTGCGCCCCGCGCTGGAAACCGCGCCGACCATCAACGCCCTCACCGCGCCGGGCGGCCGCCTGCACGAGGCGCGCCGCGCCGTGCTGGAGGGCGTGGCCGCCAGCCAGTTCCTGGACCTGGTGTCGCCGGCAGGCGCCCTGTACGCCTTCCCGCGCGTGCGCGCCGACCGCATCGCCGATTTCGACGACAACGCCTTCGCGCTGCGCCTGCTGGAAGAGGAATCCGTGCTGGTGGTGCCCGGCAGCAGCTTCAACGTGCCGCACAGCCGCCACCTGCGCCTGACCTTGCTGCCGCAGCCGGAGCAGTTGCGCGAGGTGTTTGAACGCATCGAGCGCGTGCTGTCGGGCATGGCGAAAGCACAGAAGCCGCGCGCGGCCGCGGTGGCCTGACGCGTGCTGAGCTACCTCGCGCTCGGCGATTCCTACACCATCGGCGAAGGCGTGCCCGACGCCGGCCGCTGGCCGGTACAGCTGGCCGTGCGCCTGCGCCGCGAGGGCGTGGCGCTGGATGATCCGACGATCGTCGCCACCACCGGCTGGACCACCGACGAGCTGTCCACCGCCATGGACGCGGCCACGTTCACGCCGCCGTACGACCTGGTCAGCCTGCTGATCGGCGTGAACAACCAGTACCGCGGCCGCAGCGCGGACGACTACCGCGAGGAATTCCGCCGCCTGCTCGAGCGCGCCATCGCCCTGGCCGGGCAGCGCGCCGCGCGCGTGCTGGTGCTGTCGATTCCCGACTGGGGCGTCACGCCGTTCGCGCACGGCAGCGGGCGCGACGTGCTGCGCATCGCCGACGAGCTGGACGTCTATAACGCCATCGCCCATGACGAGTCGGAGCGCCGCGGCGCGCATTTCGTGGACATCACCGGCATCTCGCGCCAGCACCCCGCATTGCTGGCCGACGATGGCCTGCATCCCTCCGCCGCGCAGTACGCGCTGTGGACGGAAGCGGCCGTGCCGGCCGCGCTCGCCATGCTCGCCGGCTGACGCGGAAACCACACTGCAACCTTCCCGCCATCCCACGGTGACGTAGGCGCGGCATTCTGGTATCCCGGTAACCACCGGGAGAGACTGCCATGGCGACCTTCAACTGCCGCAGCGCCTTCATCTCCGACGTGCATCTGGGCACGCCTGACTGCAAGGCCCGCTACCTGCTCGATTTCCTGCGCAAACTGCGTTGCGAGAAGCTGTACCTCGTCGGCGACATCATCGACATGGAAGCCCTGGCGCGGCGCACGTGGTGGCACGCCGACCACGGCGCGGTGATCGCCGAGGTGCTCGACCTCGCGCAGCGCGGCGTCGAGGTGATCTATATCCCCGGCAACCACGACGCCCCAGTGCGCGGCCTGGCCGGGCAGAGTTTCGGCGGCGTCAAGATCGAGCTGGACGCGGTGCATGAAGGCGCCGACGGCCGCCGCTACCGCGTCAGCCACGGCGACGAATTCGATCCGGAGCAGGTCGGGCGCACATGGATGGTGCACCTGGGGGAAGTGATGCATCGCTTCATCTGCTGGACCAATCGCCGCGTCCACGCGATGCGCAGCCGGCTGGAACTTCCCTACCTGCCCCTGTCCATCATCGTGAAATCGCACATCGGCAAGGCGCTGGCCTATATCCGCGCCTATGAGGAGCGCGTGGCCAACGATGCCCGCGAGCGCGGCTTCGACGGCCATATCTGCGGCCACATCCACTTCGGCCACGTGCGCGACATGGACGGCGTGCTGTACCTCAACGACGGCGACTGGGTGGAGCACTGCACGGTGCTGGTGGAAGACCACACCGGCGCCATGGAACTGATCCACTGGAGCGAGCAGTACGCCCCGCTGGGCCGCGCCAGCCGCGAACTCGTGCTGCCCTCGCCCGCCGCCGCCCTGGCGCTGGCGCCGCTGACGCGGGCGAAGCTGGACCTGACGGAGCTGCGGCCTGCGGCTTGAGGGCAGGAGTGAGTGAAGAGGAGTGAGAAGTGAGAGTGGCTAGCCCCTACCTTCTCTCACTTCTCACTCCTCTTCACTCACTCCTCGCTCCACCCCCTTGCATCCCCCCAAACCGCCGGCATATCCCAAGGGTTACAATCCGCCCTCTTTGCCGGAGTCTTCCATGTCCCTCGACAGCGCCACCCGCGAACGTATCGAATCCCTGCTGCAGAGCCACCGCGTGGTGCTGTTCATGAAGGGTACCCGCCACCAGCCGATGTGCGGCTTCTCCGCGGCGGCCACCAACACGCTCAACGAGCTGCTGCCGGAGTACCACACGGTCAACGTGCTGGAAGATCCGGAAATCCGCGAGGGCATCAAGGCCTACGGCGACTGGCCGACCATTCCGCAGCTGTACGTGCAGGGCGAGCTGGTCGGCGGCGCCGACATCATTCGCCAGATGTACGCCAGCGGCGAGCTGCACCAGCTGTTCGGCGTGGCCGCGCCGGATCGCACGCCGCCTGAGATCACCATCACCGACAAGGCCGCCGAGGCCATCCGCCAGGGCACGGCCAACGCCCAGGGCCTGGCCCTGCACCTGGAAATCGGTCCGGACCACAGCGCCGGCTTCCAGCTGGCTCCCGGCAGCGACCACGACATCGTGGTGACCGCCAACGGCATCGAAGTCCACTTCGACCCGGGCAGCGCCGCCCGAGCCAAGGGCATCGTGATCGACTGGGTCTCCACCGTGCAGGGCGAAGGCCTGAGCCTGAAGTTCCCGGGCGCGCAGGAGATCGGCACGCTCACCGTGCAGCAGCTCAAGGAGCGCCTGGCCGCCGGCGACATCACCCTGGTGGACGTGCGCCCGGCCCACGGCCGCGCCGCGGCCGCCCCGCTGGCGCAGGCCCGCATCCTGGAAGAGGAAGGCTACGAGACGCTGGCCGCCCTGCCCAAGGACACGCCCATCGCCTTCATCTGCCACCACGGCGTGTCCAGCCGCGGCGTGGCCGAGCGCTTCGCCGCGCACGGTTTCACCAAGGTCTACAACGTCGAGGGCGGCATGGACGCCTGGGCCCGGGACATCGACCCGACCGTGCCGCGCTACTGAGTCGCCCCGCTCTGGTGTGCCCAAAAGCGCCTGCCCCCGGCAGGCGCTTTTTGTTTGCGCTAACCCTGCCATAAGGCGATTCCGACGACGGGGAACTGAAAGGCGTGCCTGTTAGCATGCCGTCACCATTTCCATGACGTGCCCTATGCGCATCCTGCTCGTCGAAGATGATTCCCTGGTATCGGACGCCATTTCCCGTGGCCTGATCGGGTCTGGTTATGTGGTGGACGCCGTCGGCGACGCCGAATCCGTGGCCTCGCGCCTGTCCGACACCCATTACGACCTGGCCATCGTGGACCTGGGCCTGCCCGGTGAGGACGGCCTGTCCCTGGTGCGCCGCCTGCGCCGCAGCGGCAGTTCGCTGCCCCTGCTGATCGTCACCGCCCGCGACGGGCTGGACGACCGCATCAACGCGCTGGACCTGGGCGCCGACGACTACCTGGTCAAGCCGTTCGCCCTGCCGGAACTGGCCGCGCGCTGCCGCGCCCTGATCCGCCGCGCCACGGCCGCGGCCGCCAACGAGATCGTGATCGGCGGCCTGCGCATCGACCTGGCTGGTCGCCGCGCGCTCAACGAAAAGGGCGAAGTGCTCGAACTCACCCGCCGCGAATGGTCCATCCTCGAATGCCTGGCGCACCACAGCGGCCGCGTGGTGAGCAAGGAACGCCTGACCCAGGCCATCACCGGCTGGAGCGAGGACATCTCCGGCAACGCCATCGAGGTGCACGTGTCGCGCCTGCGCAGCAAGCTGGGCAGTGCGGCCACGGTGCGCGGCATCCGCGGGCTGGGTTACCGCCTCGAGGACGCCTGACCGTTCCGACGATGGCCGAGCGCAAGCGCCCCACCAGCGTCCACCGGCGGCTGCTGAGCTACCTGCTCGCGCCGCTGCTGTTGCTGCTGGTGGCGGGCGTGGCGGTGGACCATCACGTCATCGTCAGCCCGATCCACAGCGCCTTCGATCACTCGCTGTCGCGCGCGGCGCTGGCCATCGTGGCGCGCATCCACTCCCGCGGCGACGGCCAGCTGGACGTGAACCTGCCGCCGCGCCCGCCGCTGCCGCTGCGGGCCATGCCGGACGAGCACTTCTACTACCGCGTGAGCCTGCCCGACGGCACCACGGTCGCCGGCACGCCGGAGCTGCCGATCACGCCGGACACCCAGTCGGCGGATGGCTTCAGCTACACCAACATCAATTTCCGGGGCCAGCTGTTTCGCCTGGCCAGCTACCGCACCAGCGAAACGGGCGACCCGCTGATCGTGACGGTGGCGGAAACCCCCGCGCGTCGCGACCGCGCCGTGCACCGGCTGGACGTCGCCTTCCTGATCAACGACACCGTGCAGATGGCCGCGGTGCTGATCATCGCTCTGATCGGCATCAGCATTTCCCTGCGGCCACTGCAACGCCTGAGCCGCCAGATCGCCGGCCGCCCCGCCGCCGCGCTCAATCAACTGCAGACCAACGAGGTGCCGGCGGAAGTGCTGCCGCTGGTCGAGTCCCTGAATGCGCTGCTGGGCCGGGTGCGCGATTCGGTGCTGTCGCAGCAGCACTTCCTGGCCAATGCCGCGCATCAGTTGCGCACGCCGCTGACTGGCCTCAAGGCACAGCTCGAGGTGCTGTCCCGCGAAACGGCGGGCACGGCGCTGCAGGAGCGCATCACCCTGCTGCAGGGCGGCGTGGACCGGCTGGCGCACACCGCCAACCAGCTGCTCACGCTGGCCCGCGCGGAACCGTCCGCCCACCGCGCCAGCCACTTCACCGCCGTGGACCTGCCGCACCTGATCGGCGAGGTCATCGACAGCTCGCTGGACCGCGCCGTCGCCCACGGCATCGACCTGGGCGCGGAATGCGAACCGGTACAGGTCACCGGCGTGTACTGGCTGCTGCTGGAGGTGCTCAACAACCTCATCGACAACGCCATTCGCCACACGCCTGCGGGCGGCAACATCACCATCCGCTGCGGCACGACGGATCAACGCCCCTTCCTGGAGGTGGACGACAGCGGCGTGGGCATTCCGGTGGAGGAGCGCGACAAGGTGCGCGAGCGCTTCTATCGCAGCGTGCGCAGCACCAACGACGGCTCGGACGGCTGCGGCCTGGGCCTGGCCATCGTGGACGAGGTGGCACGTGTGCACGGCGCCCACTTGAGTATCCTCGACGGCACGTCCGGGCGCGGCGTCCGGATGCGCATCGATTTCCCCGCGGCCGTCTAGGGTTACGCTGACCCTCGTCAGGGCGCCCTAACTTCAAAAGTTCGGATAATCGGCACTTTGAATTAGGATGCCTCGCCCCCAAGAGTGGGTGCACCCTCGCAAGGAGTCTCCCCGTGTCCATACCCAGTGCCGTCAAGAGCACCCCGATCGACAGCCGCCAGCAGCTGGTCGACTACCTTGCCGCGGGAGAGAAGCCCCGCGACGCCTGGCGCATCGGCACGGAGCACGAGAAGTTCGGCTTCCTCACCGACAGCCTGCGCCCGCCGACCTTCGAGGGCGAGCGCGGCATCCGCGTGCTGCTGGAGTCGCTGGCCGCGCGCTATGGCTGGGAGGTGGCCCGCGAGGGCGACAACCCGGTCGCCCTGTCGCGCGACAAGGCCTCCATCACGCTGGAGCCGGCCGGCCAGCTTGAGCTTTCCGGCGCGCCGCTGGAATCCATCCACGAGACCTGCCGCGAGGTCAACACGCACCTCACCGAAGTACGCTCCATCGCCGAAGGCCTCGGCATGGGCTTCCTCGGCATGGGCTTCCAGCCCAAGTGGCGCCGCGAGGAAATGCCGTGGATGCCCAAGGGCCGCTACAAGATCATGCGCGAGTACATGCCCAAGGTCGGCAACCTCGGCCTGGACATGATGACCCGCACCTGCACCGTGCAGGTGAACCTGGATTTCGACAGCGAGGCGGACATGGTGCGCAAGTTCCGCACCAGCCTGGCGCTGCAGCCCATCGCCACCGCCCTGTTCGCGGACTCGCCGTTCACGGATGGACGTCCAAACGGCTACCTGTCCTATCGCTCGCACGTATGGGAAGACACCGACCCCGACCGCACCGGCATGCTCGACTTCGTGTTCGAGGACGGCTTCGGCTATGAGCGTTACGTCGACTACATGCTCGACGTGCCGATGTACTTCAGCTACCAGGGCGGCAAGTACATCGACCTGTCCGGCCAGGACTTCAAGCGCTTCATGGCCGGCGAACTGCCGGCGGTGCCCGGCGTGCGCGCCACCATGAAGGACTGGGCCGACCACCTCACCACCGCCTTCCCCGAAGTGCGCCTCAAGCAGTACCTGGAAATGCGTGGCGCGGACGGCGGCCCGTGGAATCGCCTGTGCGCGCTGCCCGCGCTGTGGGTGGGCCTGCTCTACGACGACGACGCGCTGACCGCCGCCTGGGACCTGGTGAAGGACTTCACCCGCGAGGAACGCCAGGCCCTGCGCGACGGCGTGCCGCGCCAGGCGCTGAAACTGCCGTTCCGCTCACACAGCGTGCGCGAACTGGCCGCCGAAACGCTGAAGATCGCCAGCCACGGCCTGAAGCGCCGCGCGCGCCTCAACAAGAGCGGCGCGGACGAAAGCATCTTCCTCGAACCGCTGATCGAGATCGTGGAAGCTGGCCAGACGCCGGCCGAGCGCAAGCTCGAGCTGTTCCACGGCCCGTGGAACGGCAGCGTCGATCCGGTATTCCGCGAATTCGCGTACTGATCGCCTTGCGCACGGCATGAAAAGCCCCGACATCGCGCGGGGCTTTTAATTTGGGCCGCCCGGCCACCATGACTTCAAGCACGCTCTCGCGGCGAAGCGCCGACGCAACAATGCCCCGCTCCCGAAGTGCGCCGTTCGTTCCAATCCCGACTTGGAATCACCGACATGAAGCACGTGGCTCGTTGGCTGTGGGCAGCTGGTTGCACGATGGCGTTTGCAGGGATGGCGCAGGCCGATGACGGCCCTTCGGCCACGCCGCAGATATTCGCGCCCGGCGTGGTCTCTGGTGCCGCCAACGAGGACTCCGCCGCGTTCACGCCCGACGGCGACACGGTCTTCTTCGATCGCATCAACTGGCCCAACGCGGCCATCATGGTGTCGCATCGCGTGCACGGCGCGTGGAGCGCGCCGACGGTGGCGCCGTTCTCGGGGCAATGGCTGGATCACGATCCCGCGATGGCGCCGGACGGCTCCTTCCTGATTTTTTCGTCCAACCGCCCCGACCACGACGACGGCAAGGCGCTCGACGCGGTGATGGCCAATGGCAAGGTGCGTCCCGGTTCCGGCGGGCATCTGTGGCGCGTGGACCGCAAGGGCAACGGCTGGGGCCAGCCGGTGCGACTGCCCGACGCGGTGAACAGCAGCTCGCGTACCTACGCGCCGGCCGTGGCCGCCGATGGCAGCGTGTACTTCCAGCGCCCCGGCGACGACGATGACTTCCGCCTGTTTCGCTCGCAATACCGCGACGGCGCCTATCAAGCGCCCGTGCCAGTGGAGCTGGGCGATGCAGCGGCGCACAAGCTCGACCCCGCCGTGGCGCCCGACGAATCCTTCATCGTGTTCGATGCGAATTTCAGCGGCAAGGGCGACCCCGACCGTCTCTACATCGCCTTCCGCGACGGCGCGGGCTGGGGCAAGCCGGTGGACCTGGGCGAGGGCATCAACATGAAGGGCCCGTGGGGATCGCACCTGGGGCCCGATCACCGCACGCTGTACTTCAGCAGCACGCGCTCCCTGCCCGTGCATTACCCGCGCACGCAGGAACAGGCGAAAGCCGACATCGCGCGCATGCAATCGTGGGATAACGGCAGCGACAACATCTGGTACGTGTCCCTCGCGCCGTGGCTGGAGAAGCAAGGTAGTTCCGGTGGCTGATATCGCCGCGACCGCAACTTCCCTACCATAGCGATCCCATTCAACGAGTCAGGGAAGATCGTGAAGACATGGCTTGCCCTTGGGCTGCTGACCCTATCCGCCGCAAGCGCGGCGCAGACGCATGACGGCGCCGGGCTTGCCGCGCCGCGCATCGACGTGCGCTCATGGCCGCGCATGTCGCCGGCGGACTTCGGCTGCTTCATGGAGAAAACGCTTGGGCACCGCGACACGCGCTTCAACTGCGCCTTGAAGGGTTATCGCAATCGCGGCGACATCTGTAAGACGCCGGATGCGTACTACGAAGGTCCCGAATTCCCCGACCATCTCGCCACTAAGGTGCATCCGCAGGCCACGCACGTCGCACTCCATTGGGAACACGGCAACCTGCAGGCCCTGAGCATCACCTTGAACGGCACGTGGAGCGAAGCGCAGGTGCGCCAGGCATTCCGCCTGCCTCGTGCCGCCGCGGCCAAGCTGAGCATTGCGGAGCAGAAGGCGCATGCGTGGCCGCAGAACATCATGGATACCGACGTGCAGTATCCCGCGCAGGGCCAGACCGAAGTCACGCTGACCGCCTTCGATCACATGGGCGCGGCCGACGTCGGCTGCGGTGAGGGCGGCTGACCAAATGCTCAAGACTGTCACCGCCCTGCTCATGGCTATGACATTGTTTGCTGCGGCCGACGGCGATGCGCATGCCGACGAACTGGCCGGCTACAAGGCCATCCCGCTCGCCAATGGTCCCAACGCCCTGCGACTGCAGGGACACGATGTCACGGTCGTGCTCGCCTCGCGCGAGAACTTCAATGCGCATGGCTTCACCCTGGCGACGTTCTATATGCGCGACAAAAGCAGTAACGGCAAGGGGACCTGGAGCCTCGTACCCCTGTTCAATGAACAAAAGGGGAAGGAGAACGAGCGTTATGGCGTGACCATCAGTGGCGGCGCCGACTGCGTGCTGCACGATATCCGCCTGCTGTCCGGCGGCAACGCGCGGCCCGCTCTGCTGATTGTCGCCAACCGCGACCTGGGCGATGGCTACGCCGATGACGCACCGGTGCACTTTGACTACTACGTGCTGACCGAGAACGAGGACGGCGTGCCCGGCCACCCGCGGTTCTACTTCCGCGCCACGCACTCCACCACGGCACGCGCCAACTACTGCGATGTGAACGATGCCTTTGCCAAGGAACTGCATCTGGGGCAGTAGTACCCGCCGGCGCGGCCCAAACCGCATGGCGCGCGGTGCTCGAACGCCTCACACAGAAAGGGCCGGCATAGCCGGCCCTTTCCCTTTTCAACGTGGCGCCGTGATCACTTCTTCTGCGGCGCTTCCTTCAGGCCACGGTTCAGCAGCATCGGCTCGATGCTCGGATCCTTGCCGCGCCAGTTCTTGTAGAGCGTGGCCAGGTCCTGCGTGTTGCCCTGCGAAAGGATCATCGCGCGGAAGCGGTCGCCGTTCTCGCGGGTCAGGCCGCCCTTGTCGACGAAGCCCTGGAAGGCGTCGTCGGCCAGCATTTCCGTCCACAGGTAGGCGTAGTAGCCGGCCGCATAGCCGTTGCCCCAGATGTGCTGGAAGTAGCTGGAGCGGTAGCGCGGCGGCACGTAGCTCAGGTTGATCTTGGCCTTGGTGAGCGCGTCCATCTCGAACTTGTCCGGATCCTGCTTGGGCGTGTCCGCCGACAGGCTGTGCCAGCTCATGTCGAGCAGGGCGGCGCCGACCAGTTCGGTCATGTCGTAGCCCTTGTTGAAGGTCTTGGCCTTCTTGATCTTCTCGACCAGCTCGGCGGGCATCGGCTCGCCGGTCTTATAGTTCTTCGCGTAGTTGGCGAAGATCTTCGGATCGGTCGCCCAGTGCTCGTTGAACTGCGACGGGAACTCCACGAAGTCCCGCGCGGTGGCGGTGCCTGACAGGCTCGGGTACTGGGAGTTGGCGAAGATGCCGTGCAGGCCGTGGCCGAACTCGTGGAACATGGTGATCACGTCGTCGAACGACAGCAGGGCCGGCTGGCCCGGCGCGGGCTTGGTGAAGTTGGCGACGTTGAAGATCACCGGCTTGGTGCCCATGAGCTTGGACTGGTCGACCAGGTTGCTCATCCACGCGCCGCCGTTCTTGTTGTCGCGCTTGAAGTAGTCGCAATAGAACAGCGCCATGGAGGTGCCGTCCTTGTCGAACACTTCGAACACGCGCACGTCAGGCTGCCAGGTGGGGATGTCCTTGCGCTCCTTGAAGGTCAGGCCGTAGAGCTGGTTGGCGGCGTAGAACACGCCGTTCTGCAGCACGTTGTCCAGCTCGAAGTACGGCTTGACCTGCGATTCGTCGAGGTCGTACTTGGCCTTGCGCACCTGCTCGGAGTAGTGCTCCCAATCCCACGCCTCGACCTTGAAGCCGCCCTTCTGCTGGTCGATTACGTCCTGGATGTCCTTGGCCTCGCGCTCGGCGCGCGCGGTGGCCGCCGGGGCCAGCTTGTCCATGAAGGTGATCGCCGCTTCCGGCGTCTTGGCCATCTGGTCTTCCAGCTTCCACGCGGCGTAGTTCGGATAGCCCAGCAGCTTGGCCTGCTCGGCGCGGATCTGCGCGATGCGCGAGATCAGCTCGCGCGTGTCGTTGGCGTCGCCGTGCTCGGCGCGGTTCCACGAACTCTTGAACAGCTGCTCGCGCGTGGCGCGGTCGTTGAGGCTTTCCAGCGCCGGCTGCTGCGTGGTGTTCTGCAGCGGCACCACCCACTTGCCGTCGAGCTTGCGGGCCTTGGCCGCTTCGGCGGCGGCGGCGATGTCGCCGTCGGACATGCCGTCGAGCTTGCTCTTGTCGTCCACCACCAGCGCACCGGCCTTGGTCGCGGCCAGCAGCTTGTTGGTGAACTGGGTGCTCAGGCTGGACTCTTCCTTGTTGAGGTCCTTGAGCTTGGCCTTGTCGGCATCGGACAGCTTGGCGCCGCCGCGCACGAAGTTCTTGTAGGTCACCTCGACCAGGCGCTTGGATTCCGGATCGAGCTTGAGCGAATCGCGCTGGTTGTAGATGGTCTCGATGCGCTTGAACAGCTTGTCGTTCATCACGATCGAATCCTGATGCTCGGCAAACTTGGGCGCTTCCTCTTCCTGCACCTTCTGCAGCGTGTCGTCGGTGTTGGCGCCGCTGACGGCGTTGAACGCCTGCATCACGCGGGTCAGCAGCTGGCCGGACTTCTCCATCGGGATGAAGGTGTTCTCGAAGGTCGGCGCATCCGGGTTGTCGGCGATCTTCTGGATCTCCGCCAGGTGCTGCTTCATGCCTTCCTCGAAGGCCGGCTGGTAGTCGCCGTCCTTGATCTTGTCGAACGGCGGCGCCTGGAACGGCAGCGTGCTGGGCTCGAGGAACGGATTGACCGCGCTGACCTCGGGTGCGGCGGGCGCGGTGGAGGCCTTGGCCGGCGCGGTGCTGGCAGGTGCCGGCGCGGGCTGCGCGGCCTGCTCGTTCGACTGCTGCGAACAGGCGGCGAGCGCGATGGAAGTGGCTATGACCAGCGTACGGAGACGAAGCATCGGAGTTCCCCATGGAAACGTGACAAACGGACCCCGAGACTAACCACAGCCCGGCACGGGTGCCAAGGGCTGGAAGTACTGGACGCGCGCCACGCCGCGGGGCGGTCAGCCCTTGCGCATGTCGCGCAGCTGCCAGCTGTTGCCGATCAGCAGGTTGAGCCGGTGCCGCACGATGCTCATCGGCAGGTCGGTGACTAGGTCCATGTCCGTGCGCAGGTCGGCGACCCGCGCGCTGGCGGTGGCCAGCGGGTCGATCTCGCCCAGCGCGGGGTCGACGTCGTCCGGTTCGTCCTGCATGGCGCGCCAGCGCTCGAACAGCTCCGGCGTGCGCATCGCGTCTTGCACTGCAACAGCAAGATCGTTCGGGCCGGCACCGTCGTAGCTGAGCGCCGGCACCGGTCCGCGCGCATGCGCGAGGTCGGCGATGGACAGGTAGTAGTGGCTGCGCATGCTCATGGGTTGCCTCCTGCGATGGTGACGCGTGCATCCCAGCACGCGCCGCGTGAACGTCATTCCAAGATCAGGGAAAGGTCCAGGTGCGCCGCCGCCTCATGCGGCGGCACGCCATGGGGAAGAATGCCCAGGCACGGCGCGGGCAGGTGGTGGCGCAGGGTCTCGATGTTCTCGTCCACCGCCTCCATCGCCGGATCGATGCGGTTGCCGATCCATCCCACCAGGCGGCAACCGTCCGTGGCGATCGCGCGCGCGGACAACAGCGCATGGTTGAGGCAGCCCAGCCGCAGGCCGACCACGAGCACCACGGGCAACTGCCACTGCCGCGCCATGTCCGAGGCCAGCAGGCTGCGCGACAGCGGCACCAGCCAACCGCCGACGCCCTCGACCAGCACGGCGTCGTGCATGCCGCGCAAACGCTCGAACGCCTCGTACAGCGGCGCAAGACGGATTTCCACGCCCTCGTGCGCCGCCGCCAGATGCGGCGACAAGGGCTCGCGCAGCGCGACCGGATTGACCCATTCGTAAGGCATAGGCGCGGCGCTCGCCGCCTGCAGCGCGAGCGCGTCGTCGTTGCGCAGGCCTTCCGGTGTTTCCACGCAGCCGCTGGCCACCGGTTTCATACCGCAGGCGTGGGTGCCACGCGCGTTCAACGCATGCAGCAACGTGCAGGTCGCGTGGGTCTTGCCGACGCCGGTGTCGGTGCCCGCAATGAACAGAGTCGACATGAACCTTCCCCTGGATGGCGGCACCCGGCACATCCGTGCCGATGGCGCCTCACCGGCGCATAATACGTGCTTTGCGGTCGACCGCCCGCGCACGGCGGCCGATTCCAGAGGATCCCAGCTCATGCATGAACTGAAGACGCAGGCCTACGCCAGCAAGCGCGAACACTACGAAGACCTGTGTGCCCAGGCACGCGGCCTGATCGAAGGCGAGCCTGACATGATCGCCAATGCGGCGAATTTCTCCGCGCTGATCTATCACAGCGTCCCCGACCTCAACTGGTGCGGCTTCTATCTGTACGACGGCACGGAGCTGGTGGTCGGACCGTTCCAGGGCAAGCCGGCCTGCATCCGCATTGCGCTCGGCCGCGGCGTGTGCGGCACCGCCGCGCAGACGCGCCAGACCCAGGTGGTGCGCGACGTCCACGAGTTCGATGGACACATCGCCTGCGATGCCGCCTCGCAATCGGAAATCGTGGTGCCGCTGGTGCGCACCGACGGCAGCCTGTTCGGCGTATGGGACGTGGACAGCCCGTCCGTGGCGCGCTTCGACGACGAAGACCGCGCCGGCATGGAAGCCTTGTGCGCCGTGTTCATGGGCTCGCTCGACAAGCACTGAAAGCGCCGCGCCGGTCAGGCCGGCACATGGCCTTAGCGGCTGCGCAAAACCGTCAACCTCATCGCTCGTCATTCCGGCGCAGGCCGGAATCCAGTGGCCTCATGGCGTGGTTTTCGCCGAAGAGCCAAATGCTTTTGACGCCATGCGACAACCGACTACTTTCGCCACTGGATTCCGGCCTGCGCCGGAATGACGGGCGGGAAAATGTGCGCTCGCTCGAGATCTTGAGCAGGCGCTTATGGTCGCGGTGTATTGAGCAAGGTCATCACCATGTCGCGCGCCTCCTCCACGCCGGTCGGCGTCTGCGAGGAAAACACCTGGGCGGTGGCCTGCGTGTCGCTGGCCGCCATTTCCTTGCGCAGCGCCGCCAGCGCCTGCGCGGCCTGGTTCCGCGACAATTTGTCCGCCTTGGTCAGCAGCACGTGGCAAGGCAGGTGAGTGGCGAAGCAGAAATCCAGCATCATCCGGTCGAAGTCCTTGAGCGGATGGCGAATATCGGCGATCAGCACGACGCCTCGCAGGCTGCGGCGCTGGTGCAGGTAGGCGTCGATCTCCTGCTTCCAGTGCTCGCGCAGCGCCTCGGGCACCTTGGCGTAACCATAGCCGGGTAGGTCAATAAGTCGCGCCGGCAGCGGCGGCTCGCCCTCGCCCTGGATCAGCGGGGGCAGCGAGAAGGCCACCATCTGCTGCGTCCGGCCGGGCGTCTTGGACGTGCGCGCAAGGCCGCGATGCGCGGTCAAGGTATTGAGCGCGCTCGACTTGCCGGCATTGGAGCGGCCGGCGAACGCCACTTCCGCGCCGTGGTCGCTGGGAAGCTGCGAAATTCGGTGGGCGGCCAGTACAAACTGGGCGCCCTGCAATGGATTGGACATGGTTTGACCGGCTAAGGTGGCGCAGAGATAATCCGGGAGTTTCTGCCAGTTGCGGACGTGCTGGCCAGCGCGCACCGTGCAGCCACAGCAGTTTTTCGGGAGACAAGTGTATGAGTTTTCGGCCTGCCGGTTTCCGGCCCGCTGTAGTTCGTTATGCCGTGGTTCTCGTCTTTGCGCTGTCTTCCACAGCGATCTTCGCCCAGGAAACCAAGAATCCCGCTCCGGCGGCCACCGCCGCCCAGCCTGCCGCCGCTGCTGCCGCTCCCGCCGAACAGGCCGCCAAGCCGGCCGAAGCCACCGCCGCCGTGAAGCCGGGTGACGCCACCGCCGGCCAGGGCAAGGCCGCCGCCTGCGGCGCCTGCCATGGCATGGACGGCAACTCGACCGATCCGCAATACCCCAAGCTCGCTGGCCAGAGCGAGGCGTACATCGTCCACCAGCTCAACAACTTCAAGTCCGGCAAGCGCCAGAACCCGGTCATGCTCGGTATGGCCACGCCGCTGTCCGAGCAGGACATGCATGACATCGGCGCCTACTTCGCCAGCAAGAGCTCGCTCCCCGGCGTGGCCGACCAGGCACTGGTCGAGCGCGGCGAGCAGCTCTATCGCCAGGGCGACACCAGCAAGGGCGTGCCGGCCTGCATGGCGTGCCACAGCATCGACGGCCGCGGCAACCCGGGCGCGATGTATCCGCAGCTCACCAGCCAGCACGCGCAGTACATCGAGGCCACGTTGAAGTCGTGGCACGACGGCACCGTGTGGGGCGAGGAGGCGCACGCGCAGATCATGCCGGGCATCGCCAAGAAGCTGGACGAGAAGGACATCGCCGCCGTTGCCAGCTATGTCGAAGGCCTGCACGCCGCCGAAGGCGCAGGCGCTTCCGCCGCCAAGTAAACGCCCCAGACACGCCGGCCGTTGGCCGGCGTGTCCGCTCCAAGCCAAGCAAAAGTACCGAGGATCACCATGAAGCGTCTGTCGTTCCTGTGCATCGCCCTGCTCGCGCTCGCCGCCTGCAGCAACAACAACGACAGCGCCAGCCAGGCCCCGCAGCCGGCCCCCGCCGCCACCGCGCCGGCCGCGCAGCCGCCGGCCGCCTCCACGGCCGCCACGCCTGCCGCCGCCAGCACCGCCGCGCCCGCCGCCGCCAGCACCACGGCACAGGCTCCGGCCGCGCCCGCGGCGCCGGCCACGCCGTTCGTGGACGACGGCAAGTGGGTCGAGGGCAAGAACTATTTCCGCATCGAGCCGGCGCAGGCCAAGGTCAGCGGCACCGACAAGATCGAAGTGGCCGAGGTGTTCTCGTACGGCTGCCCGGCCTGCAACGCGTTCCACTCGACCATGAACAACCTGGTGAGCAAGCTGCCGGCCAACGCCGCGGTGGCCTACCTGCCGGCATCCTTCATGCCGCAGGAAAACTGGCCGATGCTGCAGCGCGCCTACCTCACCGCGCAGACGCTGGGCGTGGCCGACAAGGCCAATGACGCCATGTACGAAGCGGTGTGGAACACCAAGGAACTGAGCGCCATGCAGTCGGAGTCGGCCCTCAAGCCGGCGTCCGCACTGCCCACCATCGAGGACGCCGCCAAGGTCTACGCCAAGTTCGGCGCCGATCCCAAGGAATTCGTGGCCGTCGCCAACTCCTTCGCGATCAACACCAAGGTCAAGCGCGCCGACGACCTGATGAAGGCCTACGGCGTGGAAGAGACGCCGACCATCGTGGTCGACGGCAAGTACCGCTTCACCGCGCGCTCCGCCGGCGGCTACGACCAGGCGGTGGAACTCGCCCTGTGGCTGGTGTCCAAGGAAGCGGCCGGCAAGTAAGCCGCGCCGAACCACGTTCCACCCCCAGACACGACGAGTGACGACCATGTTGAAGCGTTTTGCCTCCCTGCGCGCGCTGAGCCTGCTCGCCGGGCTGCTGCTCGCCAGCGCCTGCACGGCCACCGGCTCCAATGACGCCGCGCCCTACACCAACGGCACCGAGTACGTCACGCTGCCTGCACCGGCCCATCGCCTGAGCAGCGAGGGCAAGGTGGAAGTGGTCGAAGTGTTCTCCTACGGCTGCATCCACTGTGCGCACTTCGCGCCCATCGCGGAGCAGATGCGCAAGCAGCTGCCGCCGGGCGTGACGTTCAAGCTGCTGCCGGCCGCCTTCAGCGACGAGTGGGTGCCGTACGCCCGCGCCTACTACACCGCGCAGAAGCTGGGCGTGGTGGAGCAGACGCACCTGGCCCTGTTCAAGGCCAAGTTCGACGAGCACTACCCGATCTCCACGCTGGACGAGCTGGCCGACTTCTATGCCGCCCACGGCGTGAAGCGCGAGGACTTCATGCGCATCGCCAGCTCCGACGAAGTGACCCAGCAGATCCGCAAGGACATGGAACTGGTGAAGGCCTGGCAGGTGGACGGCACGCCGACCATCGTGGTCGACGGCAAGTACCGCACCGCCACCGTGAAGACGCTGGATGAACTCTCGGCCCTCACCCAGTGGCTGGCCAAGCGCGAGCTGGCCGGCGCCAAGTAAGGCACATCGGAACTTTCTCCGCGTTCACAACCGACCGGGCATCCTTGGCGCCTTCCGCGCCTGACCGCCGCCGGCATGGCGGCGGTCACATACTTGCGACTACCCTGCCCGTCCGATGAATCGCCCCAACACCTCCACCGCCCCGGCTCCAGAGCGACGACTGCGCCTGCTGAGCTGCAACATCCTGGCCGGCGCCAGCGTGCAGCGGTACAGCGAATACCTCACGCGCAGCATCAATGCCGTGCTGCCGGGCCGCAGCAAGCTGGACAACCTCGACCGCCTGGCCGAAGTGCTGCCTCAGTTCGACGTGATCGGCCTGCAGGAGGCCGACGCCGGCAGCCTGCGCTCGGGCTTCCTCAACCAGACGCGCTACCTCGCCGAAGCGGCGGGCATGCCGTTCTGGAGCCACCAGCCCAATCGCCCGATGGCGCGGCTGGCGCACTCCGCCAACGGCCTGATCAGCCGGCTGGAACCCACCAGCGTGCTGGACTATCCACTGCCCAGCCGCATTCCCGGACGCGGCGCACTGCTGGCGCGCTTCGGCCAGGGTCCCGATTCGCTGGCCGTGATGATCGCCCACCTGTCGCTGAGCGCGCCGGCGCGCGCCAAGCAGCTGGGTTTCATCGCCGAGGTGCTGCAGGACTATCCGCATGCCGTGCTGATGGGCGACCTCAACACCGAGGTGCGCAGTGCGGAAATGAAACACCTGTTCTCCAGATCGAGCCTGGTGCCGCCGGACCAGTCGACGCCGACCTTCCCGAGCTGGAAGCCGCGGCGCGCGCTGGACCACATCCTAACCTCCGAAAAGATCCAGCTCGACAAGGTGTGGGCGCTGCCGCAGGCTTTCTCCGACCACTTGCCCATCGCGGCGGAAATCCGCCTGCCCAGCCATATCGCACCACGCCCGCACAAGACGCGCCGATGAAACGAACCCTACGCTCGACCCTGCCCTGGCTGTCGCTGATCGTCATCGGCGCCGTCGTCTATGCGCTGCGCTACACGCTGGTCGAATCGCCGGACGTCGCCCACCTGTGCGACACGGCGGCGTCTTTCCAGTGCACCGTGCGGCACGTGGCCGTGATGGGTTTCATCCTTGCGCCGCTGCGCATGTCGGCCAGCTACAGCTACCAGATGGGCATCTACGGCTGGGTGGCGCTCGCCGCCGCCGTGCTGGCGCTGTCGTGGAAGAAGCCGTTCGCCGCGTGGCTTGCCGCGGCGACGGGTACGGTGGCGGTGATCCTGTATTGCTTCGTGCCGGGCGCGTTCGCGCTACTGGTAGGCTGCCTGCGCCTGGTGCGGCTGCAATCGGACGGCGCGGCGCCACTCGATCATCACCGCGCCGGCGGTCGCGAGATTCACGCCCAGCCATAGCCAGGTCGACGGATTGAGCCCGATCTCCTGCGCCACCACCACGGCGGCCAGCAAGGGCAGCACGCAGGCCATGAAGCGTTCTTCCACAATGGGCAGCACACAGTTGCCGCGCGTTTCCATCAGCGATGCGATGAGGAAGCCCACCGCCGGCGGCCAGAACAGGCCCAGCGGGAAGTCGCGGTAGCGGCCGTCGAACACCAGCAGCAAGTCGTAGAACGCCAGGCCGAACATCCACAGGAAGCGCAGGCGGCGATCCGGCAGGCGCAACGATGCGCCCGCCAGCCGCGCGGCGACGCGCCGCGCCAGGTAGATCGCCGAGAGCAGCGCCAGCGCGCAGAGCAGGCCGGTAAACACCCACTCCAGCGGGTTGCGGCAATCGAAGATCATGCGACGCCCCTGCCATGCGAGGGACGTGGCCGTGGCGAAACCCGCGATGGCCAGCGCGACGCGGCTGCGCGTGTTGGCCAGGTCGCGGCGCCAGAAACCGGCCAGCAGAAACAGCACCGCGCCCGCGGCGCCGGCATACCAGCCCATGATCCAGTTCGGCTCTTCGACCACCGGGCCCTGCATGCTGAACTTGGGTTTGGCGTCGACATCGAAGATGCCCCAGTAGCCGCCCACCGTGCCTTCCTGTTCGCGCTTCCACGGCTGGTCGAAGGCTTCGATCACGTTGTAGGGCATGTCCACGCTGCCGGCGTAGCGTAGGAAGTCGCGCAGATAGCGGGCTTCGTTCACCAGGCTCGCGCTGGCCTGCCGGCGCGGACGCCCTTCGCTGGGCCAGCCGGTTTCGCCGATCATCACGGCCTTGCCGGCGAAGCGCGCCTTCATGCGTGCGTAGACGTCCGCCACATGCTGGAGCGCGTCCTCCGGCGGCACGGGCTGGTCTTCCCAGTACGGCAGGATGTGGATGGTGATGTAGTCGACCGAGTCCGCCATCTGCGGATAACGCAGCCAGAACTCCCACACGTCCGCGTAAGTGACCGGCACGTGGTCGTCATGCAGCGCGCCGCGCACCTTCGCGAGGTAGCCGGCGATGGCTTCGGGCGACTGCTCGCCGCGCAGCAGCACTTCGTTGCCGACGATGACGCCGCGGATCACTTCCGGGTACGCCTTCGCGGTGGCGATGCCGCTGGTCACTTCGCGATCGTTGAACGCCTTGTCGCGGCCAAGCCAGATGCCCATCAATACCTTCATGCCGTATTTCTGCGCGATGGCCGGCACGGCATTGAGGCCGAAGCTCTGCGAGTAGGTGCGCACGCAGTCGAAGCGTTCGGAGAGGGCCTTCAGATCCGCATCGATGCGCTCGGGGCTGACGAAGGCATGCGGATCGAGCGGCGTCTCGCCCGGCTTGCGGAACGGCGCGTAGGACACGCACGCGATGCGCGCCGTCGGTGCATCGGGCAGCGGCACGGGACGCCCGATACGCCACCACCAGAGCGCACCGCAGACCATGGCGAGGACAAGGATCAGCCATGCGATGGGAGCGACGCGGGACGACGGCGAGGACGGGGGCGACATGCACTTCCTGGTATGCGCCGGACGCGGCGCCTCGGGGTGGCCGATTCTAACAGGCAGCCTGCCCACGCCATGCACGTGTTCCGCTGACAGCAGGTTTCACGTCACGCTCAGCGGGCAGTGTTCATGCTGCCCCGTCCCGCGCAGCGCGCCGCCTCCTGCGGAACCGCGAACTACACTGCGCTGGCATCGGCACAAGGAAGGAGTAGTCATGTCCCTGCACGCAGCACCGCGGCGAATCGCCCGACGCCTGCTCATCATTGTCGCCGGCCTGGGGCTGGCGGGCGCGGCAGTCGCCGCCGAACCTACCGAGGCGCAGCGCACCGCCTTCAAGCAGGCCTACGCGGCGGCCCAGCAGGGTGGCGACGGCTGGCGCAGCCTGGCCGGCAACCTGCAGGACTACCCGCTGTATTCGTACCTGGAGGCGGCGTCGCTCACGCATGACATCCGCCAGATCCAGCGTCCGCAGGTGGAGGACTACCTCAAGCGCTATCCGGGGCAACTCGCCGCGAGCGACCTGCGCCGCGACTTTCTCACCGAGCTCGCGCGCCGGCAGGACTGGGACGGTTTTCTCGCGATGTACCAGCCCGGCCTCGGCGACGCGCTCGCCTGCAATGCGCTGCAGGCGCAGCTGAGCAAGGGAACGCAGCTCGATTTCGAACGCGACCTGTCCGCCCTGTGGAGCAAGCCCAAGCTACCGAGCGCCTGCGATCCGGTGCTGAGCGCCGCGCATGACCAGGGCCTGCTCACCACACCGCGGCTGTGGGACCGCATCGACCGTGCGGCGGACGCCGTGCAGCCGGGCACCATCAACAGCCTTGCCGCGTGGCTGCCGGCCGGCGACGCGGAATCCGCGCGACGCATCGCCTCCGCACTGAGCGACCCGGGCGCCGCCGCCGTGGCGGCGAACCAGTGGCCCGATTCCGCGCGCAGCCGGCAGGCCGCCATGCTGGCGCTGGAACGCCTGGCGCGCCGCCAGTCCGTGACGGCGGATATCGCGTGGCAGAAGCTGCAGGGGCGTTTCGCGTTTACGCCTGAGCAGCGCAACCGCGTGATGTACGCACTGGCCCTGTTCCACGCCACCGATTACGACGCCAGCGCGCTGTCGCGCCTGGCCGCCTTGCCGGCTTCCGTGCAGACCGACACCAGCCGCGAATGGCGCGTGCGCGCCGCGCTGGCGCAGCAGGACTGGAACGCCGTGCTCGCCGCCATCGACGCCATGCCCGCCACGCAGCAACAGGATGGCGAATGGCGCTGGTTCCGCGCCCGCGCCTTGACGCAGACCGGGCGCGAGGCCGAAGCGAAGCAGGTGCTCACCGGCCTGTCGACGGAGCCGACGTTCTTCGGTTTCCTCGCGGCCGATCGCGTCAACGCCCCCTACGGCATCTGCCAGCTGGATCTGGTCGGCAACCCGCAGCGCGAACGCGCCCTGCTCGCCAATGCGGGCCTGCTGCGCGCGTTCGAGGCCTATGCCGTCGGCCTGCCCAAACAGGCGCGTCGCGAATGGACGCAGGCGCTCGACGGCGCCGACGCGGAGACGATGAAGCTGGCGGTCGATCTCGCCAATCGCCGCGGCTGGTACGACCGCGCGGTATTCACCTTCAACACCGGCGACGCGCTGCGCTATTACGAGCAGCGCTTTCCGCTCGCCAGCCAGGACGGACTGGTGCCGCAGGCGCAGCAGGCCGGCATCGACCCGTCGTGGGCCTACGCCATTCTCCGCGCGGAAAGCGCCTGGATGGCCGATGCGCGCTCCGGTGCGGATGCGCGCGGCCTTATGCAGTTGCTGCCCTCCACCGCGGCGCTGGTCGCCAAGCGCAACGGCATCACCTGGACGGGCGGCGACTCGCTGTACGACCCGATCACCAACATCATCCTGGGCACGCGCTATCTCGCGCAGATGGCGGACCGCTTCAACGGCGCTCCCTGGCTGGCCAGCGCCGCGTACAACGCGGGCCCCGGCAAGGTCGACCAGTGGCTGGCCGCGCGCGGCACGCTTCCGCCGGACCTGTTCATCGCCACCATCCCGTACAAGGAAACGCGCGAATACGTGGCGCGCGTGATGTCCTTCGCGGTGATCTACGACTGGCGCCAGCACGGCAACGCCGTGACGCTGTCGCGCTGGCTGACGCCCATCGGCCAGACCTACCTGCTGCCGGATGCCCATAGCGAGCGTAAGCTGGCGACCTGCCCGGCCGTGGCCGCACCCGTGCCGGCGGAGGCCGGCTCGGCCGCTCCCGCCAGCAACCTGCCGCCGCCGGCCTCGGCCAGCAGCAGCGGCACGCGATGAGCCGGAGAACGCAGGTGACGGTGAAACCCAAACAACTGGTGGTGCTCGGCGGCAGAGGCTTCGTCGGCTCGCATCTGCTGCCGCGGCTGGCAAGGGACGGCCATCGCATGCGGCTGCTTTCGCGCAATCGCGAGCGGCGACGCGCCCTGGCCGTGCTGCCGGGCGTGAGCATCCGCAGCGTGGACGTCTATGACGCCAATGCGCTGCGCCGCCAGTTCGAAGGCGCCGATGCAGTGATCAACCTGGTCGGCATCCTCAATGCCTTTGGCGAGCAGACGTTCCAGCATGCGCACGTGGAGCTGACGCAGCGCATCCTCGGCGCGTGCCAGGCGGCGGGCGTGCCGCGCCTGCATCACATGAGCGCGCTCAAGGCGGGCCAGGGCCTGTCGCAGTACCTCAAGAGCAAGGGCGAGGCGGAAGCGCTGGTGCGCCATTCGTCGCTGGATTGGACCATCTACCAGCCCAGCGTGATGTTCGGCGCGGGCGGCGGACTGGTCGATCGTTTCGCCACCCTGCTGCGGCAGATGCCGGCCTTGCCGCTGGCGCGCGCCTCGTCGCGCATGGCGCCGACCTGGGCCGGCGACGTCGCCGAGGCGATGGCGCGCTGCGTGGGCAACGACGCGCTCGGCGTCGACCAGAGCTTCGAGCTGTATGGCCCCGACGTGCTGACGCTGGGCGAGATCGTGCGCATGATCCGCGACACCATGGGCGTGCGCACGCCCATCATCCCGCTGCCGGACACCCTGGGCCGCCTGCAGGCGCAAGTGGCGCAGCTGCTGCCGGGCAAGCCGTTCTCGCTCGACAACTTCCGCTCCCTGCGTACCGATTCGGTCGGCAAGACGGACGGCTATGCGTCCCTGGGCATCGTGCCGCAGCCACTCGCGGCGTGGCTGCCGGTGCTGCTGAAGGAGCCTGCGCGCCAGCGGCGGCTTTCGGGGGCGCGCTCCACCGGGCGGTGAACGTTTCGCGGAGCTCCTGTCGCGGTACGGCAGGGCCTCCATCACGGCATGGCAGAATCGCTGCATGCGTACCTATCTGGTTGGCGGCGCCGTCCGCGACAAACTGCTGGACCGTCCCGTGGTCGATCACGACCACGTCGTGGTCGGCGCGAGCCCCGACGACATGCTGTCGCGGGGTTTCCGCCCGGTGGGCAAGGACTTTCCGGTGTTCCTGCATCCGCACACCGGCGAGGAATACGCGCTGGCCCGCACGGAACGCAAGACCGGCCGCGGCTATCACGGCTTCGCCTTCCACGCCGATCCCTCGGTGACGCTGGAAGAGGACCTGGCGCGTCGCGATCTCACCATCAATGCCATGGCGCAAACCGAGGACGGCCAGCTGGTCGATCCTTTCCATGGCGCGCGCGACCTGGAGCAGCGCCTGCTGCGCCATGTGTCCCCCGCGTTCGTGGAAGATCCGGTGCGCCTGCTGCGCGTGGCGCGCTTCGCCGCGCGGTTCGCCCCGCTGGGCTTCACCGTGGCGCCGGAAACCATGCAGATGATGCAGCAGATGGTGCGCGACGGCGAGGTGGATCACCTCGTGCCCGAGCGCGTGTGGCAGGAAACGCGCAAGGCGCTGGCCGAAGCGCAGCCCTCCGCCTTCCTGCGCGTGCTGCGCGAAGCCGGCGCGCTCGCTGTGCTGTTCCCTGAAGTGGACGCGCTGTACGGCGTGCCGCAGCGTGCGGAATTCCATCCGGAGGTTGACACCGGCGTGCACGTGGAAATGGTGCTCGACATGGCCGCCCGCATCGCCCCCGGCAATGACGTGGTGGGCTTCTGCGCCCTCACGCACGATCTGGGCAAGGCGCTGACGCCCGCCGACGTATTGCCGCGCCATCTGGGCCACGAACACGCCGGCGTCGCACCGCTGCGGCGTCTGGTGGAGCGCCTGAAGGTGCCAACGGAACACGCCGCGCTGGCCGAGCAGGTGTGCCGCGAGCACCTCAACGCCCATCGAGCCTTTGAACTGAAACCCTCCACGGTGCTGCGCCTGCTCACCGCGCTGGACGCCCTGCGGCGGCCCGAGCGGCTGGCGCTGTTCCTGGCCGCCTGCGAGGCCGACAAGCGCGGGCGCCTGGGGCACCAGGACGACGCCTACCCGCAGGCCGGCTACCTGCAGCGCGCCCGCGATGCGGCGGCGGCCGTGCGCTCCGAGCCATTCGTGGCCGACGGCCTGAAAGGGCCTGCCATCGGCGAGGCCATGACGGCGGCCCGCGTGGGCGCCATTGCTGCGTTGCGACAGTCCCCGGCCTGACGTCCCTTCAGGCAAAGCCAGATGAAAGACAGCCTGGAATAAGGTAGAAAGTTCCGTGTCCGCCCGCCCGACATCGCCGGGCCGGTTCCGTCGATGACCGCGGTCGCCCGATCATGCCGCCCGGCCGTTTCTCGGCCTGCCCTTGTGTTCCGCTTTTTCCGGAGTTTCCCGTGCCGACTGCGTACCAACCGACCTCGCCGCTGCGTCAGCGGTTCCGCCCGCTGTGGTGGCTGGCCATCAGCTACGCGCTGATCGGCGCGCTCACGCGCATCGTGCTGCTCTTCATGGCGGGCGGCGGCGTACCGCACAACCCGCTGTACTGGGCCTATGCGTTCGGCGTGGGGCTGAGTTACGACCTGATCGCCTTCGTCTATCTGGCCTGGCCGCTGATGCTGTACCTGTGGCTGGCGCCGCAGCGCATCTACACCTCGCGCCTGGGCCAATGGCTGCTTTACGTCGGCGGCGCCGTGCTGCTGTTCGGCCTGCTGTTCGTGGCCGCGTCGGAGCTGGTGTTCTGGGGCGAGTTCGGCACGCGCTTCAACTTCATCGCGGTGGACTACCTCGTCTACACCACCGAAGTGATCGGCAACATCCGCGAGTCGTACCCGCTGGGCACCTGGATCAGCCTGCTGGCCCTGGCGACGCTGGTGGTGGTGTGGCTCAGCCGCCGTGGCCTGCAGGCGGTGGACGGCGGCAGCACCTTCCTCCAGCGCAGCAAGGTGGTGCTGGTGTGGCTGCTGATCACCGTGGTCACCGCGGTGGGCATCAAGGGCACCTTCAAGGACCGCACCGACAACGCCTACGTGAACGAGCTGTCGGGCAATGGCGTGTACGAATTCTTCGCCGCCTTCCGCAGCAGCCACCTCGACTACTCGCGCTTCTACCGCACCCTGCCCGAGGACGAGGCTTTCAAGCGCGTGCGCGAACTGGTGAAGACGCCCGAGGCCACCTACGTCAGCGACGATCCGCACGACCTGACCCGCGAGATCCGCCACGCGGGCCCGGAGAAACACCTCAACGTGGTGCTGATCAGCGTGGAGAGCCTGTCTGCCGATTTCCTCTCTGAATTCGCGGACAAGCAGCGCGGCAACATCACGCCCAACCTCGATGCCCTGAGCGACAAGAGCATGTTCTTCGAGAACCTCTACGCCAACGGCACCCGCACGGTGCGTGGCCTGGAGGCGCTGTCGCTCTCCGTGCCGCCGACGCCGGGCGACTCCATCGTCAAGGCGCACAACAACGAGAACCTGTTCTCCGCCGCGAACATCTTCAACGACCGCGGCTACCAGTCGGACTTCGTCTACGGTGGCTACGGCTACTTCGACAACATGAACTACTTCTTCTCGCACAACGGCTATCGCGCGGTGGACCGCAACGATATCGCCAAGGGCGAGACCATCCACCACGAAAACGTGTGGGGCGTGGCGGACGAAGACCTCTACACGCTGGCGCTCAAGCAGATGGACGAGGCCCATGCGCAGGGCAAGCCGTTCTTCCTGCACATCATGACCACCTCCAACCACCGTCCGTTCACCGTGCCCGCCAACCGCGTACCGCAGAAGAACGGCACGCGCGAAGCCGCCGTGGCGTACACCGACTGGTCGATCGCCGACTTCCTCAAGCGCGCGCAGGACAAGCCGTACTTCGACGACACGATCTTCGTGATCACCGCCGACCATTGCGCATCCAGCGCGGGCCGCACCAGCGTGCCGATCAATCGCTACCACATCCCGCTGTGGATCTACTCGCCCAAGCACATCCCGCCGCAGCGCGTGACGCGGCAGATGGCCCAGGTCGACATCATCCCCACCGTCATGGGCCTGCTGAACTTCAGCTACCGCAGCCGCTTCTTCGGCGCCGACATCTTCCAGCTGGAACCCGGCCGCGAACGCGCCTTCCCCGCCACCTACGAAAAGCTCGGCTACCTGCACGGCGACGTGCTCACCGTGCTCGAACCGCAGCGCAAGCTGGAACAGATCAAACCCAACTTCAGCAACGGCGACGCCGTGCCGAACACCCCCGTCGACCAGACGCAGGTGGACGACGCCACGGCCTACTACCAAGTCGCTGCGTATCTGTTCAAGCATGGGCAGATGGTGAAGCGGGCGGATGACAGCAAGCCGGTGAACTGAACCCGGTGAGGCGAGGGGCGGCGGTTTCTGAGAAACTGACGCCCCCGCAATCCTGAGCCATGGCCGGCATGAAGCCTTCCCGGACGACCCGCGTCGCAGTACTGATTCCCTGTTACAACGAGGCCGTCGCCATAGCGGCGGTGGTCCGCGACTTCGCGGCTGCGCTGCCCGACGCGGGCATCTACGTCTACGACAACAATTCCTGCGATGACACCATGGCCGTCGCCAAGGCCGCCGGCGCCATCGTGCGCAGGCAGGATCTGCAGGGCAAGGGACATGTGGTCCGCCGCATGTTCGCGGACGTCGATGCCGATGTGTACGTGCTGGTGGATGGCGATGCGACCTATCACGCCGCCGACGCGCCAGCCATGGTGGATCGCCTGCTCGACGAAAAGCTGGACATGGTGGTCGGCTCGCGCGTCAGCGATGAGCTGGAGGCCTACCGTCGCGGGCACCGTTTCGGCAACTGGCTGCTCACCGAGCTGACCTCGCGCATCTTCGGCCGCACGTTCACCGACATGCTCTCGGGCTACCGGGTATTTTCGCGCCGCTTCGTGAAGTCGTATCCCGCGCATGCGGCAGGCTTCGAGGTGGAAACCGAGCTCACGGTCCACGCGCTCGAACAGCACATGCCGGTAGCCGAGGTTCCCACCCGCTACATTGCCCGCATGGACGGATCGGTTAGCAAGCTCAGTACCTGGACCGATGGCTGGCGCATTCTCATGACCATCCTCAAGCTCACCAAGAACGGCAAGCCGCTGGCGTTCTTTTCCGTCGGCGCCGTGATCAGTTCGGTGCTTTCCCTGATCCTCGCGATACCGCTGATGACGACGTATGCGGAAACCGGTCTGGTTCCGCGTTTTCCGACGGCCATTCTGTGCGCCGCGCTGATGCTGCTCGCCGCGATCTTCCTTGTCTGCGGACTGACCTTGGATACGGTGACGCTGGGGCGCCGCGAGGCACGGCATCTGGCCTACCTGGCCTGCACGTCGCCCGGTGAAGACGAGGCGCGGGACTGACATGAACAACCCGCAGACACGTACTACCCACCGCTGGTGGGTGATCGGCCTATGCCTCGCTTTCGGTGCCGCGCTTTCCGTGGCGCTCGGGCAGGATATCTTCTGGGACACGCGCAACTATCACCTGTACAACGCGTGGGCCTTCCTGCATGACCGCTACGCGATGGATATCACCGCGGCGGGTTTGCAGAGCTACTTCAATCCCCTGCCCGACCTGCCCTATTTCCTGCTCGCCACGGGGCCATTGAACGCATGGCCGCGCTTGCTCGCCGCCGTGCAGGGCCTGTGGTTTGGCGCGCTCGCCTATCTGGTCCTGTGCATCGCCCAACGCCTGGCCGCCCTGCAGCAGCGCCGCTTCGGCGCTGCCGATGTCTGCGCCGCGCTTATCGGTGCCACGGGCACGATGGCCGTGTCGCAGGCGGGCAGCACGACCAACGAGATCCAGCTCGCCGTGTTCCTGCTGTTGGGCCTGTACGTGCTCATGCCACTGCTCTCGGCGACTGCACCGCCGCGCCCCCTGGCTCGCGCCCTGTGGGGCGGGCTCTGCTGTGGCTTGGCTGCGGGCCTCAAGCCCACGGCCATCGTCTACCCGCCTGCCATGGCGCTCGCCCTGCTCATCGCCATGGGCGCTGGACGCAAGCTGGCATGGCAGGCGGCGATGGCCTATGCGACAGGCGCCTTGGCCGCCTTTGTGCTCGCTTATGGCTATTGGGGTTGGCACCTGTACCAGGCGACGGGCAATCCGATCTTCCCGATGTTCAACCAGGTGTTCCATTCGCCGCTGACAGTGAGCGGCGGCGGCACGGATGGACGGTTCCTTCCTCGCAATCTCTGGCAATGGCTGTTCTATCCGTTCTTCTGGATCGGCAAACAGCGCAACGTCGTTACCGAGTCGCTCTTCGCCGACGCACGCTATGCCCTGGCGATGCTGGCGATCCTCGCATTGCTCGCGGCGCGGCTGATCCGTGGGCCAAGTTCGGTGCAGGCGAATGCCGGCACGCGGATACTCGCCATCTTCGCTGCGGTCGGCTACGTCCTGTGGATGGCGCTGTTCTCCATCCTCCGTTACGCCACGCCCATCGAGGCACTCACGGGCCTGCTGATGCTGTGCGCCGTGCACGCATGGTGGCCTCGCCTGTGGGAGAAAAAGCCAGCGCTGCGAACCGCGGGTTTCGTCCTGTTGCTGCTGGTCATTCTTGGGAACACCACGTATCCCAATTGGTGGCGCGGCGCGTACGCCCGTCATGCGATCGAGGCCGATATCGGCGAGGTGGAACTCAACAGCCTGGTGATCCTGGCCGGCAGCCCCGATGCCTATCTCGCCCCGCTGTTTCCGCAGGCGGAAAACATCCAGTTCGTGGGCCTGACCTGGTTCACGCGCGCATCGCAGGATCGCGGCCTATGGACGCTCACGCGGCAGCGCCTGGGCGAACACACGGGTGCCTTCTATCTCGTGCGCCGCGACGATCCGGGCACCGCGGACGAGTTGGCCTTGCTGAAGGACATGCTGCCGCAATATCGCGCCACCGATTGCCGCCCGATTCATTCCAACATGGAAATCAGCCGTGGCGGCAAGGACATGTCCCAGGGGCTCAGTCTCTGTCGCTTGCAGAAGGGCTGACCGGCATCAAAGCCGATCGCCCTGATCCGCTTCCAACAACTCGACCGGCAGCGGCAGTGCTTCCATGCCGCGCGCGAAGAGCATGACCTGGAAGCGTTCGCCCATCTGGTCCGGCAAGGTGAGTTTTTTCACCTGCTGGGCCAGGTCGTAGCGCATGGCTTCATCCGTTGCGGCTTCGTAGGCGGCGCCAAAAATGTCCTGCAGGCCGCTGCCGATCAGGAACTGCGCCTGCGTCATGTAGCCGGCCACGCCGAAGCCCGCGCTGTTGCCGGCCTCGGCCAGCGCGGTGAAGTCGACCGATGCGGTCAGGTCGTTGAGTCCCGGTAGATGCAACGGGTCGCTGTGCGCGCGGTGGCGATAGAACGCGCGCAAGGTGCCGTCGTTGCGCTCGGGTAGGTAATACTCGCGGCGCACATAGCCGTAGTCGGCGAAGACCATGAGGCCGGCGGTGAGCGAACCGGCGATGGCCTGGATCCAGTAAGGCAGCTGCGGCAGGATTTCCGAGCGGTAACCGTCGGGGAATTCCGCTTCGATATCGCGCTCGACGTGACGCACGGCGCCGGACACCAGCGCATCGGCGGGACGATCCACGCGCATCAGGCGGCCTTCGCCATCGAGCGCGACGTACTCTTCGTAGACCTCGCCCGCCTTCATGGCGAAGCGCGTGGTCGGCAACGCGTCGATCACCTCGTTGGCGAACAGCACACCCTGCCAGTCCTGCTCGGGCGGGCGGTCCAGCCACAGCACGTGCGCGAACAGTTCGGAGGGCAGCGCCGCCGCCAGGCGTTCGCGCTGACGTTCGCGCAGGTCGGCGCTGGGTTCGAGGATGTAGTAGCGCCGGGGCAGCGCGCCCTGCGCGGCGAAGGCCTTGAGCGCGGCTTCGGCGAACGCGCCGCTGCCGCCGCCGAGTTCGAGGAAGTCGGCGTTGTCGCCCAGCATCTGGACGACGGGATAGGTCGCGTTGACCACGCACCGCGCGAACAGCTCGCCCAGCTCGGGCGCGGTGATGAAGTCGCCGGCCTCGCCGAACTTGGTCTTGCCCGCGCTGTAGTAACCCAGGCCCGGCGCATACAGGCAACGCTCCATGTATTGCGAGAACGGCATGGGGCCGTGCGCGGCGATTTCCTCGCGTAGCCGTGTGAGCAATCGATCGGAGTGGGCGCGCTCGTCGGCGCCGGGGTCGGGAAGTCGGGAAGACATGCGCGTTGCCTGCGGGGAAACGCCGCAATTCTAACCCATGCCCCGCCATAGCCCCGTGAGGGGGAGGAAGGCTATGGCGGGGTCATTGGCCCAGCTGATCTTGGAGCCCGTTCGCGATCTTCACGTAGCCCGCGAACAGGCTCTTAGAAACTGAAGTCCTTCTGCAGGCTCAGGTACACGCCGCGACGCGGCCCGAACTGCGGTGCGCCCACGCCCACGCCGGTGCCGTCGCGCAACTCGTAGGTGCGGTCGAGCACGTTGATCACCGCCAGCTGCGTCTTGACCGTGCCGAAGCTGCCGAAGGTGAAGTCGTGGCCGACGTTGACGTTGAGCTGGAAGTAGTACGGCAGCGACGCACCGTTCGGAATGCCGTCACCGTCCTTGCGCAGGCCGCTGCCGAAGAGGTAGTCGGCGCCCACGCGCGTGCTCTTGTTGAACGAGTAGGTGATGCCTCCCGAGGAGGTGAGCTTCTGGTCGTGGTCCAGGTGGATCCAGTTGTCGGCGATGTAGGCCAGCTCGTCCGGACCGAAGTTGTACTGGCCGGTGAGCACCTGCTTGCCCATGGCGCGGTTGTACGCCGCGTTGAAGTACGCGGTGACCGGGCCGTTGTCGTAGCTGGCGGTGAACTCGACGCCGCGGATGCGGCCCTGGTTGTAGTTGAAGTTGGAATAGATCAGCGCCGTGCCGAACTGGCCTTCGTCCTGCAGGCGACGCACGTCGCGGTAGTACGCATCCAGGCCCAGCGTGAGCGTGGAACCGAACTGCTGCTGCACGCCCAGGTCGTAGTAGTTGGAACGCTCGGACAGCGGCAGGTTGTTGCCGCCGCTCGGCAGCTGGTTGGTGGTGCCGTTGAAGCGGGCGATGTTGGTGTCGTCGATCACTTCCGTCGCGGGCGGCGTGAAGTAGCGCGAATAGCCGGCATGGATGGTGGTGCTGTCGGTGGCCTGGTAGACCACGCCCACGCGCGGGCTCAGCTGGCTTTCGGTGCGGAACAACTCGTAGCGGTCGCCGCGCACGCCGTAGTTCACCGTCCACTTGTCGCTGATGCTCCACTCGTCCTGCACGTAGGCCGAGTAGGTGCGCGCCAGCAGCCTCGTCGCATCGTAGATGCCGATGGGCGTGGTGCTCGCCTGCGAGCCGTCCGGGTTGGCCGGGAACACCAGCGAGTTGTTGCTGATGTTGCCGCGCTCGAACTCGCCGTACAGGCCGTAGCGCAGCGTATGGCTTTCGCCCAGCGGCGTGGAGAAATCCGCCTGCAGGGTGCCGGCCTTGTTGGTGCGGTTGATGGTGGAGGCCACGCCGTTGAACATCAGGTCGCCGATGTCGTCGGGCGTGTAACCCACATGGGTGTATCGCCCGCCGAGCGACACCTGGTAATCCGTCTTGCCCAGCTTGCCCTGCAGCGACAGCACGCCGAAGGTCAGCTTCTCTTTCTGGCGCTCGTTGAGGTTGGCGGAATTGAAATCCACCGTGTCCAGGTAGCCGAACTGCGGCGTCTGGTCGGGGTTGTTGGGAATCTCGAAGCGATTGTTGGTCGCGCCGAACATGAAGCTCAGGCGTGTGTCCTCGTCGATCAGGTACGACACGTCGCCGAAGCCCTTCACCTGGTTGGTGTGGTCGTGGATCGGCTTGCGGCTCGACGTCGGGTTCTCGATGCCGACGTCGTTCTCCAGGTAATTGGCGGTGACGAACCAGCTCCAGCGGTCGTTGCTGCCCCACAGCGAGGCATTCGGGTTGATGGTGCCGAACGAGCCGCCCGTGATGCCGACGCTGCCGCCGTTGCCCAGGTCATGGCCGCTCTTGGTGTCGATGTCCACCACCGCCGCCGTGCGCAGGCCGTATTGCGCCGGCAAGGCGCCGTCCAGCAGCGTCACGCTCTTGATGGTGCGCGCGTCCAAGGTCTGGCCGAAGCCGGAAATCGCCTCTGGAATGATCACGCCATTGATGCGGTACTGCAGGTTCGCGTGGTCGCCGCGCACGTGCAGGCCGCCGTAGGAATCCTGCACCACGCCCGGCGCCTGCAGGATCACCTGGTTGAGCGGGGTGGCCTCGCCCAGCGGCAATTGCTGGATGGCCTTCTGGTCGATCACGTACTGGCTGCTGCCCGTGTCGGGCGACAGCGAATTGCGGGCCTGGTCGAGGGCGGCGTTGACGTCGACGGCGCCCAGCTCCTTCACCTTGGCGGGTTTGTTGCGGGTGGCGCCGGTGCTGTCCGTGTCGCTGCCACCGCCGTTGGCATTCGGGGCGACGGTGCTGGTGTCCGGGCTCATGGCGGTCTGGGCGAAAGCGGCCGGGGCGGCACCCAGGGCAACGGCAAGACTCAAGGCAAGCAAGCTAGGTTTCATCGGTTTTCCGGAAAGGGGCGGTGAAGTTGTTATTTTCGATACGTTATAACATTGCCATTCTAGCCCAAGGGCCGCCTGCCCCAGAAGTCATGCCTGCCTGGACAAAGCCTCTGTTCAGGCCGGGCCAGCCAGGGCTCAGCCGAATTTCACCCGCGGGGCCTAGACTTGGGCCCCATGCGGCTCCCGCCGCCCCAGCGAGCCGCCCCATGCCCAAGTCCTCCTCCCAGCTTCCGGCCGTGATCCACGACCACAGCCGCGTGACCCAGGCCATCCTGGACTTCGTGAGCCAGATCCCCGACAGCCAGGTGCCCGGGGCGAAGGACCCGGAAAAGGCGGCCCGCCGCCTCGCCGCGCGCGCCCAGCAACGGGCCGCGCTCACCGCCGGCTCGCTGGCCCTGCCGCCCGGCCCGCTGGGCTGGCTGACCGTGCTGCCCGAAGTCATCGCGATCTGGAAGATCCAGGCCCAGATGGTCAGCGACATCGCCGCCGCCTACGGCCAGCACCAGGAGCTGAGACGCGAGCAAATGCTGTGGTGCCTGTTCCGCCACACAGCCGCGCAGGCCTTCCGCGACCTGGTGGTGCGCGTGGGCGATCGCCTGCTGTTCCGGCGTGTCACCTACTCCGTGATCGAGCGCATCGCCAAGACCGTCGGCATCAAGGTCACGCAGCGCGCCGTGGGCAGCGGCCTCTCGCGCTGGCTGCCGGTGGTCGGCGCCATGGGCGTGGGCGGCTACGCTTATTACGACACGGGACAAGTGGCGCGCACGGCCATCGCCATGTTCAGCCAGCCGTTCGCCAGCGATGCGCCGGCCGGCGGCGAAGCCATCGAGCAAGCGACCACGCCCGCGAGATGACGCCAACCCCGCTTTGGGGCAAGCTCCCCGCCGGATTGCGCCACGCAGGAGCCCACGCATGAACCCACGCCACGAACGCCCCGTCGCCCTGATCACGGGCGCGGGCAAGCGTGTCGGCGCCGTGATCGCGCGCACCCTGCATGCCGCGGGTTATGACCTGGCCCTGCACTATCGTCATTCCGCCGCAGAGGCCGAACTGCTCGCCGCCTCGCTGGAGCGCCAGCGCAGCGGCAGCACGTTCGCCGTGCAGGCCGAGCTGGCCGATCTCGATGGATTGCCGGCGATGGTGCAACGCGTGGTCGACCGCTTCGGCCGGCTCGACGCGCTAATCAACAACGCCTCGGCGTTCTATCCCACGCCGGTGGGCACGGCCACGCCGGCGCAGTGGAACGAGCTGTTCGCGTCGAATGCGCAGGCACCGTTCTTCATCGCGCAGGCCGCCGCGCCCGCGCTGCGCGAAGCGCGCGGGGCCATCGTCAACATGGTGGACATCTACGCGGAGCGGCCGCTCGCCAACCATCCGTTGTACTGCATGGCGAAGGCCGCGCTGGAAGCCATGACGCGCTCGCTCGCGCTGGACCTCGGCCCCGACGTGCGCGTCAACGGCGTCGCGCCCGGCGCCGTGCTGTGGCCCAGCGACGGCAAACCCTATGACGACCAGCAAGCCATGCTGGCGCGCACGCCGCTGCGCCGTGTCGGCTCGCCCGAGGACATCGCCGACGCGGTGCTGTGGCTGCTGCGCGACGCGCCCTTCGTCACCGGGCAGATCATCCGCGTGGACGGCGGGCGAACGCTGTCCGTCTGAACGCATGTGGCCGCGACGAGGCGCGGCCACATGACATTCCCGAAAACGCTCCCGCCTACTTCTTCGGCTTGAACGCCTGCTCCAGCATGGCTTGGTCGAAGCCGTAACCCACTTCGCCGTCCTCGGCATAGCGATACAGCGCGGCGGCATAGATGCCCTGCAGGGAGGCCTGGATCAGGCCAAGCAGGGTGAGCCCCACCACCACGATCACGGTGGCGGCGATGATGGCCGCCATCGACTGCGTGGCGAACGCGCCACCGACCAGCAGGGCCGCGACCACGATGGCCAGGAACATCAGCAGGCCAAACACCACGCCGATGCCCGCATTGCCGATGATGTTCTCGCCCCAGGTGCGCTTGAGCAGCTCCACGCTGCGCGAAATCGCTTCGGTCGGGCCCACGTCCTGGCTGGCCAGCACCGGCACCACCAGGAAGGTCGCGACCGTCCAGGCCAGGCCGAGGAAGCCCGCCACGAGGCGACCGATCAACCCCAGCCGTTCCTGCAGCGCGCGCAGCACCAGACCCACGGTGGCGGCGATCAGCGCATAGCCAAAGATGCTGACGATGCGCGAACGGGCGATCGCCATGCCTTCGCCAAAACTGGTCTGCTCCCCGCGCAGACGCGCGAGCGCCGCACCGGCCAGCGCGGTGTTGAAGAAGATGATCACGAAGTACTGCGCAAGGTAGAACAGGAACATCAGCACATAACCACCCGCGGTCATGCGATGCCCCTGCTCCGCCACGTCGCCGGCGGCCACCATCGCGGCGATCACCGGGATCAGGAAACTCGCCGCCACCAGCAGGCAGCAGATGCTGGACGCCAGCGGAAACATCAACAGCGACTTGTCCGAGCGCAATACGTCGGCGCTGGCCTTCATCAGGCTCCAGCTGCGTGCGAAACGACCTGCCATAGCGGTTCTCCCCCGGTCCTGTGGTGGGTGGGAGTTCTAGCAGTTTTTGGGGGTGCGGCGACAGTGCGGTATTCATTGGCGCAATGTCGACACCGCCCCTCAACCGTCAACCCCGCCTCACCGTCATTCCCGCGAAAGCGGGAATCCAGCGACTTTTAATTCCGTCTCTTCCGCGAGCATGTAAAGGCACTGGATTCCCGCTTTCGCGGGAATGACGGTGAGGACGACATAGCTTCAGGAACTCTGGTTGCCCCTCAAAGCGGCTCCGGCTCCAACGGCTCACTCGCCGCCGGAAACGCCTCCCACAACGCCTGCATGGTCTCCCCATTCACCGGATGGCGAAGCTGCGGTGCGATATCCGCGATGGGCTTGAGCACGAAGGCGTGCTTGAGCTCCTTGCGCGGAATATCCAGATGCCCTTCGCCCTGCCGCACCAGGTCGTCGTACAGCACGATGTCCACATCCAGCGTGCGGTCGGAGTAGCGCGGCACGTCGCGGCGGCGGCCGTGGCGGTCTTCCAGTGCGTGCAGCCAGTCGTTGAGCGCCTCGGGCGACAGCTCGGTATCCAGCCCTACGGCGAGGTTGACGAAATCCGCGCCGTCGAAGCCCACCGACTTGCTGCGGTAGGCCGGCGAGACGGACAACGCGCCGAACCGCGCGCGCAGTTCGTCCAGCGCGGCATTGAGATAACGCACGGGTTCGAGGTTGGAACCCAGGCTCAGGTAGACGCGTGCCATCGATTCAACGCGTCACTGCGGGCGGATGCCACGCTCGATGCGCACGCCCACCGACTTGGCGCCGCGCACCGCGCCTGGCTTGGACAGCTTCAGCCGCACCCACGACACGCCGAATTCCTCGCGGATGATCGCGGCGCAACGCTCCGCCAGCGTCTCCACCAGCCCGAAGCTGGACGCGCCGACGTAGTCGATCAGGCGCTTGGACACGTCCTTGTAGTTGAGCGTGAGCGCGATGTCGTCGCTTGCGGCGGGCACGGTGTTGTCGAACGCCATTTCGATGTCGAACGACAAGGTCTGGCGCACGCGGCGCTCCCAGTCGTAGATGCCGATGACGGCATCGATGCGCAGGTCTTCGATGAAAACGATATCCATGCGGATAGGTTACCGGTCTCCCTGCGCCAGCGCACTTGTGCGCCACGCGGGAGACGCGCCGTCACACCGCTGGCGGCAGGGTTTCCAGATCCCAGCGGGGGAACACCTGCACCGACTCGTCCTGGTGCTGGCCGTGCGCCAGCCGGATCGCGCCGGCCAGGGCGATCATCGCGCCGTTGTCCGTGCAGAAGGCCAGGCGCGGAAAGTAGGCCTTAAAGCCATCCTTCGCGCCCGCCGCGGCCAGCTCCGCGCGCAGCCGCTTGTTCGCGCCCACGCCACCGGCGATCACCAGGCGCTTCGCCCCGGTAGCCTGCAACGCGCGGCGGCATTTGATGATCATGGTGTCGACAATCGCCTCTTCGAACGCGCGGGCGATGTCGGCGCGGGTCTGCTCGCTCTGGTCCGATTGCTGCCAGGCCAGCAGCACCTGGGTCTTGAGGCCCGAGAAGCTGAAATCCAGGCCGGGTCGGTCGGTCATGGGGCGCGAGAAACGGAACGCGCCTTCGGTGCCCTGCTCGGCCAGCTTGGCCAGCGCGGGGCCGCCGGGATACGGCAGGCCCATCAGCTTGGCGGTCTTGTCGAAAGCCTCGCCGGCGGCGTCGTCCAGCGTGTCGCCCAGGATCCGGTACTCGCCGATACCCTTCACCTCCACCAGCATGGAGTGGCCGCCCGACACCAGCAGCGCCACGAAGGGCGGCTCGGGCGGGTCTTCCTCCAGCAGCGGGGCCAGCAGGTGGCCTTCCATGTGGTGCACGCCGATGGCCGGCACGCCCAGCGCCCAGGCCATGGCCCGCGCGGCGGAGGCGCCCACCAGCAGGGCGCCGACCAGACCGGGGCCGGCGGTGTAGGCGACGCCGCCCAGGTCGGCCGGGCTCAGTCCGGCCTGGGCCAGCGCCTCGCGCACCAGCGGCAGCAGCTTGCGCACGTGGTCGCGGCTGGCCAGCTCCGGCACCACCCCGCCGTATTCGGCGTGCAGCTTGATCTGACTGTAGAGGGTGTGTGAAAGCAGGCCGCGGCCGGGCGCGTCCGGCTCCCAGCGCAGCAGGGCCACGCCGGTCTCATCGCAGGAGGTCTCGATGCCCAGTACCGGCTTGTTGATCACCGGGCTGTATTGGGGCTTTGAAATTGCTGTCGTTTCCACGTTATACTTCGCGGCTCACCGTATTCAAACGGCCCGTTCAGGCGAGCCAGTCTACCACTTGGAGTTTCCATGCCCAGCGTAAAAGTCCGCGAGAACGAGCCGTTCGAGCTTGCCCTCCGCCGCTTCAAGCGCACCTGCGAAAAGGCCGGCGTCCTGGCCGAGACCCGCAAGCGCGAGTTCTACGAGAAGCCGACCCAGGAGCGTAAGCGCAAGCGTGCAGCAGCCGTGAAGCGTCACCTGCGCCGTCTCTCGCGCGACACCTCGCGTCGTACGCGCCTGTACTGAGCCCCGTCGTCCGCCCTGCGGACGGTGTGAGGTTCCGGCGCCTTAGGCGCCATGACAGGTAGCCTGGCAGCTGGCGCGTCCATCCGCTGCCGCTGTCTTCGTAGACCTACACTAGCCGGCGTTGCCTCAGCAACGCCGGCTTTTGTGTTTCCCAAGGAAAAAGCCCATGACCCTGAAACAGCAGCTCACCGACGACATGAAGACCGCCATGCGTGGCGGCGACAAGGACCGCCTGGGCGTGATCCGGCTGATCCTGGCCGCGGTCAAGCAGCGCGAGGTGGACGAGCGCATCGAGCTCGACGACGTGCAGACGCTGGCCGTGCTGGAGAAGATGGTCAAGCAGCGCAAGGACTCCATCAGCCAGTACGAGGCGGCCAACCGCCAGGACCTGGCCGACGTGGAACGCGCGGAAATGAAGGTGATCGAGGCCTACCTGCCGGCCAAGCTCAGCGACGAGGAAATCGACGCGCTGATCGCCGCCGCCATCGCCGAAACCGGCGCCAGCTCGGCCCGCGACATGGGCAAGGTGGTGGCCGTGGTGAAGGAAAAGGCCGCCGGCCGCGCCGACATGGGCGTGGTGTCCGGCCGCATCAAGGCTCGCCTGGCCGGCTGATCGCCCGCACGTCCTGCCAGCGCCTCAGGGCGCTGGCGTACCCTTTTTCCCAAGAGCAACACCCGACGCCAACAGGCGCGTTACGGCCGCCGCACAGCCCACGCATCCAGGCTTGCGCCTTAACGGCGCCACATCCTTTGCATGAACGGCCACACGCGCCATGCACAAGCCTGCTGCACGCTCTTCACATGGTGAAACCTAGAACGGGACCGCCACCGGCGACGCCGGCGGCGCCTTTTCCTCTCGGGAGTGTCACATGCTGAAATGGGCCATCATTCTCGCCATCGTCTCGATCGTGACCGGCTGGCTCGGCTTCGGCACGCTGTCCGGCGTCACGGGCGGCATCGCCAAGATCCTTTTCGCGATCTTCATCATCCTGTTCCTGCTCGCCCTGCTAGCCGTCATTGGCCTGATCCACGTGGCCTAGGGCGACACTGAGCAGGTATCAGTCGATGACGCGCTCCATGCGGCGGTGGTCGGGGACGCGGCCGCGTTCGTTGGCGAGTCGCGACTTGCGCTCGCCCACGACCTTGAAGCCGGTGCGCCGGTACAAGGCCTCGGCACGTGGATTGCTGACGGCCACGTCCAGGGCGACGCGGCGGCGTCCGGCGTCGCGGGCCAAGCCGATCAGCTGATCGATCAGCTCGCGGCCTACGCCCTGGCCGCGCAGCTCCGGCAGCACGCCCAGGTGCGCCAGGTAATGCATATCGCCGTCGGGCGGCCGTATCACCGACTCCACCCGCAGGCCGCGCGCGATCACGCCGAGCGCGCGGCGCATGCCGTAATGCCCGACGATCTGCCGCGCGGCCGCCAGGGTGAACGGCCACTTGGTGTCGGCGCCGAAACCCGCCCCCACCGCCACGACACGCCCGTCCACCACGCCCACCCAATGGTTACGCCAACCGAATTCGCCGGCGCCGTCGATAAAGCAATGCCGCAGGAAGGCCTGCGCGTCGCCGCCGTCGCGGGTAGTGAACACGTAGTCGAACGCGGTCGGGCCTGAGCTGTAGATCAGCGGCACGGCCACGTCGGCATCGTCCGCCGCGGCGGGACGAAAGCGCACCTCAAGGCCCGAACGGGCCATCCCCAATACGTTCCCCATGCTCCCCCCAAAGCCATGACGGCTCCCCCGCCCACAGCATAGGGCAGCGCGGTGGCGAGCACAGGTAGGCGGGCCGGCCCGGATCGGGGGACGTGCGGCCAGAGTGCGCCCCGGCGTGCCGCAACCGATAAACTAAGGCTCTTATGCGCGGCCGTATTCCAGACAGCTTCATCGACGAACTGCTTGCCCGCGTCGACATCGTCGACGTGATCGAGCGGCGCGTGCCGTTGAAGAAGGCCGGCCGCGAATGGACCGCCTGCTGCCCGTTCCACAACGAGCGTTCGCCGTCGTTCTACGTGAGTCCCGCCAAGCAGTTCTACCATTGCTTTGGCTGCGGCGCGCACGGCAGCGCGGTGAAGTTCCTGATGGATTACGAGCGCCTGGAATTCCCCGATGCGGTGGAAGAACTGGCGCAATCGGTCGGCCTGACCGTGCCGCGCGAAGGCGGCGACGACCGCCCGCGCGAGGACAAGACCGACCTCTACGCCCTGCTCGACGCCGCCGCCGGCTGGTACGAGAAGGAACTGCCGCGCAGCCCCGAGGCGCAGGCGTACTGCAAGAAGCGCGGGCTGGACGCGGAAACCATCAAGCGCTTCCGCATCGGCTGGGCACCCGCCGGTTTCGACGGCGTGATCAAGGCGCTCGGCGGCAGCGACCGGCGCATGAAGCTGCTCAACGAAGCGGGCATGGTGGCCAGCAACGAACGCGGCAGCCGCTACGACCGCTTCCGCGAACGCCTGATGTTTCCCATCCTCGACCGGCGCGGGCGCGTGATCGCTTTCGGCGGCCGTGTGCTGCAGTCGGAACAGGGCCCCAAGTACCTCAACTCGCCGGAAACACCGCTGTTCCACAAGGGTCGCGAGCTGTTCGCGCTGTGGCAGGTGAAGCAGGCCAATCCGAGCCTGGCGCGCATCGTGGTGGTGGAGGGCTACATGGACGTGATCGCCATGCACCAGGCCGGCTTGCCGATTGCCGTGGCCACGCTGGGCACCGCGACCACGCCGGAACACACCGAGGTGCTGTTCCGCGCCGCGCCGGACGTGGTGTTCTGTTTCGACGGCGATCGCGCCGGCCGCGCCGCGGCGTGGAAGGCGCTGGAGTCCGCCTTGCCGCGCCTGCGTGACGGACGTCAGGCGTATTTCCTGTTCCTGCCCGACGGCGAGGACCCGGACACGCTGATCCGCAAGGAAGGCAAGGACGGTTTCGAAAAGCGCCTGAAGGCGGCCACACCGCTTTCGGAATATTTCTTCGGCGAGCTGGCGCACGACGTGGACACCGCCAGCCTGGACGGCCGCGCACGCCTGGCCGAGCGCGCGCGGCCGCTGATCGCCCGCCTGCCCGACGGCGCGTTCCGCGACCTGATGGCGCAGGAACTGGAAAAGCGCACCGGCGCGCGCGCCAGCCTCGAATCCGCGCCCTCGCCGCGCACCTCGATCAACCGGCCCACCGTGGTGCAGCGCTCGCTGGTGCGCAGCGCCATCGCGCTGCTGCTGGCGCAGCCGGGCGCCGCCGAACAGGTGGAGCGTCCCTATGGCTTCCTGCGGCTGGACAAGCCCGGCGTGGAACTGCTGGCCGAGCTGATCGACATGGCGCGCTCGCGGCCCGGCATCAACTCCGCCATGCTGGTGGAACATTTCGCCGAACGGGCGGAATACCCCGCCCTGCAAAAGCTGATGGCGGCCATGGTGGTCGGCGAGCCGGAAGCCCAGCGCGCCGAATTCTTCGATGCGCTCAAGCGCATGGAACAGCAGGCCGTGATCCAGCGCCGCGACTGGCTCACCGCCAAGAGCCGCGATGGCGCCCTGGACAGCGCCGAAAAGGCCGAGCTGCGCGAACTGCTGGCGGCGCGCGTGGTGCCGCCCGCGTCCGCCTGAGCGGACGCGACAACAGCCTTCTAACCCGCGCCCCGGCAAGATGCCGCCTTGCCCCGGCCCCGACAGGACGTGGGGGCACCGGGCGACCCTGCGCTGCGGCAAGCGTACGGACGTCCGCGTATGGGATCATCGACCCCTCTTTGAGAGGCATTGGGTAGTCCACCAGGGCATGCGTGTAGATGGAACTGCTTGAACGACTGGTCACGGTGTTCGCCGAAAACGGCTACCTCGCGGTGTTCCTCGCGTTGTTGCTGTGCGGCGCCGGCGTGCCTTTGCCCGAGGACATCACCCTGGTGGCCGGCGGCGTCATCGCCGGACTCGGCTACGCCAACGTGCACACCATGTTCGGCATCGGCATGGCCGGCGTGCTGGTGGGCGATGCCGCCATGTTCCTGCTCGGCCACCATTTCGGCGCGCGCATCCTCAAGCTGCGCTTCGTCGCGCGCGTGCTCACGCCCGAGCGCTACGCCAAGGTGCAGGAGAAGTTCGAGCGCTACGGCAACCGCCTGATGTTCATCGCGCGCTTCCTGCCCGGCATGCGCACGGCGGTGTTCATTACCGCCGGCTCCACCCATCGCGTGTCCTTCCTGCGCTTCTTCATGCTCGACGGGCTGGCCGCGCTGATCAGCGTGCCGATCTGGGTGTACCTGGGCTATTTCGGCGCGGACAACCACGAGTGGCTGGCCATGTGGATCCATCGCGGCCAGAACGGCCTGTGGCTGGTCGGCGGCGTGGCGGTGCTGGTGGCGCTGGTGCTGTGGTGGCGGCACAAGCGGCGCGTGGCCTGCGAGCCGGGCTCGCGCTGAGCGGAAATTCCTTCACCGTCATCCGCACGAAGGGAATGACGATGAAGGGCACCTATTTCACTGCCTGGCTGGTTGCGCTTCCGAAGCCACGTCGTCCGCATCCTTGCGATGCCACCAGCCGCCGCCCAGCGCCTGGAACAGTGCCACGGTGTCGGCATAGCGCGCCGCCCTTGCCTGCACCAGGGCCAGTGCGGTCTGCTGCCACGCCAGTTCGCTATTGAGCATGGCGCTCTCGCTCAGGTCGCCCAAGGCCAGCTGCCGCTTCGCCACTTCGAGGCCGTGCGCGGCTGCACGCTCGGCGCGCTCGTTGGCCGCCAGCGCCTGCGCATCCGCGTCGATGGCGTGCAAGGTGTCCGCCACGTTCTGCACCGCCTGCAATACGGCACTGCGGTACTGCGCGGCGGCTTGCTGGTAGGCCGCTTCGGCGCCGCGCTGCTTGTGCTTGAGCGTGCCCCCGTCGAACAACGGCTGCGTCACCGATGCGCCCAGGCTCCAGAAACCGCTGCCCGCGCTGAACACCTTGCTCGCCTTTTCCGAAGTGCCACCAAGCGACCCGGTGATCTGCACGTTGGGCAGGCGATTGGCGATGGCGACGCCCACCTGCGCACTGGCCGAATGCAGCTGCTCTTCGGCCATGCGCACGTCGGGCCGCTGTTCCACCAATTGCGCCGGCAGGCTGAGCGGCAGATCGGTGGGCAGCTGCAGGCTGTCCAAGGTGAACTGTGCGTCCATGCGCTGGTCGGGCGTGCGGCCGGTCAATGCCGCGAGCAGATCGCGCTGCTGGGCCAATTGCTTGTCCAGCGGCGGCAAGGTGGCCTTGCTCTGTTCCAGGGCGGTGATCTGTGCGGCGACGGCTGCATCCGATACATCGCCCAGCGCATGCTGCTTCCGCAAGGTGTCGAGGATGCGCGTCTGCGCATCGATGATGTCGTGCGTCGCGCGAATCTGCGCGCGCAGCGACGCTTCCTCGATGGCCGCGTTCGCCACGTTGCTGGTCAAGGTGAGATACGTGGCCTCCAGCTGATAACGCTGCTGGTTCGCCTGCGCCACCAGCGACTCCACCTGCCGGCGGTTGCCGCCCCACAGGTCGAGTACGTACGACACCGTAACCTGCGCCGTGGTGAGGTTGTAGAGGCTCGCGTTCGACGCCGCGTTGCTCGCCACGTCGTTGGCGGTGTCCTGCCGTATGGCATTGGCGTTGGCGTCGACGGTGGGAAAGTAGGCGCCGCGCTGCGCATACGCGGCCTCCCATGCCACCTTGAGCGCCGCGTGCGCGGCTTCCGCGTCCGCGTTGTGCCTGAGCGCATCGTCGATCAACCCATTCAGCGCTTGCGAATGGAACAGCGTCCACCACTGGCCGGGGATATCCATGGACTGCAGCAGATGCTGCGACTCGCCGCCCGGACCGCTCGCCGACGCGGTATCGCGCGCGATCGGCTGGGGCGCGTACTCCTTCGCCACCGGCGCCTGCGGCCGCTTGTAATCGGGGCCGACGGCGCAGCCGGCGAGCACGGCGGCGATGCCCAGCGCGAGCGCGGAACGGAGACAGCGGAATGTCGTCTTGGTCATGATCACAGCTCCCGCGACGGATGCGGACGGTGCTTGCGGCGATGGCGCTCGATATAACGCTCGATCGCGAAATAGAACGCCGGCAGGATGAACAGCGTCAGCAAGGTGGCGATGGGCAGGCCGCCCACCACCACCGTGGCCAGGCCGCGTTGCACGTCCGTGCCGATGCCGGTGGCCAGCGCCGCCGGCAACATGCCCACGCTGGCGACGGTCGCCGTCATCAGCACGGGACGGAAGCGCTCGGTGGCACCTTCCAGCACGCCATCGAGCAGGCCGTGCCCATGCCTGCGCACGCGGTTGATGTTCGCCACCATGATGATGCCGTTCTGCACCGCCACGCCGAAGAGCGCGATAAAGCCCACCGCCGTGGCGATATTCAACGTCTCGCCGCGCACGTGCAGCGAAATCAGGCCGCCCACGGTCGCCAGCGGCACCACCGCCAGCACCATCACCGCCTGGTGCATCTTGCCGAACTCGAAATACAGGAACACCACCATGATGCCCAGCACCAGCGCCATCACCACGGCAAGGCGGGCCTGCGCGCGCTGCTGGTTCTCGAACGTGCCCGCCCACTGCAGGCGGTAGCTGTCCCGGTCGAAGTGCACCTTGGCATCGATCTGCTGCTGCGCGTCGGCCAGGTATTCGGAAAGCGCGCGATCGCGGTTGTCCACGCGGATGGTGATCTGGCGCTTGCCCTGCTCGTGCGCGATGGTGCTTTCGCCCGTCTTGAAGCGGATGTCCGCCACCTGCTTCAGCGGCACCTGCGCGCCGCTCGCCGAGGTCAGCGGCAGCTGGCCGATGGCTTCCACGTTGTTGGCGGTGGCGTTGGATACGCGCGTGGTGACGTTGTAGATGCGATCGCCCACGTACACCTGCGTCACCGGCGTGCCGCCAATGGCCGTCTGGATCAGGCTGCTGATGTCGCCGATGTTGATGCCGTAGCGCGCCGCCGCGTCGCGGTCCGCCGTGATGGCAAGCTGCGGGATCGGCGGCTCCTGGAAGATCGACGCCTCCGCCGTGCCGCGCACGCCGTGTAGTACGTCGACGATCTCGTTGCCCACGCGGCGAAGCTCGTTGAGGTCGTCGCCGTAGATGCGCAACACCAGTGGACTGTGCGCGCCGCCGATCATGTCGTTCTCGCCATCCACGATGGGCTGGCTGATGCCCACCGAGATGCCCGGAATCTGCTGCATGCGCGCGTTGAAGCGCCGCAGGAACTCCTCCTTGCTCTCATGGTTGGGCCAGGTGTCGTACGGCTTCAGGCCCACGCCGGCTTCCACATGCGACGGCGTCCACGGATCGGTGCCGGTATCGTTGCGGCCCAGCTGCGTCACCACGTACGACACCTCGGGGAACTCGCGAACCACGCGGCGCAGATCCGCCGTCATCTCGCTCGCCTTGTCGAGTGAAAGGCCCGACGGCATCTGCACCTGCAACCACAGCGAACCTTCATCCAGGTCGGGCAGGAACTCCCGGCCGATCGACGCGCCGAGCACGAGCACGCCCACCAGCGCTGCGCCCGCCACGGTATACGCCACCGGCAACCGGCCCAGCAATTTCGCCAGCGCCGCGGTGTAGGCCGCCTGCAGGCGTTCCAGCGGTTTGTTCTTGAATAGCTTGCGCGGCTTGCGCAGGGCTAGGTACGCCAGGCCCGGCGTCAGCGTCACCGTGCACAGCAGCGCCGCCAGCAAGGCATAGCCCACGGTGAACGCCATGGGACGGAACAGCTTGCCCTCGGCATGCTCGAAGGCGAACAGCGGCATGTAGGCAGTGATGATGATCAGTGTGGCGAAGAAGATCGAGCGGCCTACGTGCTTGGTCACCGTCATCACGTCGTCTTCGGTGAGCACCGCGTTGGGCTTTTCCTCGCGGCGCCGGAGTATGGCCTCCGTGACCACGATGGTGCCGTCCACGATCACGCCGAAGTCGATGGCGCCCAGCGAGAACAGGTTCGCCGGCATGTGCGTGAACTGCATCAGGATGAATACCGTCACCAGCGACATCGGAATCGCCACCGCCGCCACCATGGCCGAGCGCGGGCTGCCGAGGAACAGGATCAGCACGATGCACACCAGCCCCACGCCTTCCATCACGGTGTGGAAGACCTTCTCCTTGGTCGCGTTCACCAGGTCGTCGCGGTCGATATACGGCACGATGCGCACGTCCTGCGATGCGAGCTGCCTGTTGAGCTGGTCGACGGTGGCGTGGATGTTCTCGAGCACGCGCGAGGGGTTCTCGTACTTGAGCAGGTCGACAATGCCTTCGATGGTGTCGGGATTGTTGTTCTTGCCCAGGATGCCCTGGCGCACCTGATGGCCGTACTGCAGCTTGCCCAGGTCGCGCACCAGCACTGGCACGCCGTTGCTCTGCGTCACCACGATGTCGCCCAGGTCCTTCAGCGTATGCACCATGCCGATGCCGCGCACGATGTACGACTGGTCGCCGCGCGTGATGCGCCCGCCGCCGGCGTTGGCCGTGTTGGCGGAAATCGCCGCGGTGATCTGACCCACGCTCACGCCGTAATGCAGCAGCTGCGCGGGGTCGAGCTCCAGCTGGAACTCCTTGGTGAAGCCGCCGAAGATGTCCACGTTCGCCACGCCCGGCACTTTCTCCAGCGCGGGAATCACCACCCAGTTCTGGATCTCGGACAACTCCATCAGGTTCTTGCTGGTGGATTCGAGCGTGTAACGGTAGATCTCGCCTGCCGGACCGGAGACGGGATCGAGCCCCGGCGTGACGCCCGGCGGCAGGGTCACCTGGCTGATGCGCTCCTGCACGCGCTGGCGTTCCCAGTAGTCCTCGGCGCCGTCCTTGAACACCAGCGTGATCAGCGACAGGCCGAAGGTGCTGCTCGAACGCATGCTCACGAGGCCCGGCGTGCCGGCCAGCCCGCGCTCCAGCGGAATGGTGATCTGTTGCTCGATCTCCTCGGCGGCCAGCCCCGGCACCTGCGTGGTCACCTGCGCGCTGACGTCGCTGAGCTCCGGATACGCCTCGATGGCCAGCTGCGTCCACGAGTAGTAGCCGAAGCACAGCACCAGGATCGACACGACGATGAAGACCACGCGCTTCTGGAAGCAGAAGTGGAAGATCGCGTTAATCATTGAGCAGGACTCCGCCCTTCACCACCACGCGATCGCCCGCCTTCAGGCCCTTGAGCACGCGCGCGCCGGCCGTCTCGTCGTAGCTCAGCTCCACGGTGCGGCGCTCGAAGGCCCACGGCGACACTTCCACGAACACCGTAGTGTCGTCGTTGTTCATCAGCAGGGCGGAATCGGGCACGAACACCTGCGCTGGCTGCGGCACGGCGATGGTGGCCTTGGCGAACATGTTCGGCTTCAGCCGTCCATCCGCGTTGTCGAACGCCGCGCGCACCATGTCGCGGCGCGTGTCGGCCTGCAGCACCTGGCTGACGAAACTCACCTGACCGTGGAACACCTGGTCGGGATAGGCCGGCAATGTGGCGTCGACGGCCTGCCCTTTCGCGATGCCGCCGACATCGGCCTCCGGCACGTTCGCGGTGATCCACACCGCGTGCAGGTCGGCGATGACCATCAGCGGCGTGGTGGTGTCGTTGACGTAGCTTCCCTGCGCGGCGGACAACGCCGTCACGTAGCCGCTCACCGGCGAGGTGATGCGGATGCCGCGCGCACCGGCGGCCTGCGCACCGGCGTTGAGCGATTGCAGGCGCGTCTGCGCCCGGTTCAATTCGGCCTGCGCCTGGTTGTAACCGCTCTGCGCAGCTTCCAGATCCTTCACGGCATTGCCGCCCGCCTGCTGCACACCGCGGGCGCGGTCGAGCTGCTTCTTCGCGAGCGCCAGTGCATCGCTCGCCTTGGCGGCGTCGGCGCTGGCCTGCGCCATGTCGCCGGACTCGATCACCGCAAGCAACTGGTTGCGCTCGACGTGATCGCCCAGGCCCACCTTCAGTTCGGTGATGCGCCCGGTGAGTGGCGCCACCACGTTGGCGGTATGCGCGGGGTCCGCTTCCACCGTGGCCGGAAACACGCGCGCATGCGGTGCCGCGCGCATCTCCACGGGCGCAATCACCAGCGCCTTGCGCAGCGGTGAGCCATCCGGCACGCGCAATACGCCGTGGTCGTCCACCACCGAGGGCGGCGCTGCCTGGTCGTCAGCGTGATGTGCGCAGGCCGCCAGTGACAGCGCGGCGGCGAAGGCGATGAAAAGCTTGGTCAAACGGTGCGTCATGGGTGTTCCCCTGCAAATACCTGGCGTACGCCTGCCTGACGCGGTCATGGACCACGGGGCAGCGATAGCGAAGGGGATGACGCATGGCTCGAAAGAGCCCAGGCGCATGACCCGCTCGCGGCTATGCCGATGCCGGCCGCCGCGTGCGGACACGCTCCTCAAGGAACGGGCGCAGTCACGGGGTCGACGTCGTCAGCAAGAAATTTCGATGTCAGTCGATGGGTCCGGGTCCAATGTGCCGTTGCTCCGTTACAGGTTGAGTACGATATGAAAGAAGGCTTACGTCAGGTCGTCGCGTGCTCGCGGACAAGACGATCCTGCAGCAATCCCGCGCGTTCCAGTGGCAGGTAGGCCAGCGCCGCCAGGTGCGAATGGATGCGCTTGAGATCACGCAGGATGCGCAGATAGACGTCTCCGCCACCGCCGCCGTCGCGACGCTCGCGCAATGCCTTGATGTGTCGTTCGGATGCCTCGTTCTCCAGCCGCCACAGCGCCTCCTTGCGCGCGACCAGCTGCTGCGCCGCGCGCAGGTCGCCGCGCAGGAACACGGTGAGGCCCAGCCGCAGGCTTTCCATCACCAGCGTGTGCATGGCGGCCAGATCCTGGATGTCATCGGCGGAGAAGTCCTGCCCGCTCGCGGCCTTCTTGGCGGCGAACTCCATCAGGTTGTTGGCGGTGATGTCGCCGATGTGCTCGAAGTTGATGACGAACGCGAGGATCTCCTGGCTGCGCTCGCCGTCTTCCTCGTTCAAGGGCTGGCCGCCGAGATCCGCCAGATATTCGCGGATGGCCATGCCCAGCTTGTCGAGCGAGGGATCCATCCGGCTGATGGCGGCGGCGCGCGTGCGGTCGTCCTTGCCGAACACCTCGACCAGACCCTTGAGCATGCCTTCCACCATGTCCGCCATGCGCATGGATTCGCGCGCCGCGTTCGCCAGCGCGACGTTGGCCGTATCCAGCGCGCCCTCGTCCAGGTACTGCGGCACGCCCGGGTCGTTGGGCTTGGGCGGTTCGGGCAGCAGGCGCACCAGCAGGCGCGCGAGGCTTTCCACCGGCACGATGAAGATCAACGCCAGCGCCACGTTGAAAGCGGTGTGGAAGTTCACCACGATGCGCGCCGGCGATGCGCCCAGCGGCGCGAGCCAATGCGCGATGAGCGGAAGCAAGGGCAGGCAGACCACGCAGCCGAACGCACGCACCATCAGGTTGCCCATAGGCAGGCGACGCGCGAACGGCGTGTGCGCTTCCATCAAGGCGGGGATGGTGCTGCCGAGGTTGGCGCCCAGCACCAGCGCGAGCGCGCCCGGCGCGTCCACCACGCCTGCCGTAGCCAGCGAAACGATCAGCAACACCACGGCCACGCTGGAATGGCAGGCCCAGGTCAGCAGCGCCGCCACCAGCATCGCCAGTACCGGTTCGCTGGCCAGGCTCTGCAAAATGGCATGCAGCACCGCCGCGTTCTCCACCGGCGCCATCGCGCCGACCAGCAGGTGCAGTGCGAGCAGCATCAGCCCCAGGCCGATGGAAACGCGACCGAGGTTCTCGTAGCTCACGTCGTCGGTGCGGCGGTGAATGGTAAAGCCGATCAGGATCAGCACCGGCGCCACGATGGAGATATCGAAGGACATCACCTGCACGATCAGCGTGGTACCCACGTTGGCGCCGAGCATCACCGCCAGCCCCGGCGCCAGGCCAAGGAAACCACTGGCGGCGAACGAGGTGGCCATCAGGCCGGTGGCGGTACTGCTCTGCAGCAGCGCGGTGACGCAGACGCCAAAACCCAGCGCGGCCGGGCGATGGCCAAGGTAACGACCCATCCAACGGCGCAGCATGCTGCCGTAGCCACGCAGCACGCCGCTGGTGACCATGTGCGTGCCCCACAGCAGCAGGGCGACGTAGCCGGCGATATCGAGAAGAGCGAAGGTGCCTTTCATGGCAGGGCCTCCTTTGAAGCGGGATGCAGGGAAGAGCATCCACGCACTCCCTTGCGGGAGTCTTTGGATCGACAGGGTGCCCTCGTGGGCACCCGACTCAATGGGGATGCGTTGCGCTGTCTTTTGCCGTCATTCCGGCGAAGGCCGGAATCCAGTCACGAAGCATGTGGTTTTCGACGCCAGCTCCAGCCTTCATGCGGACTGGCGCGAAAGCCGAACGCCGCCGCTACTGGATTCCGGCCTTCGCCGGAATGACGAGCGTGTGGAGGCTGCGGCAGCCCTTAGCCTGTGGCAGCGCTTGAGCCACCGCAACACCGCATCACAACCAGCGCCCGTACCGCCGGATATACACCAGCTTCATCAACTGGGTCAGCACGCAGTACGTCAGCACCGTCGCGGCCAGCCAGGCGAAGTACACGCCCGGCATCGGCATCATGCCGATCTTGGCGCCCAGGCCCGAATACGGCACCAGCATGCCGACGATGATGATGGCCGTGGTCAGCGCCAGCACCGGCGCCGAGGCGATGCTCTGCACGAACGGGATCTTGCGCGTGCGGATCATGTGCACGATCAGCGTCTGCGTGAGCAGGCTCTCGATGAACCAGCCCGACTGGAAGAACGACTGGTGTTCCGGCGAATTGGCGCCGAACAGGTACCACAGCAGCAGGAACGTGGTGATGTCGAAGATCGAGCTCACCGGGCCGATCCACACCATGAAACGGCCGATGTCACTGGCGTCCCACTTGCGCGGCTTGCGCAGATACTCGTCGTCCATGCGGTCGAACGGGATCGACAGCTGCGAGATGTCGTACAGCAGGTTCAGCACCAGGATCTGCAGCGGCAGCATCGGCAGGAACGGCAGGAACGCGCTGGCGATCAGCACCGAGAACATGTTGCCGAAGTTGGAGCTGGCGGTCATCTTGATGTACTTGATGATGTTTCCGAAGGTGATGCGGCCTTCGATCACGCCCTCTTCCAGCACCATCAGGTTCTTTTCGAGCAGGATGATGTCCGCCGATTCCTTGGCGATGTCGGTGGCGGTATCCACCGAAATGCCCACGTCGGCCTCGCGCAGCGCCGGCGCATCGTTGATGCCGTCGCCGAGAAAGCCCACCGTGTGGCCCTGGCGCTGCAGCGACTTCACCACGCGCGCCTTCTGCAGCGGCGACATCTTGGCGAACACCGTGGTGCGCTTGACCAGCGCGTCCAGCTCCTCGTCGCTCAACGGCTCGATGTGCTTGCCCTGCGCAGAGTGCTCCACGTCCAGGCCCACTTCGTGGCAGATCTTGCGCGTCACCGCCTCGTTGTCGCCGGTGATCACCTTCACCTCGACGCCGTGATGGTGCAGGGCCGCGATGGCGGTGGCCGCGCTGTCCTTCGGCGGATCGAGGAAGGCCAGGCAGCCCACCGCGGTGAGCTCGCTCTCGTCCGCCACGCCGTAGGCGCGGCCCGCCGGCGGCTGGCGCTTGATCGCCACCACCAGCACGCGCAGGCCGTCCTCGTTGAGGCCGCGCGTCATCGCCTTGATCTCGGCGCGCATGGCGTCGGTCATCGGCAGGATCTCGTCGCCCACCTTGGCCGCCGAGCAGATCGACAGCATTTCCTCGACCGCGCCCTTGCATACCAGCAGCTCGTGGCCGTCGCCGTTTCCCAGCACCACGGACATGCGGCGGCGCTGGAAGTCGAACGGGATCTCGTCGACGATGCGGTAGTGCTGCGCCGTTTCCTCCAGGTCGCGATGCTCAAGCACCGCCTTGTCCATCAGGTTCTTCAGGCCGGTCTGGAAGCGGCTGTTGAGGTAGCCGTATTCCAGCGCCTCGTCCGACTCCTCGCCGTAGAGATCGAGGTGGCGCTCCAGCACGATCTTGTCCAGCGTGAGCGTGCCGGTCTTGTCCGTGCACAGCACGTCCATGGCGCCGAAGTTCTGGATCGCGTTGAGGCGCTTCACCACCACCTTGCGCTTGGACATCGCCAGCGCGCCCTTGGCGAGGTTGGCCGTGACGATCAGCGGCAGCATTTCGGGCGTCAGGCCCACCGCCACCGACAGCGCGAACAGGAACGCCTGCAGCCAGTCGTGCTTGTCCAGGCCGTTGATGACGAAGACGATCGGCACCATCACCGCCATGAAGCGGATCAGCAGCCAGCTCACGCTGCTCACGCCACGATCGAAGCTGGTCTGCACGCGCTCGCCCACGATGGTGCGCGCCAGCGAACCCAGATAGGTGCGCGCGCCGGTGGCCACCACCACCGCCGTCGCGCTGCCGCTCACCACATTGGTGCCCATGTAGCAGACGGTGGGCAGGTCCAGCGGATTGTCGCCGTGCTTGCCGCCGTCCAGCTCATCGCCGCTGTGCAGGTGCGCAGGCGCGGATTTTTCCACCGGCAGCGATTCGCCGGTGAGGATGGCCTGGCTGATGAACAGGTCCTTCGCCGAGACCAGGCGCAGGTCCGCCGGCACCATGTCGCCCGCGGCCAGATGCACGATGTCGCCCGCCACCAGCTCGCCCACCGGCACTTCGATGCGCTCGCTGTGGCCGTCCGACGCGCGGCGCGTCACGGTGGCGGTGTTGCGCACCATCGCCTTGAGCTTCTCGGCCGCCTTCGAGGAGCGGTATTCCTGGGTGAAGCTGAGCAGCACGCTGATGCCCACCATCACCGCGATGATGATCGGGCCGGTGAGGTCGCTGCTGTCCGTCGCCAGCTGCACGCCGGCCAGCACCAGCAACACGATGATGAAGGGGTTCTTGAACGCCGTGAGCAACTGCACCGCCCAGTGCGGCGGCTTCTCGTGCGAGACCTCGTTGAGACCGTCGCGATCCAGGCGCTCGCCGATCTGTTCCTCGTTGAGGCCAGCGGCGCTGGTATCGAGCGCCGCATACAGCGCCTCGTTGTGGCGGAACGCCTCCTGCGCAACGGCCACGCGCACCGGCGCGGCGGCGCTCGAGCCGGCCGCCTTGCTGGTGACGGTCTGGGTGGAGTGCTTCAACATGACTCGCTTCCGTGAAATCGGTGACATCTGGGCCGGACCAGCGAGCCGGCGGGGCTACCCCGCGCGTGACGCCAAGACCTGCATTACGGACTTCGCCGCAGTCGCCCCCACGGGACTGGCGGAGGCCAGCCCTTGCGCGGCAGCGTGATGCGCGACGAGGTCTTCATCAGAGACTGGATACCAGCTGCAGATGACGATGCGCTTGCGAAACGGCATGTTCCTTCCGGCGGGCGACCTGATGGCCGCGGGGAGCGTCGGAAAGGCGGTGGGCTTCGGACGACGGGGCATCGTGCGCCTGGCTCAGCGGAGCCGGCACGGTGATCGTCCAGGAACGGGAATCCGCACGGCGGCCCTGGCGGGCGACACGCAGACGGAAGAAATCGCGAAGGAGCTTCATGGCCCTTTCTCCTCGTTAACGGCGCTTTGGCGCCGTCAGAGGTGGGCCGGTCTTCCCTAGTCGAGGAAAGCGCCAGCCGACCGCAGGCGGTCGCCGCAGCAGATCAGCTTGTTATGCAATGCCGGCACCCGATGCTCGCGGATGTCGACGTTGCGACTAGGGTAAACGTCCATATGCCTTGGGTTGATAGGACAGAGGCCACTGATGGGCAAACCGCGCCCGGTGGCGCGCAAATTGTCTTGCTGCGGTGCGGAAGTGTCAACCCTGTGACGGGGATTTTTGGGGCGAAAGTTGTTGCGTTCAGGGGGATGGGCGGTTTGTCTTGGCTGGGGTGACGCGCTGGTCACCCGATATGTACGACGGCCCTGCTCCCTCTCTCCTTCGGGAGAGGTTTTTAACGTTCACGCGACCGGGCCGCCTACGCGGCGGGCGTTTCGATCGTCTGCCGACGCTCGAGTCACTTTTCTTTTGCTGGCCCAAAAGAAAAGTAACCCAAAGAAAATGGCCTTCAGAGCCAACGCCCG
>Ga0058700_1000067_pt1 | contig 72369 bp, 55 predicted proteins | sample AgamicAtAme_FD_71365 | JGI IMG/M metagenome (GOLD analysis project Ga0058700, IMG submission 71365) | Agave microbial communities from Guanajuato, Mexico - At.Am.e | ecosystem: Host-associated > Plants > Phyllosphere > Phylloplane/Leaf | place: Guanajuato, Mexico | collected 2012-06-07 | reverse complement strand
GCGCCGACGTCATTGGGGCCATCCACCACCGCCAGCTGCAGCGAGTGCAGCAGGGTGTTCCAGTCGGCGAGCTTCATGTTGGTGTCGGGAACCACGCGGATCGCGCCGGCCATGGCCGGCTGGGCCGGGTTGCTCAAGGTGCGGTACGACGCGTGGTTGCCGCCGGACGACCACAGCTCCGCGCCAAGGATGCCAATGCCCACGGCCTGCACCAGCACCGCGGCCACCAGCGCGCGGGTGACCCAGCCGCCGGCGCGCGCGCGCGGCGCCGATGCCTCGGCTTCGCCCGCGTCGATGCGTCCCAGCAGCCGCTTGAGGCCGGCCTCGGGATCGAGCTGGATGCCGGTGGGAAGAGCCAGCGCCAGGCGCAGCCGGCTCTGCTGCGCGAACTCCTCCCGGCAGGCTTCGCAGCGCGCGAGATGGTCGGTGAGCCAGGCGCTTTGCTCCTGCGGGGCGCTGTCCTGCAATACCCAGGGCATGGCTTCCCACGCGCGGGCACAGTCCTGGTCGGTGTCTTTCGTCGACTTCATGGCACGCGGTTCTCTTTCGGCGTGATCGGTTCGCCTGCCAGTGCCGGCAGGATGTTGCGCAACTTCACCCTGGCGTGGAACAGCCGCGCCTTCACGGTGCCGACCGGGCATTGCATGATGGTGGCCACGTCGTCCAGCGTGTGTCCCACGCCATAGACCAGCTCCACCACCACGCGCTGATCGGCCGACAGGCGCTCCATCGCCTTGCCCAGCCAGTCGCGCAGTTCGCGGTCTTCGCCGGGGTCGAAGGCCGGGGTGCGGTCTTCCGGCAGGCCTTCCTCGTCCACGGGTTCGTCGCCGCGCTGGCGCAGGGCCTTCAGGCCGCAGCGGTAGGTGATGCCGATGATCCAGGTCGATACCCGCGAGTCGCCGTGGAAGGAGCCGGCCTTCTGCCACACGATCCAGAAGCAGTCGTTGATGACCTCTTCGATGACGTCGTTGCGGCGCGTGAGGCGGGAAAGGAACCGGCACAGCCGGCCGTGATAGGCCCGGTACAGCGTGGCCAGCGCCGCGCGGTCTCCTGCCGCCATGCGCTGGAGCAGCAGGCGGTCCGTCTCGTCAGCATCGATGTCGGCGTATTTCATGGCTGAGGCGAAGGCAGGGTGTTACCCGGTAAGTGCCCTAAAAAGCCCAAATGGTTGCCTAGGCTCAGAACGACCATGACACCGTCGCCACCCAGGGCGAGGCGGCCAGGTTGTCCTGGCGCAGGGTCGCATCGACGAAGACGCGGTCCACTTCCACGCGCCACGGACCCTGGCCCCAGATCAGCCCCAGGTGCCCGTATCCATAGGAGTTTACGCGGTTGCCGTGACGGTAGCGGTGGGTGCCGTACTCGTCGCCGTAGACCCGGTAGTAGGGCACCTGGGCCTGGGCGTAGCCCGCGCCTGCGGAAACGGCGAAGTGCAAGGGCAGCGGCCAGTGGAAGTCCGCGTCGACGGCGCCGCGCAGGCGGTGGTCGTCGCCGCCCGTGGGCGCCAGGGCGGCGACACCCAGGGTGAGCACGTCGCGGTAGAGCCAGTTGGCGCTGCCTTCGGCGCGGTTGAAGGCGCCGTGTCCACGGCCGGGATAGTCGTAGTACGCCAGGCCGGCGACAAGCTGCCAGTCCGCCCCGATGCGCCAGGCGCGGGACGCCTGGGCGAACGCTTCGGCGAGCGGCGCCGCGTCGCGCACCTCCGTGCTGGCGGCCACGCCCAGCGACCAGCCCGACGGCAGCGCCCAGGACGCCGCGCCCTGCACAATGGCCGTATCGGGGGTGATCGCCAGTCCGCGATCCACCAGTTGCGAGCTCAGGGCGACCGTGCCGCTGATCGTTCCCGATTGCGCACGCGTCGGCCACGGCAGGCACGCACACGCCAGCGCGATCGCGAGCGCGCATGGCCGCATGCGGGCATGGATAGCTGACGGGTCGATGCCTTGCTTCATCGGCGTCCCGGAATGCGGGCATCCGCGCGACGCGGAGCGGAACGCACCGCGGGCAGAGAGGGCCGGTTGCCGCTGGCAGTAGCGTGGCCGTGCAACATCGGTCCCAGGATTGATCCGCGTCGGTACCGCCCTAGGTTAGTGGGCGCAAGGGTCCGTGTATACGTGGATGCCTTGGCGCCCATCAGTGGTTCGACTGCAGGTACGCGATGAGATCGTCCAGCTGCCTGGCGTCGTCGAGCCCCGGGTACTTCATCTTGGTGCCAGGGTTGGCCTGCTTGGCCGGCTGGGACAGATACCAGTGCAGCTTGTCCTCGGTCCACACCCAATCGGCGTTCTTCAGCGCATCGGAATAACTGTAGTCGGCGATGCTGCCCGCATGGCGGCCCACGATGCCGAACAGGCTGGGGCCTTTCTTGTTGTGTCCTTGCCGCGTGGTGTGGCACTCGGCGCATTCCTGCTTGAATACGTCCGCACCGGCGCCGGCATCGCCCGCACGCGCGGGCAGGGCATGCGCGCCACAGCACAGCATCATCGTCATCACGGCGCCGCGCGCCGCTCTCCCCAGCTTGGGTTCAATCACGTCCAGGCTCCGTCGGGTGTCAGAACGCAACGCTTGCGCTCAAGGTAAAGGCATCGAGGTCTTTCGCTTGGGTCATGAGCGCACCCGGCGGCGCGCCGAAGATGTTGTCGCTCACGCCGTTGAAGCGCGTGAAGCGGAACCAGGTGGCGGCGATCTTCAGGTTCGCTTTCGAGGTGAACGAATCGTCCTTGCCGAACGGCGTCCAGTACAGGCTGATCAGGTTGGCCGTGCTGTCCGGCTTGCCGTAGGGCGGGTAGCGTGCCGGGTCCTGCGTGCCGGTGCTCACCAGGTGCGCCACCTGCAGGGCATAGCTCTGCTTGAAGGTGTAGGTCACGCTGAGCGTGCGGTCGTGCGCATCGCCGTGCGACTTGGCGACCAGCCCGTTGATGGTGGGCGCGCTGCCGTAGTCCCGCTGCTCCAGGATGTTCACGTAGCTGACCTGCACGATGTGCTCGCGATTGCCCAGGAACTGATACGTGAGGTCGTAGCCGAGGTCGGTGATGTCGTCGCTGCGCGCATTGCGCGGCAGCTGGCGCCGGGTGGTGAGCGCCACCAGGCCCGCGGAGAAGAACTGCCGCTTCATGTCCTTCATATAGGCAAAGCGGAAGTAGCCCGTGTCGCTGAGCTTGCCGGGGTCGCCGGAGACGTTGTAGCCCAGGTGATCCTGCACCGAGGTCGGCATGGCGTTGTAGCTGCCGATCTCGCCGTACCAGTTGTCGTCGTAGAGCGCATACACGCCACCGCCGATCACCCGGTTGTACAGCGAGTTGGGGCTGGACAGGTTCAGCAGCGTGCCGGATATGGCCGGCGGCCCGAGCGTCGACGCGTTGGGCAGGGCCGCGATGGGGTCGTCGAAGCCGGGGCTGTTGTTGACGCTCACGCCGATCACGGCGTCCTTGCCGGCGATCTTCAGGTCCTTGGCCACGAAGCGCAGGTCGAGGTTGCTGAGCTTGGTGCTGAATTGATCCTTGCCGTTGTTGTCCGTCTCCACCTTGACGAAGCCGCCGAGGTGGTCGCTGATGCGGCCGGCCAGATAGATGTCCGCTTCCGTGAGCTGCGTGGTGTTGTCGCCGCGCTCGGGCACCGTGCGCGTACCGATTAGCTGCGCCGCCACCGGAATCTTGGTGCCCTGGCCATCCGTGTCGGTATAGCCGTTGAGCTTGAAGCGCATGCCATAGGGCGTCAGCGCGGGACCATAGGCGCCGGCGTGGCAGTCCGCGCAGGCGGAGCCCGTCTGGCGTGCATAGGCCGGCACCGCATGCGCGCTGTTGCCGGCCATCATCAACAGTGCGGCGACGAGCGCACAAGCGGCGCACAATGGCCAATGGCGGGTCAGGGCAGACGGCATGAGATCTCCTGGTCTCGAAATATTCATCGGCGGCGGCGCGGCAGCATCAGGCGCAAGGTGCGATCGCGCAGCATGAAGTGATGCCACAGCGCGGCGGCGACATGCAGCGCGATCAGGGCAAGCAGCACCCAGGCGACACCCTGGTGCCAGTCGGTGAGGCGGTCGGCGAGGTCTTCGTCGCTGGCGACGATGGCGGGCAGCGTGAGTCCGAAGAAATGCACCGGCTTGCCTTGCGCATTGCTGAGCGCCCAGCCGAGCAGGGGCTGGACCAGCAGCAGCACATACAAGGCCAGATGGGTCGAGCCGGCGGCGAAACGGATCAAGGGCGACACCTTGCCCTCGACCGGCCAATGGCGCAGCCGCAGGCGCAGCGCCGCGCGCGCAAAGAACAGCAGCAGCACCAGCAATCCGAAGTGGCGGTGGCCTTCCAGCAGCCACATGCGCAGCGCGCGGCCGTCCACCTCGTCACGCAACAGGATGAGCGCGGCCGCCATCGCCAGGAACAGCGCCGTCAGCCAGTGCATGACCACCAGCGCGCGCGGGCGCTCCGGCAGCTCATCGCCCTGGGCGCCGCGCTCCATGGCGGATGCACGCGCGCCGTCGTCGCCTGTCGCCGATGGGCTCTTGTTCTGCCATTCCATGTACGAACCTCTATGCCGCGCCTCTGCGGTTCACGCGATCCGCGCGCCCATCGGTTCCGCAAGGGAAGGGATGGCTGCGAGAGGCAAGCCTGCGTTGTGGCGTGAGTGCCGGGTCCGCCCGGAAAGGTTGTGCGGACGCGTGGTCACAGGAAAGTGACGTCACGCAACCTTGTGCGCGATGGATGGCACTCAGTGCCTAGAGTCCCTGATGACGACTCCATCCGCCGGGCCGAGAGCATGGAAATCGAACGCGTTCAATTGCAGAAGCATGGGGACCACGGCGGCATGCTCATCGCCCTGGAACAGGACATCAACGTGCCCTTCGTGATCCGTCGCGTGTACTACATCTTCGCGACGCAGCGCGACGTGCATCGCGGCAAGCACGCCCACCGCCATCTGCACCAGCTGGCCGTGGCGGTGCGCGGGTCGGTGACCATCCTGCTCGACGACGGCTCGGGGCCGGTCGAGGTGGTGCTCAACGATCCGTCCCAGGGCCTGCTGCTTGGCTGCATGGTGTGGCGCGAGCTGTACGACTTCAGCGACGACTGCGTGCTGATGGTGCTGGCGGACCATCTCTACGACCCCGCCGACTACATCACCGATTACGACGTGTTCCTCAGCGAGGTGAAAGGCCTTGCCTATCCCGGTGGGCTGGTGGCATGCCAAAGCGTCTAGTCCTGATCGGCGCGGGCGAACTGGCGCAGATCGCCTGCGAATATTTCGAGCACGACAGCGACTACGAGGTCGCCGCTTTCAGCGTCGAGAGCCCCTACCTGAGCGAGACCGAGCTGGCTGGCCGGCCGGTGGTTCCGTACGAGCTGCTGGAGGCGCTCTATCCGCCGGCGCAGTTCGAGGCCTTCGTGGCCATTCCGGCGAGCCAGCTCAATCGCCTGCGTGCGCGGCTTTATCTGGACGCGAAATCGCGAGGCTACCGCCTGGCGACCTACGTGAGCTCGCGCGCCTTCGTGTGGCGCAACGCCGAGATCGGCGAGAACAGCTTCATCTTCGAGAACAACGTGATCCAGCCGTTCGTGCGCATCGGCAACAACTGCATCCTGTGGAGCGGCAACCACGTCGGGCATCGCACGGTGATCCGCGACCATGTGTTCGTGGCCTCGCACGCCGTCATCTCCGGCTATTGCGACGTGGGCGAGAGCAGCTTCATCGGCGTCAACACCACGTTCAACGACCACGTGAAGGTGGCGTCGGACAACGTGATCGGCTCCGGCGCGCTGGTTCACCGCGACACGGAGCCGGGCAAGGTCTACGTGGGCTCGCCGGCCAAGGCCGTGCCGGGGCGATCCAGCTTCGACGTGAGGCTCTGAATGCCCATGGCAACGTGGCGCAAGCACGGGCTGATCTTCGATACCGCGCGCCAGGGCGTGGGCGGATGGATGCGCCATTCGGCGCTCACGCCGACGCCCTGGCGCATGGACGAGGCGACCATCCGCGTCTACGCGGGTTTTCGTAACGATGAAGGCGTAAGCCGCATCGGCTACGTGGACGTGCTGGCGGAAGACCCGAGCGTGATCCTGCGCGTGAGCCGGCAGCCCGTGCTCGATGTGGGGCGAGGCGGCTGCTTCGACGACAACGGCATGATCCTGGGCGACGTGGTGGACGCGCCCGGCGGGCTTCATCTGTTCTATGTCGGCTTTCAACAGGTGGCGCGCGCCAAGTTCCTCGCCTTCACCGGGCTGGCCATTTCCACCGATGGCGGCGAGCATTTCGAGCGGGTGCAGGAGACGCCCATCCTCGACCGCGCGCCTGGACGCAGCACCATCGCAGCCGTGCACACCGCCATGTTCGATGGAGCCCAGTGGCGCCTCTGGTATGCGGTGGGCGACGACTGGGAATGGATAGACGGGCGGCCCTTTCCGCGCTACCACATCCGCTGCGTCACCACGCGCGATCTCACGGACATTCCCCGCGACGACCGTATCTGCCTGCTGCCGCGAAACAGCGAGTACCGCATTGGCCGCCCGCGCGTGTACCGGATGGGCGACGGCTACGCGATGCTCTTCACACGGGGCAACGTCACGGGTGAATACCTCCCGGGCATGGCTTTCAGCGACGACGGGCTCGCCTGGGTGCGCAGGGACGAAGCGCTGGACATCGGGCTTTCCCGTGACGGCTGGGACTCGCGCACGCTCTGCTATCCCGCCCTGATACCGCGCGGCGACGACGTGCTGATGTTCTACAACGGCAACGACATGGGACGGGATGGTTTTGGCGTCGCCGTGGCGCGCCAGCCCTTGTTCCAGGAGGCGGCCCATGCTTGAGGTTCGCCGCTACCAGCCGTCGGACGCCAAGGCCTGGGATGCTGTCGTGGAGCGTTCGCGCAATGGCAATTTCCTGCATCGGCGTGGCTACATGGATTATCACGCCGACCGTTTTGCCGATTGCTCGCTGCTGGTGGAGCGAGGCTCGGAGATCGTCGCAGTGTTTCCCGCCAACCTTCGCGACAACGTGGTCAGCAGCCACGGCGGGCTCACCTATGCCGGCCTTATCGCGACGCATGAACTGCGCACCGACGCCACATTGCAGGTGTTCGAGCTGATCGGCGAGCACTACCGGCGCAGCGGCGTCGAGCGCGTGATCTACAAGCCAGTGCCGCACGTCTTCCATGCGTATCCCGCCGAGGAGGATCTCTACGCGCTCCAGCGCGTCGGCGCACGCCTGAGCCGGCGAGATATCTCGTCGGTGATCCCGTTGCGCCGCGCCGCGGGGTTCTCCGCTACGCGCTGCAGGGCGATCCGGCGGGCCGAAAGCGCGGGCGTGAGCATCGGACAGGGGCGTGACCTGGCGGCCTTCCATGCCTTGCTGAGCGAGGTCCTGCGTCGCCACCAGGCCGTACCGACGCACAGCGCTGCGGAACTCTTCCTGCTGCAGTCGCGATTTCCCGGGCAGATCGTGCTGCATGAGGCACGCGGCGAGGGCCAGCTGTTGGCCGGGGTGCTGGTCTACGATTTCGGTCGAACGGTGCACGCCCAGTACATCGCCGCGTCGGAAGAGGGCTGGCGCGTCGATGCGCTGAGCCTGCTGCTTGGCGCACTGGTGAGCGACGTGTATGCCGAGCGCGGCTACTTCAGCCTGGGCATCTCCACCGAACAGGACGGCACCGTGCTCAACAGCGGCCTGGTGGCGCAGAAGGAATCCTTCGGTGCGCGCGGCGTCGTGCAGGACTTCTACGAGTGGGTACTGTGATGGAGGTGCCCTTCCTTTCGCTGCGCGACGTCAACGCGTGCTACGGCGACGAACTCAAGACGGCCGCGGCCAGGGTGATCGATTCCGGCTGGTACGTGATGGGTGACGAGCTGGCGGCATTCGAGCGCGAGTTCGCCGCTTACTGCGGCGTAGCGCATGCGCTCGGCGTGGGCAACGGCCTGGACGCGCTCGCGCTGATCCTGCGCGGCTACAAGGAGATGGGGCGGTTGCGCGATGGCGACGAGGTCATCGTGCCGGGCAACACCTTCATCGCTACCTTCCTTGCCGTGACGGCCAATCAGCTGGTGCCCGTGCCGGTCGAGCCGGATCCGTCGACCTTCAACATCGATCCGTCGCACGTCGAGGCCGTACTGAGCCCGCGCACGCGCGCGATCATGCCGGTGCACCTGTACGGCCAGCTGGCGGACATGGACGCCCTGGCCGATATCGCCCGCCGACGCGGCCTGCTGCTGATCGAGGACGCCGCCCAGGCACATGGCGCAAGCTGCGGCGGCCGTCGCGCCGGGGCCTTTGGCGGTGCCGCCGGCTTCAGCTTTTTCCCGACTAAGAATCTGGGCGCTCTGGGCGATGGCGGCGCCGTGGTCACGGCCGACGACGAACTCGCCGCGCGCGTGGCGGCACTGCGCAACTACGGATCGGAGGCGAAATACCACCACCTGTACCAGGGCCTCAATTCACGACTGGACGAAATGCAGGCGGCCCTGCTGCGGGTCAAGCTCGGCCATCTCGACGACGAGACGGCGAAGCGGCGGCACGTGGCGCGGCGCTATCGCGAGGGCATCCGCCACCCGCAAATCCTGTTGCCGGCGGTGCCGGCGGAAGAGGCGCACGCCTGGCACCTCTTCGTGGTGCGCTCCGCGCGGCGCGATGCGCTGAAGGAGCACTTGGCCGCCCATGGCGTGCAGAGCCAGGTGCACTATCCCGTGCCGGCGCATCGCCAGCCGGCGTATCCCTCGCTGCACGGCATCGAGCTGCCGCTGACCGATCGCTTGCACCGCGAGGTGCTGAGCCTGCCGATCAGTCCGGTGATGAGCGAAGATGCCATGGCGCGCGTCATCGATGCCTGCAATGCGTTCGGTTGTGCGCCATGAACATCGCGCGCGCCGGCATCTACGCCTCGATAGCCACGGCCGCCAAGCTGCTTGCCGGCCTGGTGATCGTCAAGCTGGTGGCCTGGATGGCCGGCCCCGAAGGCGTGGGGCGGCTGGGCCAGTTCATGAGCCTGATGTCGGTGCTGGCCGTGCTCGCTGGCGGCGGCATCAGTGCGGGCGTGGTGAAGTACGTGGCGGAGTATCGCGACGATCCGCACAGGTTGTCCCTCCTGCTGGGCGCCGCGCTGTGGTACGCGCTATGCGCATCGTGCCTGGTCGGCGTCATCGGCTTGCTGCTCAGCCGGCAGATCGCGGGCTGGCTGCTGGGCGACGTTCGCTACTGGGGCCTTGTCGTCGTGCTTGCCGCGGTGCAGACGGGCATTGCCATGGCGAACTACGTCCTTGCCGTGATCAACGGTTTCATGGACGTGAAGCGCCTGGCCTGCATCCAGGTATTGGGCTCGCTGCTGAGCGTGGCAGTGGCCTTGTGCTTGGCGCGCTGGCTGCAGCTGTATGGCGTGTTGCTGGCGCTGGTGGTCGGACAGCTGCTCGTGCTTGCCGTGGGGCTTCCCGCGTGGTGGCGCAGCCCGTACTTCAGTCGGCACATGCTGCGCCTGCGCTTCGACCGCGAGATGACGTGGCGGCTGGCCGCATTCTCCGTGATGACGCTGACCTCGGCGCTGCTGCCACCGCTGGTGAACATCGCCGTGCGCGATCATCTGGCCGCCCGGTTCGGGTGGGAACACGTGGGCTATTGGCAGGCGGTAGGCAAGGTGTCGGATGCCTATCTGCTGTTCCTCACCACGGCGATCAACGTGTACTACCTGCCCAAGCTGGCCTCGACGCATGCGCGCGAATCGCTGGTGGCGGAGCTTCGTCTGGCCTACCGCTACGTGATGCCGGCGGTGGTGCTTCTTGCCGTGGGCGTCTACCTGTGCCGCGGCTGGGTGACCCTGCTGCTTTTCAGCGATGGCTTCGCGGCGGCCAATGCGCTGTATGCGCCGCAACTGATGGGCGATGTCGTGAAGATCGCCTCCTTTGTGCTGTCGTACGTGATGCTGGCCAAGGCCATGACGGGCTTGTTCGTGGTGTCCGAAATCGTCTTCGCGATCAGCTACGTGCTGCTGGTGTTCCTGCTCACCGCGCGCTTCGGGTTGGTGGGCGCGATGTATGCGTTCGCGCTGAACTATGCGCTTTACCTGGTTTTCAACGTGATCGTCGTGCGGCGCTACCTGGGGGAAGTATGACGATGGACGGGATCGTGCCCGAGACAGGGCTTCCGCCGCTGGTGTCCATTCTGGTGCCCGCCTACAACCATGAACGCTTCGTGGAGCGTTGCCTGGACAGCGTGCTGGAGGAGCCGTATCCGGCGAAGGAAATCGTCATCATCGATGACGGCTCGACGGATGCCACCGGCCAGCGCATCGCCGACTGGATCGAGCGCCACGGCAGCGAAGTGCCGGTGGAATACGTGCGGCGCGGCAACAAGGGCATCGCCGCCACGCTCAACGAATTGGCCGCCCGCGCGCGCGGCGACTTCCTGCGCCTTGGCGCCAGCGACGACTACCTGCTGCCGGGCGGCCTGCACGCCCAGGTCGGCTATCTGCTGGCGCACCCCGGCAAGTGGGTGGTGATCGGCGATTCGCTGGTGGTGGATCGCAACGAACGGCTCCGGCACGGCAGCGCCATGCGCGACCTGCATCGCGCGGACAAGCGGCTGTACGGCACGGACGAAGGCATCCGCCGGGCGGTGATCACGCAATGGGCCATCGGCGGGCCGGTGACCCTGGTGCGACGCCGCGCGCTGGAGCGCGTGGCGGGATGGAACGAGGGCCTTCGATTCGACGACTGGGATTTCTTCCTGCGCCTGGCCGCGCACGACGCCATCGGCTTCATCGATCGCAACGTGTGCGCCTATCGCATCCACGGCGCCAACGTCAGCCGCACGCGCGACACGCGCACGCGCATCCACAACCTCATCGAGGCGCGTGACGTGGCGATCCGGCGCATGGGCATGTTCGAGGAACCATACCGCACGCTGCTGCTCGCCCAGTCGCATCATCTCGGCGCCAAGGTCGCCTTTCTGCAGCGGCGGCTGTGGGCCGTGGCGACGCATATGGCGGCGTATGCCTTGCTGACGCAGCTGTCGCGCATGCGCGGCGGGCCAACCCAGCGACTGGCCGAACGCACATGAGTCCGCTCCTGCGCCTGCCTTCGTTCTACCTGAGCCTGCCGCTGCTGGTGGCGTGCGGCCTGACGCTGCTCACCTACGACTTGCCGCCAGACTATATGGAAGGCCTGCTGCTGCTCGCCGCGGCAGCCGTGGCTATCCTCGCCGTGGATGTCTTCGTGGGCATTCGCCTGCCGCGCCCTGCGGCGTTTCTTGCGCGCGACTACACGGGAACGCGCGACGCCTTCGTGGCTCTGGTCTTCGCGGCGCTGATCGTCGTGTTCTGCCTGCTGGACCTGGCGCTGTTCCCGGTGCCGCTGTTCACCACGCCCAACGCCTACGCGAACATGGAAGGCGGCCGCGACCATATCCGGCACGTGTCGGACATGTGCTGGGTGCTGCCGCCCATCGGCCTGCTGTGCGCGCGCCAGCGGTGGCTGCGTGCCGCGCTGGTGGTGGCGGGCTTCGTCTTTCCCGTGCTGGTGATCGACCGCAACCGCATCTTCGCGGCGCTGTTCTCGGTGGCCCTGATCATGCTGTTGCGCCGTAGCGAGACTAAGGCGCTGCCGTGGAAGCGCGTATTGCTGCTGATTGTTGCCGGCACCACGGTGTTTTCGGTGCTTGGCATCCTGCGTTCGGGCACCCTGGATTACGTGACGCTTCCTTTCAGCGACCTGTACCGGGCTGCGCCGCAGGGCGTGAAATGGCTGCTGCTGTATGCCAGCGCGGGCCCGTACAACTTCTCCTCGATCCTGGCCAAGCACTACGCGGACGCCCATTTCCTGATCAACCAGCTGGTGCCGATGGCGGGCTCGATCGCCACGGCGGACACCGGCATTCCCCTGGACGCGAGCAACATCAATGTGGGCACGGAGTTCTTTCCGTTCCTCATGGCGCTGGGCCCGGTGGGCGCCATCGGATCCATGGCCGCGCTCTACCTGATGCTGCTGTGGAGCGTGCGCCGCGTGCAGCCCACCGTGCCGCTGTTCGGCCTGCTGATCTTCCTGCGCGTGTCCTACACGGCGGTGATGGCGCCCTTCGCGCCGCAGGCGTTCACCTGGACCAGCTTCGGTTTCATCGCGCTATGCCTGCTGCTGCAACTGGTGGCCGCGCTGCTGCCGGATGGCCGCGCGCGGGACCAGACGCCAGGCGTGGCCGCCGGCCACGGCGCCACTTCATCCATCCATTGACGAGCCAGGATCATGCAACGAGACGAAGTTTACGTAGTGGACGTGTGGCGGATCCTGCTCCGCGAGTGGGTTTGGTTTGTCGCGGGCATGCTGCTGGTGATCGCGGCGGTGGCAGGGTTCACCCGCATGGCGCGGCCGCAATGGGAGGCCACGGGCTATATCCAGATCGGCCAGGTCGCGGGCGTTCCGCCGGGGCAGGACCCCAAGGTGGAGCCGCTGGCGCGCGTGCTCGAACGGCTGAAGTTCGAGCCGTTCCAGAACCAGGTGATGGCGCGCATCGGTATCCGGGACGATGCGCCGGAGGCGAGGCTTTATCGCAGGAGCATGAAACTCGAGCCGCTGCCATACGCCGGCCCGCTGGTGAAGTTCACGGTGCGAGGCTGGTCGCCGCAGCAGGCCAGGCAATTTGCCGAGGCCACCGTGGCGCAGTTGCAGGCGCTGCACCAGCAATTGCTGGCCCGCCCGCTGGCCATGACGCAGGCGCGATTGGGCGAAGTGCAGGCCGATCTCGACGTGGCCAGGAACCAGCGGCAGCAGTTGATGCTGACCGCTGCGCCGGACGCCGCGCACGGCAAGGATGCGCCATCCGCTGGCGCCGCCTCGCTGCTGCTGGCCACGACGGATACGGAGATTCACGGCTTGCAGCAGGCCAGGGGCGATCTCGCCCTGCGCCTCAGCCCGAACTATACGTACGACACCTCGTTGCTGTGGCCCGTCTATGTGCCGCGCGGGCCGGCGTTTCCGAATCTGCCCCTGCTGTGGGGCGTCGGCGTGCTGTTCGGCCTGGCGCTGGGCGCGTTCGCCGCCATCGCGCGGCATGCCATGCGACGCGCCAACGCACCCACGGTCGCGTTCAACCAAACGGACGATGCCGGGCACCTACCGACACATGGCGGTCATGGCGCAGCAGTGAGGCGCAATGCCGTCGCATCCAATCCGCATGCAGGTGCAGGAAGTCCATGATGGGGCAGGCAAGCCGACGTCCGCCGGAAGCATCCTTGAACGAGGCGCAGCTGCTCGACACGCAGCGCGCGTTCGACAGCGTTGCCGAAGACTATGACGGCCCGCGCGGCAACAACGAACTGATCCAGCGCATGCGCACCACGCTGTGGGACACCGTCTGCCGCGAAGTGCCCACCGGATCGCAGCTGCTGGACATCGGTTGCGGCACCGGCCTGGACGCCATCGAGTTCGCGAGGCGCGGGCATCAGGTGGTCGCCACGGACTGGTCGCCGGCCATGGTCGGCCGCACGCGGTCGCGCGCCGCGCTGGCAGGGCTGGAATCGCACGTGGTGGCCTTGCACCTGGGCGTGCAGCAGCTGGACCAGTTGAACGAAACGTTCGACGGCATCTACTCCAACTTCGGTCCGCTCAACTGCGCGCCGGATCTGCAGGCGGTGGCCGGGGAATGCGCGCGACTGCTCAAGCCCGGCGGCAAGCTGGTGTTCTCCGTGATCGGTCGCCTTTGCCCGTGGGAGCTGGGCCACTACGCGCTGCGCGGACGCTTCCGCCGCGCGGGCGTGCGCGGCACGCGCGGGCCGGCCGCGGTGAGCATGAACAAGCACACCATCTGGACGTACTACTACCTGCCGCGCGAGTTCTACCGCGCCTTCGCGCCGCTGTTCTCGCTGGAAAGCTATCGCGCGTTGAGCCTGTTCATGCCGCCGCCGTACCTGGTGCACTACTACCGCCGTCGCCGCCATTGGTACGAGCAGCTCGGCCGCCTTGACGACCATCTCGGTTCGCTGCCCTTGCTGCGCGACATGGGCGACCACTTCCTGATGGTCATGCGCAGGCGGTAAGGCGATGGCCGCGCGATCAGCACATAGCCATGCCGTCGTGTACGGCGCGACATGCCTGCGGCCGGATGGATGGTCGGGCGCGCCCTTGCGGATGCGCGACGGAGTGATCGCCGACGCCGAATCGAGCGGGGCGTTTCGCATCTACCTGCGCGATCACCTGGTCTTTCCCGGCCTGATCAACGCGCACGATCACCTGCACGTGAATGCCGTGCCGCCACTTGCCGCGACGGAAGTATTCGCCAACAGCTATGCGTGGATCGATGCGTTCCAGGCGCATTTCGACGATTCCGCCGTCAAGGCCGCGCTGCGGGTGCCCAAGGCGGTGCGCCTGCGTCACGGCGGCCTGAAGAACCTGCTGGCAGGCACCACCTGCGTCGCGCACCATGATCCCTGGCATGAGGCGCTCGATGCCGATGATTTTCCCGTGGCGTTGTTGCGCGACTACGGCTGGAGCTACGCGCTGGGCTGGCCTTCCTACGGGCCGCCTGTGCGGCAGAGTTTCGCGCAGACACCGGCCGACCGGCCGTGGCTCATCCATCTGGCCGAAGGAACGGATGCCGTCGCGCAGGCCGAACTCACGCAGCTGGACGCGCTGGGCTACCTGGCGCCGCACAGCATCCTCGTGCACGGCGTGGGCCTGCATGAGCAGGATATCGAGCGGATCATCGCGGTCGGTGCTGGGGTGGTGTGGTGCCCGCGCAGCAATCGGCGGCTGCTGGGTCGCACGCTGCATCCTCGGCGCCTCGCCGATGCAGGACGACTGGCGCTGGGCACGGACTCGCGCCTGAGCGGGTCGCGCGACCTGCTGGAGGAACTGCGGGACGTCGCCGATGGCGGCGAACTTCGTTCAACGCAGTGGCTGGACCTGGTCACCACCGATGCGGCGCGATTGTTGCGCATGCCTTTGCGCGGCAGCCTGCAAGCGGGCGCGCCGGCGGACCTGGTAATTGTCGAGGATCGCGGTGGCGATCCGATACGAAGCCTCGTCGGCATCGGCCGGGCGCAACTGCGCGCGGTGGTGCGCGATGGCCTGCCGCGCATCGCCGATCCGGACTTTGCGGAGTGGTTCGACGCGGCAGGCGTGGAGACCGTTCCCGTCATGCTCGATGGCCGCCCGAAACTGCTGGCGACATCGTTGGCGGACGCCGAGGTGATCGCGCTGGAACCCGGTCTTGAACAACTGCCTATACGTGGCGTCGCCGCCGTTCCGCGGGAGGCTTGCCACTGATGCTGCACACGCCGATGCTCGACCCCGCCGAGGCCTATGCGCTGTGGGCGCCCAGCTATCCGCCGCGCGCACACAATCCCGTGATGCTGGCGGAGGAGCGGGCCATGCTCGCGCTGTTGCCGCAAGACCTGAGCGGCCGCAATGTGCTGGACGCGGGCTGTGGCACCGGCCGCTACATGCATCATGCCCTGCAGCGCGGCGCGGCGCGGCTGCTGGGCGTGGATCTGTCGCGCGACATGTTGCTGCGCGCCGACACCGAGCTGCGCAGCGAGCGCAGGCGCGTGCCGCTGGAGCTTCTGCAGGGCGGCCTGGATGCCTTGCCCGTGGCCGATGCCTGGGCCGACCTGGTGGTCTGCGGACTGGCCGTGGGCCATGTCGAGCAACTCGAGCCGGTGCTGGCGGAGCTCAGTCGCGTCACGCAGCCGGGCGGCATGGTGTTGTGCAGCGACGTGCATCCCATCGGGCACGCGCTGGGCTGGCTGCGCGACTTCAAGGCCGAAGGCCGCCGCTACGCCGTGCGCCACACCGCACACCTCTACAGCCATTGGCATGCCGCCTGTGCCGCGCTGGACCTGGAGATCGGCTGCGTGCTCGAACCCATGATCGATCCGGCGGACATCCCGGCAGGCGCGCATTTCGATCCCGCCGCGCTGGATGTGCCGGTGGCGCTGGTCTTTCAGCTGTGGCGCAGGCCATGACTTTGCCCATACACGTTCCCGCCAGCCGTAGGCCGCATACGCTGCTGGTCAATCCCACCATCACCTCGCGTGCCAGCGCGCGCTTTCCGCTGTCGTTGCTCCACCTGTCCGCGACGCTCGATCGCACTGGCAGCAGCCGCATCATCGACGGCAACGTGGATCGCGACTTCATCGCGCGCACGCTCCATGCGCTGGACGAGCGCCCGTGCAGCGCCGTCGGCATCAGCGTGATGGGCGGGCCGCAGGTAGAGCCGGCCATCGCCGTGTCGCGCGCCATTCGCGCGCAACGTCCCGACGTGCCCATCGTGTGGGGCGGCTACTTTCCCACGCTGTATACCGGCACTGCGCTGTCCGCACCCTATGTGGACTATGCGATACGCGGGCAAGGCGAAGACAGCCTGCCGGAACTCGTCGCTGCGCTGCATGCCGGCAACACGGCCGGTCTGGCGGCGATCCAGGGTCTGTCGTGGAAGGATGTTGGCGGCACGGTACACAACCCGAGTCGGCCGTTCTCGCGCAGCGGCCCGCCGGTCTTGCTGCCTTACGAAAAGCTGGGCGATCCCCGCCGTTACCTCGCGCGCACCTTTCTCGGCCGCCGCACGGCGGCGCACCAGGCGTCAGTGGGATGCCGCTTCCGCTGCACGTTCTGCGGCGTGGCCGCCATGTTCGGCGGCGCTACCGCGTTGCCGCCCTTGGCGCGGCTGGAGCGGGATCTGGCCTATCTCAAGCATGGCCTTGGCGCCGACTCCATCCAGTATTTCGACCACAACTTCTTCGACCGCGAGCAGGACATGATCCCGCTGCTGGAAATCATGGCCCGCCATGAGCTGCCGTGGTGGTGCTACGCACGCGCGGATGCCTTGCTCAATCTGTCCGAGAGCACGTGGAAGCTGGTGCGCAAGAGCCGCCTGCGCATGGCCTACATCGGCGCGGAGTCGCCCAGCCCGGCCATGCTGAAGGAGATCCGCAAGGGCACGCGGCCGGACCAGACGCTGGCCGTGGCGGAGCTGTGCCGGCGCCACGGCGTGATCCCGGAGCTGTCCTTCATGGTGGCGCCGCCGGAGAACACCGAGGAGGAAACCGAGCATACGTTCGAGTTCATCCGCGAGCTAAAGCGCATCAATCCGCAGTCGGAGATCATCGTCTACGTCTACACGCCGCTGCCCGAGAGCAGCCGTCACGAGAAGGACCGGCATCGCCGGCCTTCCACGCCGCTGCTCGATCTCAACGGGGAACCCGTGGTGTTTCCCGCGACGCCGGAGGAGTGGACGCAGAAGCGCTGGGTGGATTACGCCTGCCACGCGGATGCGCCGTGGGTGAGCGACAGGCTGCGTCAACGCATCCACGATTTCGTGACCGTGCTGCGCTGCCGTTACCCCACGGTGCAGGACCTGCGCTCGCCGCCGTGGGCGAAGCGCACGCTGGCCGCGGCGGCATCGTGGCGTTACCGGTTGCGCCGCTACGACCGCCCGTGGGAGCTGAATCTGGCGAATCGGCTGGTGCGCTTGCGCATGCCGCAGGTTTCGGGACTCTGATCCGTGCGACCGCTCCATGTCGCGCAGATCAATTTCCACGCCGCGCCGGCAGGGCAGAACCTGGCCGATACGCTGGCGCGATGGCCGTCGCTGGTCGACATCGCCGAATCCGCGGCGAGCGCCGGCGCACGAGTGACGGTGATCCAGCGTGCGGCGCATGCGGAGCGACTTCAGCGAGGCGCCGTGGACTATCGTTTCATCGCTTCCAGCGATGAGGGCGACGGTGGCGTGCGTGCCGTCGCCGAAGCGTTGCGCGAGCAGCGCGCGGATGTGCTACACGCCCATAGCCTGGGTGCGGCGGCCAAGGCCCATGCGCTTTCCCGAGTGATGCCCGGTGTTCCGATCCTGCTGCAGGATCATGCCGATCGCCTGCCGTCATGGTGGAAGCGCCCGCGCTGGCGTCGCTGGTACGCATCGGCCCGTGGCGTGGCGTTCACGGCGCCGGAGCTGGCGCGGCCTTATGTATCGGCCAGGCTGTTCGGTGCGGCGATGCGCCTGTTTGCGATACCCGAATCCACCAGCCGCTTCACGCCGGGCAGCCTTGCGCAGGCGTGGGCGGAGACAGGGCTGTATGGCAACCCTTGCGTGGTCTGGGTGGGGCACCTGCAAACCGGCAAGGATCCGCTGACGGTGTTGGCGGGCTTTGCGCAGGCAGCCGAGGCACTGCCGCAGATGCAGCTGTGGTGTGCGTATGGCCATGCTCCGTTGTTGGCGCAGGTGCAACAGCGCATGGCGCGCGATCCCCGCCTGAAGGATCGCGTGCACCTGCTGGGCCGCGTTCCGCATGAGCGCGTGCAGTCGTTGATGCGGGCAGCCGACATCTTCGTGTCGGGCAGTCGTGCCGAAAGCTGCGGCTACGCGTTGCTGGAAGCGATGGCGTGCGGCGCGACGCCGGTGGTCACCCGCATTCCCTCGTTTCTTGCGCTGGTCGGCGAGGTGGGCCGCCTGTGGTCGCCCGGCGATGCCAACGAGCTTGCGCAGGCGCTGATCGCTGCGGCGGCGTCGCGTCCGTCGGTGCAGACGGTGAGGGATCATTTCGAGCGCCATCTGTCGCTGGAAGCGATTGGACGCCGCTGGGTCGATGCCTACGGGCAGTTGATCCGTGAACGCCGTGGAGGGGTATCGTGAAGCTCGCGCTGGTGGTGCCCGGCGGCGTGGATCGCACCGGCGAGTTTCGCGTGATTCCCGTGCTGCTGGCCTTGATCCGGCGGCTTGCCAGCGAACACGAGGTGCACGTGTATGCGCTGCGGCAGGAAGCGGCGGCCGACAGCTGGCCGCTCGCCGGTGCGCGCATCCACAATATCGGCGATGGCTGGCCGCGCCTGCGCGCCATCCGCGCCATTCGCGAGGAACACCGCCGCGCGCCGTTCGACCTGGTGCACGCCATCTTCTCCGGTTCATGCAGCCTGGTAGCGGTGGCCGCCGCCGTATCGCTCGGCCTGCCGAGCCTGGTGCACATCGCCGGCGGCGAGCTGGTGGCCATGCATGAGATCGGCTATGGCGGCCGCCGTTTCCTGAAAGGGCGATTGCGTGAAGCGCTGGTATTGCGCGGCGCCGATGCGGTAACCGCGGCGAGCGCGCCCATCATCGATTCCTTGCGATCTCTTGGCCTTGCAGCGCGCCGTGTGCCGCTGGGCGTGGACCTTCGCTGCTGGCCGCCAAGGCCGCCGCGCAGCCGAGGCGAGGGCTGCGCGCGGCTTGTCCACGTGGGCAGCCTCAATCGCGTCAAGGACCAACCGACGCTGTTGCGCGCGCTGGCGTTGCTGGCCGGGCAGGGCGTGGAGTTCGAGATGGATATCGTGGGCGAGGACACCCTCGATGGCGAAATGCAGCGACTGGCTCATGAGCTAGGACTCAACGGGCGCGTGCACTTCCATGGCTTCAGGACGCAGCGCGAACTGCGTCCCGTGATGGAAGCGGCCGACCTGCTGGTGATGTCGTCCCGTCACGAGGCGGGGCCACTCGTGTCGCTGGAGGCGGCCGTGGTAGGCGTGCCCACGGTCGGCACCGCGGTGGGGCATATCGCCGAATGGTCGCCATCGGCGGCCCTGGCGGTGCCGGTGGGCGACTGGATGGCGCTGGCCAACGCCATCCGTCGCGTGCTGGAGGATGATGCGCTGCGCCTGCGGCTTGCGGTGTGCGCGCATCGCCGCGCCGTGACGGAAGACGCCGACCACACGGCGCGTGCCTTCGAGGCGCTCTACCTTCAGGTCGTGACGGCGGGCTCCGGGCGCTGAGCCCATGCGGGCGATGCCTGCTGCTCCAGCGCGGTGCGCACGACGTACATGGTGTCCGTGCGCGTCACCGGGTGCGTAAGCCAGCCGAACGCGCGGCGCCACCGGCTGGCAGTGACCCACGGCGAGTCCTGCAGCCAGAGCTGCGTGCGCACCATGTCCGCACGTTCCTGTTGCGCATGCGGCGAGGGACGTATGCGATGGGACACGAACCGCCCGGCCTCGGGCAGGGAACGCGCCCACTCGATGCCGGACCACGCGTGCAGCCATAGTTCGGAACAGGACGCCCTGGTCAGGGTGAGATGCCCGGACGCGAAACGGAGCAGAGCGGGACATTCGGACTGAAGTTCGTAGAGCAGCGTCGGCGGCACCGCGCCGGTGTAGTAGCGCGAGACCAGCCGCAAGGGCGGCAGCGCCCACCAGGGCGATTCCGTGGTGCCGTCGCCCCAGAGGGCCAGCCACTCGCTGCGCATCATGCGGGCAGCCAGCAGCGAAATGTCGTTCAGATGAATGAGCCGCATCGAGCGATTGCAGAGGTTGCCTGCCGCATGCAGCAGCAGATGGCTCATCAACGCGCCATGCGAAGGGTAGGGGTTGATGCCGGCCACCGGCGAGCGTGGATAGACGCAGCTCGTGATATCCACGATGGACACCGGAAGGCGCTCCTGGATGCGCGTATGCAGCTCGATGTTGACCGGTGTGTCGCGGTGCTCGCCAAGGCAGGCCACGGCAGCGTCGCCGGCCGGCTTGTAGACCCGGTGCTTCCACGCGGCGAACGACAGCACGTAGCCCATGCGTTCCAGCATGGCGCCGGCGCGTTCCTGATCGTTCTCGCTCACCAGCAGGTCGATGTCCGCCATCGGGCGTTCGCCCGGCGCGTAGAGTCCCATCGCATGCAGCGCCGCGCCCTTGAGCGCCACCAGCGGCAGGCCGATGGCGCGCGCGTGCGCGCCAATGCGTTCCAGCAGCGTATCGATACGTTCATGGCGCCGCGCCACGTGTTCGTGCTGGCTGTCCAGGAACCTGATCCAGCCGTCATGTCGCCAGCGGGCGTACACGTTTCCTTGCCCGGCCACGCCGTGCGCCGCCGCCACTGCCATGGCCAGCCGCCATTCCAGCGCGTTCCAATCGGGTGTGTCGCCCGCGGGATGCGCCAACTCGGTGGCGAGTGCCTCGGTGGTACGCAATAGTCCGGCCTTGATCGTTGCAAGCGGAGGCCGGGCGTATGGCTTGGCGTGCTGCTCAGGCATGTTGCGACGCTCCCGCGCGCAAGGGTGCGTCCAGAGGTGTGGTGCGATGCGTGGCCTCAGCTTCGATCAAGGCATGCCAGCGGGCATCCAGGGCGCGGGATACTTGCCGGTGACGGTCGGGCAGGTCGGCCGTCTTCCATTGCTGCACGACGACCTGCTCGTGCAGCAAATCGCGCACGCGGCGATAGAACTCCGAGTCGTAGGCGCCCTGGAACATCATCGCGAGGTCGTCGCTGTCGCGCCAATGCGTCTTCTCGCCGAGCTGCGCCTTCACCTGTTCGTAGAAGCGCGTGCCCGGCAAGGGATAGGAAATGCTGACGCCGATGTCGTCCGGCGAGGCGCGCGCAATGAGATCGCGCGTGGCCAACAGATCGTCCAGTTCTTCACCCAGGTAGCCAAGCTGGATGAAGAAGCCGACGCGGATGCCGTGCGCGCCCAGCCGTTCGCGCGCGACGATCAGGTCCTCGATCTTGGTGCCCTTGTTCATGCGGTCCAGCACGCGCTGGCTGCCGCTTTCCGCGCCGATCCAGGCCTCCGCGCAACCGGCATGGCTCAGCGCCGCGGCCATGCGCTCGCTGACGAGGTCGGCGCGCGTCTGGATGGTGAAGGGGATGGAGCCGGCGACCTGGTTGGCGTGGGCCGCGAACGCCTCGACCCAGTCCACATGGAAACCGAAGATGTCATCGGCGAGCCAGACGTGGTCCGCGCGGTAGGTGTGCTTGAGATACGCCATCTCCGCCGCGACGTCCTCGGCGGAACGGCGGTTGTAATGGTTGCCCCAGATCGGCTTGGCGCACCAGTTGCAACGGAATGGACAGCCGCGCGAGGCCGCCATGTTGAGGCTGAAATAGCCGTGGCGCTCCAGCCAGAACGCGCGGTAGCGATCCACGTCCACCAAGTCCCAGGCGGGATGGCCGACGATGCGCGGATCGGGTGGCGCCGCGCCGATGCGCGCGAGCTGCAGTTGATCGCGCTGCATCGACGCCACGCCGGCGAGGCCGGCCACCCAGTCGCGGGTATCGATGGAAGGGTTCTGATCGAGCCGGCGAACCAGCTCGGCCAGCGGTGCGATGCCTTCGCCGATCAGTACGGCATCCGCACCCGCGGCGAGAAAGGCATCAGGCTGGTCCGACGCATCGGAGCCCGCGACGATCACGCGCGCGCCCGTCGCACGCGCGGCGGCGATCATCTCGCATGCCGCATCGCGCATGCGGGCAAGGCACATCTTGGTGAGGTAGTTGAAGTTGTCCTCGTAGATCAGGACCACATCGGGACGCGACGCCGACAGGCTGCTCGCATAATCCTCCACGCCTTCGGCAAGCATGGCGTCGAAAAGGGAAACCCGATGGCCCATGCGACGCAGCAGCGCGGCCACGTGGATGGTCGCGAGCGGCGGATAAGGCTTGCCGCGCTCCCATTGCTTGCGGTCGAACCTCAGGAAGTAGGAGTGACCGACCTGAATGGTTAGCATCTTGGAAGGATCTCCGTCGTTGCCGTTGGGCGAGCTGCTCCGGCGCATCCACGGCAGGTCGGCGATCAGGCCTCCAGCGTTTTACGCTCGTCAGGCGTGAGTGCCACCAGGGAGTTCGGCGGTTGCGCCATGGCGAGGAAATTTTTGGATGTCCATTCGCCCAGGCGTGTGCTATCACATGGCCGCCTGACATCACCGACGCATGCCATGACATCCGAGCCACAGGCGAGCGACCTTCTTGCCGATCCCTTTCTCGAACGCCCCGCGTGCGCGCGAACCGCCGAGCACTGGATACTCGGGCGCTGTTTTCGCTTCACCAGTGCGAGCGAGGCGCTGCTGGCATCGGTAGAAGAGGCCTACGCGGGCCTGCCGCCGCACGTGCTGCCGGGTGACTCGCCGGTGCTTGAGGTCGAGCTTCGGCTGACACCATCCCATAGTGAATGGACGGGCGACGAGCCGCCCTGCATGCACATGCAATCGGGCGCCGGCCTGTTGTGCGGTGTGGTGGACGCGGCCAACTATGTGGTCATCTCACCAGAGACGATGCGCGCACTCGTCGTGGCATCCGGGGACATGCTGGCGTTTCCGTATCACCTGCGCTACGAACTCATCGAGTTCGCGGTGTTCACCCTGGCTGCGCGTGCGCAGGGCCTGATCCCCCTGCATGGCGCCTGCCTGGGTCTTGATGGGCGCGGGCTTCTGATCGTGGGCGCCAGTGGGGCCGGGAAATCGACGCTGGCATTGCAGGGCTTGCTGGAAGGCTTGGATCTACTCGCCGAGGATGCCGTGTTCGTGCATCCCGAAAGCCTGCGTGCGACGGGAGTCCCGAACTTTCTTCATGTGCGCAGGGATGGGCTGGCGTGGTTGGACGATGAACGGCATCGCCAGTGGATCGCCGGCTCGCCCACGATCCGGCGTCGCAGCGGGGTGGAGAAGTTCGAGATCGACCTGCGCAAGGGGCCCGCGCGACTGGCCGGACCGCTGGAGCTCGCGGGCATCGTGTTTGCGGCGCCGGCTAGTGCGGCGTCGAGTGTGGCGAAGCTTCATCCTGTTGACAGCCACGACGTGCCCGCGCGCCTCGCCGCGGAACAGGCTTATGCGGCCAGTCAGCCCGCATGGGCGGATTTTGCGCGGACATCGACGCGGTTGAGCGCTTTTGAACTGGTCAGGGGACAGCACCCGTCGGAGTCCATCCGGCTGCTCAGGCAGCTGCTGTAGTAGCTGTTTTCCATCGTTCCGGCTGGCAACCCTTTTTCTTCCCGCCTGCACTCACCGACAGGAGCAGCAGCGACGGGTGGGGTTTTGTGTAGTCATCAGGTGCCAACTGAACCGCGGCGGGCGCAGTCGCGCAGCAGCAAGGAAGCCTGACATGCCAGGCGCATGGCAGGGTCTGTTGCGCGAGCGGGCGAACGGCCTGCCGCGGTCCTTTTTTGCGACGCTGCGGCCCCTGGGCTTGTGGCGCATCGCAACGTATGTGGCGCTGTCGCTCGGCAGTGCATTGACCGGCGGCATCGCGGCCCTGCTGGTGGCGCCGATGATCCAGCCGGGTGCGGTGAGCGGGTTGGGTCATGCATGGCCGGCAGACACCGCCAGCATGGAGATGCGCGCGCTGCTCTTCGTGATCGCATCCGCGGTATTCGCACTGGTGCGCTGGCAGGCGGCGCGACTGGCCGCACGGCTCGCCAGCAGCTATGGCATGCAGCTTCGCGGACGCGTGCATGAAAGCCTGATCGAGGCGCCGCTTTCCTCCCTGGCGGATGCCACCTCGGCGGAGCTGGCGAACGTACTCACCCACAACGTCGAGCTCGTGACGCAGGGCTTCAATGCGCTGATGCAGCTGCTGGTCGCCGGCATCACCACCGCGGTCAGCCTGGCGTTTGCGCTGTGGGTGTCGCCGCCGCTCGTGCTGGCCGTGCCGGTGATCGTGGCGTGCTCCTTGATCGCCGCGCGTTTCAACAGCCGTGAGCATGCGGCGGTAAGCCGACGCTACGTGGCCGACATGACGCGGCTGTTCTGGATGAGCGAGGACTTTCCGCGCCGCTGGCGACACATCAAGTCGTTCGGGCAGGAGCAGGCCGAGAAGGCGCATCACGCCGCGGCATCCGGGCAACTGGCCGAGGGCTACCGCAGGCAGCTGGAGCTGATTGCATCGGGTCGACTGGTGATCGAAATGCTGGCCGCTGCTGGCATCGCCGCGATTTTCGTGGTGGCGCACCGGTGGCACGGCATCGACCAGGCATCGCTGATCGCGGTGTGCCTGCTGCTGGGGCGCCTGCTTCCGTATCTCGTCTCCACCCGGCAGAGCTTCCATCAGCTCGCCTCGGCGGTGCCGGCCTTCGCGTTGTGGTGCAGGTACGCGGGCACGCTGCCTTCCGTGCCCACGAGTACGATGGACGCGCAAGCCGGACAAGCCCTGCGGATCGAATCCTTGTCGATCGACTATCCCATGGCGCTTTGCGTGAAGAATCTATGGCTGCATCCCGGCGAGTTGCTGCTGATCCGTGGCGACTCCGGCATCGGCAAGACCAGCCTGGCGGACGTGCTCGCGGGCATGATCCGTCCCGCTGCCTTTACCGCATGGTTGGGCGCGAGCCGCATGGATTTCGATGCCTATCGCGCGTGGGTCCGCAACGGCGCCTACGTCAGCCAGAGCGTGAGGCCGTGGCAGCGCACGGTGCGCGATTGCCTGCGCTGGGCCGCGGCGGACGCCACCGACGAGGACATGCAGCAAGCCCTCGCAGATGTGGGCCTGGATCGGCGCCTCGCAACGCAGGGGCAGGGACTCGACGCCACGCTGGATAGTTCATCGGGGCGGCTGTCGGGTGGCGAAATCCAGCGGCTGCTATTGGCCCAGGTATTGTTGCGACGACCGGCGCTGGCCATTCTCGATGAGGCGACCAGCGCGCTCGACGCTGCCGCGGAGGCGCACGTGCTGGCCACGATCAGGCAGCGATTGCCGGATACGATCCTCATCGTTATCTCCCATCGCGCAGGTGTCGCGAGCCTGGCGAATCGCAGCCTGACCATCGGCGCGGATCTTGTCGTGACGATTCGGGAATCGATCGGGTCCGCAGGTCGCGCGGAAGTTGCGCGCGGGCGCTAGGCTTCGGCGAACGGCATGTCGCGCCGGCGCCGATACGTCTGGTAGTAGCCCGGCGTGTGGTGAAGCTGCTCGCCATGGGCAAGCGCCTCATCGGACAGGACGCGGCCCAGGAAGAAGATATGGGAGCCGATCTCCTGGCTGTGCAGCAGGGTGAGCTCGTGCACGCACAACGCGGAAGCCACCGCCGGAATGCTGAGTTCACGCGAAGGGCGAACGGCAAGCGGCAGGTCGCTCCAGCGTTGCAGCGGCATTTTGTGGTGTTCGCTGAGCTTGTAAGCCAGGGGCTTCATGGCGGCGGGAATGCAGGACAGGGCTACGCGACCCGTTTCACGCATGACCTGAGCGGAGACATTGGTGCTGCGCAGGGCCAGTGAATACAGTCCGCATCGCGACAGCGGCCCGATCAGGTCCATCGGAAACATGTTGCGGTGATGGGGCGTGTCCACCGAGACGAGCACGACCGGCCGCGGGCACAGGTACGCGATCATCAACTGCTGCACCGCATTCGGCGCCATCAAGGCATGCTGCGACGAAGGTTGCCGTTGCATGAGGCGGTTCTGCAGCCAGCGGTTCCAGGCATTTCGCGGCCAGCCCAGGCAATGGTGTTCGCCCGCCGTCACGCGATACAGCGTGGGCGATGCCTGTTCGCCGATGCTCAGCGGAACCATGCGCGCCAGCCGCAGGCTGCCGAGCCGCTTGCCTGTCACTGTGTCGCAATATTCGATGACCGGCCGCTGACCCGCATTCATGCTGGTCGCGATGACCAGCGGCTTGAGCGAGGCCACGGTGTGATCCATGGTGACGTCGTGCACGCCATCGTCTGCGTGCAGATAGGCCGCGACGGCGTGCTGCGGAGCGGCGACGGCCACCGTCGACCATTGCGGCAGCGGTCGTACCCACGGACGCAACGTATCCTTCCACATCTCAGCGGCGCCGGAACAGCAGGAACATGTAGAGCTGGGTGGCCATGCGAAGGCCGCCGGGCTCGATGCGTTCGAGGTGGAAATGGGGCGCCGCCGAACGCGCCACCACGCGCGGCGCGAAGCGATGGATGCGGCTCTCGCTGGCGATGGCGTAGTGGCCGCGGCGCAGCAGATGGAAGGCATTGGCCAGCCACCAGCCGTAGCGTGCATCGCCCAGGTAGTAGGGGTTGAGCATGCTCGCCAGTACAAAGCCGCCCTTGCGCACGATGGTCGACAGCTGCTCGAAGAGCTGGGCGTGATCCGCGAAATGATTGAGTACCGCGAAGTTCGCCGTGACCGCGGATACCTTGCACTCGCTGGCCGAGTCGATGCTTACGACGGTTCGACGATCCAGTTCCTCGCTGCAATACGCCAGCAGGTGCTCCCGCATGGCGGGGGAGGGTTCATAGACGTAGGTGCGATGGCCGTGCGCGGCGTAAGCCTTCGCGTCGATGCCCGTGCCGGCGCCGAAATCGAGCACGTCCGCTCCGTGCGGCAGCATGGCCATGGCCGTGCGCTGGAAGCGGTCGCGCACCTCCAGGTCCCGGCGGGAGGTCAGGAAGAATTGGTGGTACTGCGCTCCCGTATGCATGGCACTGCCTTTGATCATGGCCCGACGAAATCCGCAGCAAGAAGCGAGGAGCGGCTTCCCGCGCCAAGCTCAACGGACCCTGCGTGAGTGCCTGGTTGGCGGCGTCAGGTTGCGACCGTTGGTGCATTCGCCTCCATGCTCAATCGCCGGTGCCCACGACGCGATTGCGGCCAGCCTGTTTGGCGGCATAAAGAGCCTGGTCGGCCGCGACAACCACCTCGCGCCAGCTCTTTTCCCTGCGGGTGGATACGCAGTAGCCGATGCTGACCGTGCAATGCAGGGTCTCGCCGGACAGCAGCGTGATGGCTTCCTTTTCAATGGCCAGGCGCAGTCGTTCCGCCGCGTCCTTCGCCGCGGTGGCCTCGGCCTGATGAAGCAGCACCATGAACTCTTCGCCGCCCACCCGCGCAAGGATGTCCTTCTCGCGGATATGCCGCCGCAGCGTGTCCGCGATGGCGACAAGCACCTGGTCGCCGCCGTCATGTCCCCAGCGGTCGTTGATCGACTTGAACCGGTCCACGTCGATGATGAGCGTGGCGACGGAGCTGCCCCGCGGCGTCGAGGCGGCGATCCGCTGCTGTCCTTCCTCCCACATGACGCGGCGATTGGCGACGCCGGTCAGCGGATCCTGGCTGGCGTGGCGGATCAGTTCCGCGTCGAGCTTGCGAGTGAGCATCCATAGCAGGCTCGGGGTAATCACCCAGGTGAGCACGATGCGCGAGAGCAGGCCAAAGGTCGAGGTGGGGTCCCGTCCCGCAAATTCGACGGGCTGGGCGATCCACCACGACATGCGCACCAGCAGCATCGCCGCCCATAGAAAATGGAAGAGGGCGGCCAGGCGCGCGACCGGGCGCTGCGCCTCGTCCTTGCATTGCCAGAACGCCGCGCCGGTGGCGCCAGTGAGCAGCGCCGTCAACGCGCCGCCCAGGATCACCATGTGGCGGAGGTTTTCGCCTTCGACCAGCACCAGGAAGAGTTCGGCCAGCGCCATCGCGGCCACGGGAACCAGCACCCATAGCCGCCGCCGTGGCAGCTCCAGATAGGCGTTGACCGCAAGCAAGGCCCACACTGCGCCCAGGTCGATCAAGAGGTTGCCCACCAGGCCCAGACCCGGAAAGCCGACGTGAAAGGCCGGCAGGAAAAGTACGCCGAAGCCTGCCGCAAAGGCCGCGTAGCTCGTGCCCCACAGCATGACGCCAGGCTGGCGTTTGACCCGGGGATGGCCCATGTACAAGGCAAAGAAGAGCGCGGAGGCAAGGGACGCCAGCAACGCATTGACCAGCAGCAGGGTGCCTGCATGCAATAGGCCTGCGATCCACTCCATGGTTTCTCCGGGTGACGATGTTGCCAATACCGGCAATTTTGCTCGTCTTCGGCCGGTCGGGAGAAGCCCGATGGTTGGCGCGTGCCATCGGGGAGCGCGCGCTTATGGGCAAGAAATCAATGGGCGAATTCGGCAAGAAATCCGTCATGCGTGACAAGCCTTTCACGACGCAGATCAAATTTTTCTTCGCCCCATGGTTTTCCCGGCGATTTCCTCGCGATGCCGTGCGTGGGCTGGCCTATGCGGCTAATGGGTCACGGGTTGCGCGAGCTTCCTTGTCCTGCCCATCCCTTTGAAGCGCCTGTAAATGCAGCGCTGAAGCCATGCGCATTTCCAGTGCTTGCGGACGCGCGGTTTCCAACACAGTCGTGATCGGCTCGTGTCTTGCAGCCTCAGGAACGGTGCATTCATCTTGCCGATTTTGCGCACGATTTGCGGATGGACCGCGCACTCGCGACATCACCTCTCCTTGATGAGGCATTCACGAAACCGGTGAGAGAAGGCCTTGCGGCGATGGATGCGCCGGCATAGGGGTATGCAGATCTTTATAGGGGAAGTTCGCTCCAAGAGCGTTCCGTCAGCAGGTATCCCACATTCGAAGCAGTCGTTCCCAAGGAACGGCACGGCGTGCTTCTGCCCTCCCTTTTTGAGGGCATGTCATCGACGCCGTGCGTCCGTGTTCCTTCGGCATGGAGGCGCATATGCACACCCGTCGTTTCAAGCAGGCACATCCGTTTCGTCACCGTCCCATCGCCAAGGGCATCTGGGTCGCCCTGGCATCGCTCGCGGTATTTCCATGGACGGCCGGCATCGCCCAGGCCGCCTGCACGACGGCCGGCACCACCATCACCTGCGCGACCGGATCCAATACCAACAACCTGGCGGACAGCACGAATGCCGTCACGGTCAATGTGCAGTCGGGCGCCGTGCTCAGCGTGCCGCCCATCGTTGGTGGAACCTCGCTGACTCTTACCGGAAACGGCATCACGCTCAACAACCAGGGTTCCATCGATCCGGCGATCAATGGCGGCGTGGCCAGCATCGTCGCTTCCGGCGCGGCGCTCGGCAATGCGAACGCCAACACCATCAACGTGACGAACTACAGCGGCGCCACGCTGCGGGGCCTGTTCAATTTCGCCCAGCTGTTCAGCTATGGCGGCCAGGCCCTGGTGCTTCAGAACGGCGCGGGCGGCGTGGCCAATGTACAAAACAGCGGCAACATCGGCATGTCGGTGCTCGGCGGCATAGGCAACACCGCCGACGGCGCCTCGGTGCTGGCCTATGGCGGTGGCCAGGTCAACTTTATCAACAACAGCGGCGGCGTCGTGAGCGGCCGCATCGGCTTCACCACGCCGGGCGCTGCGGGCGTGGGCAATACCTTCGTCAATGCGGGCACTCTCAACGGCAGCCTTTATCTGGGCGACGCGACGAGCGGCAATGTCTTCACCGCCGTATCGGGTTCCAGCGTCAACGCCGCCGGCGGCACGTCGGCGGCCGGCACGATCAGCAACGGCACCACGATCAATGTCAAGCTGGCCGCGGCCGGTACGGTCAATGCGGGCACGGGCACCAACAACCGCCTGGTGCTGCAAAACGTGGTGTCGGGGCCGGGCTCCGGCACCGGTGGCGGCAGCACGAACCTCAGCGCCGCCACGTATCTCGGCTTCCAGCATCTGACGGTGAACAGCGGCACGTGGAACCTGCAAGGCGCGCTTGTGAGCGCGGATGCCACGCTCAACGATGGCCTGGTGAATTTCGACAATGCCGCGGCGTTCGGCAGCGGCCTGTTCAACATCAACGGCGGCGCCATCGCCGCCAGCGTCGGCGGTCTCTCGCTGTCCAACAGCATGGCGCTGAATACCGCGGCCGGCCTGACCTTGAGCGGCACCAATCCGTTTTCGCTCACCGGCGTACTGTCGGGAAGCGGTGGGCTGACAATCAACGACACTGCCGTCATTACGCTGGGGGGCGGCAATCTGTTCTCCGGCAACGTGGCGCTCAATGCCGGCGGCCTGGTGCTGGGCAATGCCGGCGCGCTGGGTTCGGGCAGCCTGGTGGTCGGTGGCTCGGCCTCGCTGGATACCACCGGTGCCTTTGGCCTTTCCAACAACATCACCATCAATGCCGGAACGCTCAATCTGCTGGGCAGCCAGGCCTTGAGCCTCAACGGCATCCTGTCGGGCGCGGGCAACCTGACCAAGAGCGGCGCGGGCAGCCTCACGCTCAATGGCAGCGATGCGCTGGCGGGAACGTTTTCGTTGGCGGGCGGCTCCCTGATGCTCGGTGCGGGAGGCCACCTGTCGCCGACGGGCGGACTCAACCTTTCCGCGGGCACCAGCGTGGACATCTCGCTGGCGGGCGCGCAATCCATCGGTGCGCTATCCGGCACGGGCGGCACGTTCAACCTTGGCGCCAGCGCATTGAGCTTTGGCGATGCGACGAACCAGAGCTTCGGTGGCCTGTTCACCGGCAGCGGCAGCCTGACCAAGCTGGGGGCCGGCGTGGAAACGCTGACGGGCGCCAGCAGTGGTTTCACCGGCGACATCAACCTCAATGTGGGTGGGTTCGTGCTCGGCAACGCCCAGGCGCTGGGCGGCGGCACACTGCAGGTCGGTGGCAGCGCCACGCTGGATGCAAGCACCGCGCTGACGCTCACCAATCCGCTCAACCTGAGCCTCGGCGGCGCGCTGGATGTGCTGGGCAGCAACGCGCTGACACTCGGCGGCACGATCAGCGGCGGCGGCAGCCTGTCCAAGCATGGCGCGGCGTTGCTTACGCTCAATGGCGCCAATGCCTTCAGTGGCGGCCTTGGCCTCGATGCCGGCGGATTGCTGCTCGGCAACGCACAGGCGCTCGGAACGGGGGCGCTTGGCATCGGTGGCGACGCCACGCTGGATGTCAGCACCTCGCTTGCGTTGAACAACGACATCAACTTCGGCACCAGCAACGCCACGCTGACCTTGCCCGGCAGTCAGGCGCTGACCTTGGGTGGCGCGCTGAGCGGCACCGGCAATCTGGTCAAGAATGGATTGAGCACGCTGAGCCTCGGCGGCACGGGCAACCTTGCCGGCAATCTGGCGATCAATACGGGCACCGTCGCCATGGTGGGGCAGGGCACGTTGTCCTCGGGGCTGGCGATCGGCCTCGGCGCGGGCGCCGCGTTCGATATTTCCGCTGCTGCCAATGCGCAGCTCATCGGCAAGCTCTATGGCGTGGGCGGCACGGTCAATCTCGGTGGCAAGGCGCTGAGTTTCGGTGACGCTTCCGATGCCAGTTTCGGCGGCGTGTTCAGCGGTAGCGGCGGCCTGACCAAGCTAGGGGGCGGCGTGGAAACGCTGACCGGTGTGAGCAGCGGCTTCACCGGCTCGTTCAATCTCGGTGCGGGCGGTCTGGTGCTGGGCAATGCCGGCGCGCTGGGCAGTGGCGATCTGAACGTCGGCGGCAATGTCACGCTGGATGGCAGCGTGGCGCTCAGCCTTGCCAACCATGTCGCGCTGGATGCGGGAGCGTCGCTGGATCTGCTGGGAAGCAACGCGCTCACGCTCGATGGTGCGATCAGTGGCACCGGCAGCTTGATCAAGGACGGTTCATCGCTGCTCACCCTCAATGGCACCAATACGTTTGGCGGTGGACTGGCAATCAACGCCGGCGGCCTGTTCCTTGGCAATGGTGGCGCGCTGGGCAGCGGTGGGTTGAGCGTCGGCGGTGCAGGCCCGGTCACGCTGGATGCTGGCGTCGACCTCACGCTTGGCAATGGCGTTGCACTCGGCACGGGCGCGTCGCTGGATCTGCTGGGTGGTCATGCACTGACACTCGACGGCGTGATCAGCGGCAATGGCGGCTTGATCAAGGATGGCGCGTCGCTGCTTACGCTCAACGGCGCCAACACGTTCGGTGGCGGGCTCACGCTAAACGGCGGCGGCCTGCTGCTCGGCAATGGCGGCGCGCTGGGCACGGGCGTGCTTGCGGTAGGTGGCGCCGGTGCAGTCACGCTCGATGGCGGCGTTGACCTCAACGTTGGTAACAACATCGCCCTTGGCGCGGGCGCTTCGCTGGATGTGCTGGGCGGCCATGCACTGACGCTCAACGGCGTGATCAGCGGCAATGGCGGGCTGATCAAGGATGGCGCATCGCTGCTCACGCTCAACGGCGCGAACACCTTCGGCGGCGGACTCGCCCTCAACGGAGGCGGACTGCTGCTCGGCGACAGTCTTGCCCTGGGCACGGGCGCGCTGAACGTGGGCGCCGCGGGGTCGGTCACACTGGACAGCAGCGCGGCGCTGAACCTGGCGAACAACATCAACCTGGGCGCGGGCGCCACGCTGAACTGGCTCGGCAGCAACGCGCTGGCCGTGAGCGGCGCGATTTCCGGTGCCGGCGGCCTGCTCAAGAACGGCGCGGGCACCCTGACCTTGAACGGCGCCAACAGCTTTGGCGGTGGTCTCGACATCGCTGGCGGCACCGTGGCGCTGGGCGCCGGTGGCAGCCTCGCGGCCACCGGTGCAGTCAACCTGAGTGGAGCTGGCGCGGCGCTGGATCTGTCGGGGACCAGTGGCGGCCTGACCATCGGTGATCTGCAGGGCATGGCAGGTACGAGCCTGTTGCTCGGCGCGCAAACGCTGACCTTCGGCGGCAGCAATGCGTTGAGCTTTGGCGGTTCCATCACTGGAAGTGGCGGCCTGATCAAGCAGGGCACGGGAACGGAAACGCTGACCGGCGCCAGCACGTTCACCGGCGGCATCGCGATCAACTCCGGCACGCTGGCGATGGGCGCGGGTGGCAGCCTTTCCGGTTCCAACACGATCAACCTTGCGGGCGCGGGAGCGGCCTTCGACATATCGGCGGCCGGTGACCAAGGCATCGGTGCGCTCAATGGCGTGTCCGGCAGCAGCGTCAACCTTGGCGGCGGCACGCTGACGCTGGGCGGCATCGGCAATGCCAGCTTCGATGGCGCCATCGCCGGCACCGGTGGATTGATCAAGAATGGCAGCGGCGTGCAGACGCTCAACGGCGCCAGCACGTTCAGCGGCGGCTTGGCGCTCAATGCCGGTGGGCTGATCGTCGGCAATAACGCCGCGCTCGGAACGGGCAACCTGACGGTGGGTGCCGGCAGCGCGGTGACGCTGGCCGCCGGCGGCGCGGTGAATCTCACCAACAACATAGGCCTGGGCGCGGGCTCCGGCCTCACTGTGCAAGGCAACAACGCATTGACGCTGGGCGGCGTGATCTCCGGCAACGGCAGCCTCACCTTGAATGGCGCATCCACGCTGACGCTGACGGGTGCGAACACCTATGCCGGCGGCACCAACATCCTTGCCGGCACGCTGGTGCTCGGCACGGGCGGCAGCCTGTTGTCCACCGGCAATGTCACGCTGGGCGGCACGGGCACGTTCGATCTTTCCAGTGCAGGCAACCAGACCGTCGGCGCGCTCAACGGCGCATCCGGCACGGTGAATCTCGGCGGCAATACGCTCAGCCTGAACGGCATCGGCAGCGCGAGTTTCGATGGCGTGATCAACGGCAGCGGCGGGCTGGCGATCAACGGTGGCGTGCAGGCGCTTGGTGGCGCCAATGCCTTCAGCGGCGGCGTGTCGCTGGGCGCCAATGCGGGCGTAATCGTCGGCGACAACGCGGCGCTGGGCACGGGCAAGCTCACCGTCAATGGCGCCGCCACGCTCGATGCCAATCGCACGCTTACGCTCGACAACAACGTGACGCTCAACGACGGGCTGACGTTCCTGGGAAGCAACGCGCTCACCTTGAATGGCAACCTCTCGGGTGCGGGCAGCCTGACCAAGAACGGCGCAGCCACGCTGACCTTGAACGGCACGAATACCTATGCCGGCGGCACCTTCATCAACAGCGGAACCCTCGCCCTGGGTGCCGGCGCGAGCCTGGCGGCGAGCGGCACGGTGACGCTCGCCACGGGCGCCACGTTCGATCTCTCTGCCGGCAACGGCACGCAGACGTTCGGCACGCTGGTCGGTGGCGGCACCGTCAACATGGGCAACAATGACCTGGTGCTCGGCGGCGCCACCAATGGCGTGTTCAGCGGCTCGATCACCGGCACGGGCAGCCTGACCAAGGTCGGTGCCGGCACGGAGACGCTGACCGGCACCAATGGCTTCACCGGCGGCACCTTCATCAATGCGGGAACGCTGGCCATCGGCGCGGGCGGCAACCTTGCCGCCACGGGCAGCGTGAACCTCGCGGCCGGTACAGGCTTCGACATCAGTGCCGGCGGCGCGCAGACCATTGGCGCACTCAACGGCGTGGCCGGCAGCACCGTGACGCTGGGCGGCAACACGCTGACGCTGGCAGGTGCAGGCAATGCCAGCTATGGCGGCGCCATCACCGGCACCGGCGCGCTGGCGATCAACGGTGGCGTGCAGACGCTTGGCGGGGCCAGTACGTTCAGCGGCGGCGTCACGCTTGGAAACAATGCGGGACTGGTGGTTGGCGACAACGCGGCGCTCGGCACCGGCGCGCTCACAGTCAACGGGGCTTCCACGCTCGATGCCCAGGCGCCGGTGTCGCTGGCCAACAACGTCACGCTTGCCGGCAATGCCGGCCTCAACGTACTGGGCAGCAACGCGCTCACGCTTGGCGGCGCGATTTCCGGTACCGGCAGCCTCACCAAGAACGGCGCGGCGACACTCACGCTGTCCGGCGCCAACACCTACACCGGCGGCACCACCATCAATGCGGGCACGTTGGCCATCGGCGCGGGTGGCAGCCTGGCGCCTATGGGCGCGCTTACGCTGACGGGCACGGCAACCTTCGACATGAGCGCGGGTGGCGCGCAGGCGGTTGGTTCGCTGGCGGGCGCGTCCGGCAGCGTGGTGCTCGGCAACAACACGCTGACGCTGGGCGGCGCGGGCAACACCAGCTTCGGCGGCACCATCGGCGGCAACGGGGGCCTGGTGAAGATCGGCAGCGGCGTGCAGACGCTGGATGGCGCCAACACCTTCGCCGGCGGCGTGAGCCTGGATGCCGGCGGCCTCGTGCTCGGCAACAGTGCCGCGTTGGGCACGGGCATGTTGACGGTGGGCGGCAACGCGACGCTGGATACCAGCAGCGCGATGACCGTGGCCAACAATGTGAGCCTCGCCAGCGGCGCGGGCCTGCACGTATCGGGCAGCAACCCGCTGGTGTTGAGTGGCGCGATCACCGGCGCAGGCAGCCTCAACAAGGATGGCGCGGCGACACTGACCCTGAGCGCCGCCAACGGTTTCACCGGCGGCACCACCATCAACGCAGGCACCTTGGCGATTGGCACGGGTGGCAGCCTTGCGTCCACGGGCGCGGTGAATCTGGCGGCAAGCGGCGCGGCGCTCGACATCAGCGCCGGCGGTGCGCAGTCCATCGGCGCACTCAACGGCGTGGCTGGCAGCGCCATCGCGCTGGGCAGCAATACATTGACGTTGAGCGCGGGTGCGAGCCCGGCGTCGTTCGGTGGCGTCATCACCGGCACGGGCGGCCTGGCGATCCAGAGCGGCGTGCAGACGCTGGGTGGCGCCAACGGTTTCAGCGGTGGCGTGACGCTTGCTGATCACACTGGCGTGATCGTGGGCAACAACACGGCGCTCGGCACCGGAACGCTTTCGGTCAACGGCACGGCCACGCTCGACGCCAACAGTCCGGTGACACTCGGCAACAACGTGGCGCTGGCGGCGGGCGCGGGTCTGAGCGTGCCGGGCAGCAACCCGCTCACGCTCGGCGGCGTGATTTCCGGCAACGGCAGCCTGACCTTGAACGGCGGTTCCACGCTGACGCTGACCGGCGCCAACACCTTCACGGGCGGCACCACGATCAATGCGGGCACGCTGGCGATCGGTGCGGGTGGAAGCCTGGCGCCGTCGGGCGCGGTAAGTCTCGCCGCCAGTGGCGCGGGCCTCGACATCAGCGGAGGAGGCAGCCAGACCATCGGCGCGCTCAGCGGCGCGGCCGGCAGCACCATCGCCCTGGGCGGCAACACGTTGACCTTCGGTGGCGCCACCGACCAGACATTTGCCGGCGCGATCAGCGGCACAGGCGGCCTGGTGAAGAGCGGCACCGGCGTGCAGACACTCGCCGTCGCCAGCAGCTTCAGCGGAGGCATCACGACGCAGGGCGGCGGACTGCTGCTGGGCAACAGCGCCGCGCTCGGCACAGGTGCGCTGACCGTGGCAGGCGCCACCACGCTGGCGGCGAGCGCACCGGTCAGCCTGTCCAACGGCGTCACGCTGAATGCGCCGCTGACGTATGGCGGTACGCAGGCCGTCACGCTGAGCGGCACGGTCTCCGGCACAGGCAGCCTGGTCGTCAATGGGCCCAGCCTCACGCTGTCTGGTGCGAATAGCTTCAGCGGCGGCACGGCACTTAACAGCGGCAACCTGACCGTCAGCGGCACCAGCGCCTTGGGCACCGGCACATTGAATGCCAACGGCGGCAGCCTGCAGGCGGGCAGCAGCGCGACATTGGGCAACAACGTGGTGATCGGCAGCAGCGGCCTGCAGGTGCTTGGCGCGCAGAGCCTGGTGCTGTCCGGCGCGCTTTCGGGTGCAGGGTTGCTCGACAAGCAAGGCAGCGGCACGACCACGCTCAACGGTTCGCTCGCCAGTTTCACGGGCGGTCTGGCCATCGATGGCGGCGTGTTGAATGCGGCGATGCCGTATGCCGGCAACATCACCGTGGCGCAAGGCTCGATCGCCAACCTCAATGGCAGCGGCAGCGCGGCGACGGTCAATGGGCCGTTGGCCGGCACGCTGAACCTGGCCAGCGACAGCAGCGTCGGCATCGACTACGCGCATCTGGCCGATGTCACCGGTACCGTTCACGGGCAGGGCGGCGGCACGACACTCAACGTCACCGGCACCGGCGAAGCCACGCTGCCGGCGTCCTCCTTCACCAACATCGCGAAGCTTGGCGTGGATGGCGGCACGCTGATCATTGGCGGCGGCAACACCGCAAGCTTCACGGATGGCAGCAGCGTGGGCGGCAACCTGGTCGTGAACGGCCAGTTGATGGGTCCGGCAATGATCCGTGCTGGTGGTGCGCTGATCGGTGCGGGCAGTGTCTCCGGCCCCGTCACGGTCGACGGCACGCTGGCTCCGGGCGGCGTGAGCGGCGCCGCGGGCGCGGCCGCCGGCACGCCGGGCGCCACCCTGACCGTGGGCAGCCTGGTGACCGGCGCTGGTTCGACCACGCAAATCCACACCACCGGCAATGGCGCGAGCGATCACGTCGTCGTCAACGGAAGCGCGACGCTGGGCGGCCAACTGGTTGCGTTGCCTGCCGCCGGCTCGTACGCGCCAAGCACCACCTACACGATCCTCAATGCAAGCGGCGGCGTGAGCGGCAGCTACGCGGGCGTGACCCAGAACGTCCTGCCGTTCCTCACGGCCAGCGTGAGCACGCAGGGCGACAACGTATTGCTGACGCTGGTGCAGCCAGGCAGCGTCGGCGGTGGCGACCCAGGCAACGGCGGCCAGGGCGGTGGCATGGCCTTCAACCAGTTCGCGGGGTTGAACAACAACCAGCGCAGCATGGCCAGCGCGCTGCAGAGCATCGCGACGCAGACGCCCTCCGCGTTGCCGGCCTTGCTGGGCGCTGCGCGAGGGTTGACGGCGGCGCAGGCGATTCCTGCCTTCGACAGCCTCACCGGCGAAACCTATGCGTCATCGACGCAGTACGCATTGAACGGGCAGGAGCAGTTCCTCAACACGATACTGCATCGCCTGCAGCTGGCGCGGGACACGGGCGAGCAGGGCACGGCGGCATGGGCCGAGCCGTACGCGTACAACTCAGGGTATGACGCGACCCGCGGCACCGCGCAGACCGATTACCGCATTTACGGGTTGATCGTCGGGGCGGACACCACGGTGGCGCCCGATCTTCGCCTGGGCGTGCATGCGGGCTTTGCAAATTCGCGCACCTCGGTGGACGCGCGTAACGACAAGGTCGACGTCGACCAGTACGCCGTGGGCGTGCATGGCCTGTACGCACCCGCGCAACAGTGGTGGATCGAAGGCGCGGCCTCGTATGGCTGGCAGCGCGCCAGTGGCGATCGGCTGATCCAGGTCGGGCCGCTGTTCGATTCGCGCGCGACCTCGCGCTACGACGGTACGGCGCTCAACGCGGGCGTGGAGGGCGGCTACCGCTTCAACGGCGGGCAGTGGCACATGGAGCCTTTCATCGGCGCCTACTACACCAAGGTGTCCTACGACGGCTTCACCGAGCACGGTGCCGGCAATGCGGATCTGGATGTGGCTCGCAGCCACGCCAGTAGCATGCAATACGGCGTGGGCGCACGACTGGTCGGCGACTTCGGCCAGCAACCCAATGGCACGCAGTGGCATCCGTTCGCGCTGGTGCGCTACCTGCACAGCACCAACGACAACGGCGTGACCACGACCGCAGCCTTCGCGGGCGTTCCCGATGCCGGCTTCAACGTGAGCAGCATGCCCGGCACGCGCAATCACTGGCAGGCGGGCGCTGGCCTGAGCTACGACATCACGCCCCAGGCGAGTCTCTACGGTTATTACTCCGCCGACATCGCGCCCCACAGCACCAGCCAGGCAGTGAACCTGGGATTCCGCTGGAGCTTTGGCTTGCCAGCTTCGGCCGTGGCCATGCAGCTGAGCCACCGCGTGAATACCTTGCCCGCCATGCCGATCGCTCCGGTGGTGCTGGACCCGTCCATGCCCGGGCATGGTGATTCGCATAACGCAGGGATGGCAGGTGCCGCAGGAATGGGAGCGGCCGCCGCGGCCGGGGCAGGCGCTGCGCCGGGCAGCGAGCCGTTCTCCCAATGCAAAGGCCACCCGGCGCCTTCCGCATCGAAAGCCACGACGGTGGCCTCGGTCCATCCGCATCACGCGCGAACCCATCAAGGAGCAGGGAAGGCGGCGACGGCGGCGGTGAAGCCAAAGCCGCGTTCCATCGCCATCAAGAAGATTCCCGTGGGAGAACTTTGCGATCTCTGAGACTGGCTTTGGAAGGGCATCCGGGAATCCCCTCGAACACCGGATGCTCTTCGTTTTTTTGCCAGGCGCAAGGCGGCCTGTAAGGGCAAAGGCTGGATCGTCTCGGGCGCTCGCGCAGTGAACGCCTAGACGGAGTCGCCCACACCCTCGACAGCGTCGGCTGCGATAGCCCGCGAGGCATGGCGATACGCTTTGGGCGACTGGCCAGTCATGCGCTTGAAGGCATGGCTGAACGCGCTCTCGGATGCATATCCGAGCGATTGCGCGATAACTGCCACTGGCGTGCTTCTTTCCCGCAACGTCCGTTCGGCAAGACGCATTCGCCGCTCGGCCAGATACGTCAGCGGTGCGACACCCGCACTTTTCTTGAAATGGACGGCGAAGGTCGTGCGAGACATGGCGCAGGCCTCGGCCAACTCGTCGAGACGCCAGGAGCGCACAGGGTCGCCGTGCATCAACCGGAGCGCAGGAGCAATGCGCGGATCGCTCAATGCCCGCAGCCATCCCGACACGGGGCCCACTGTTTTCAGATGAGCGCGCAGAATCTGCACGAAAAGAAGTTGCGCCAGTTGCGCCGAGACAAGCTGCGCGCCAGGCAGACCCGCCGCCCGTTCTTCCACGAGCTGATCCAGCAGCCAGCGGAAGGTCGTTGCCTGGGGCGATGCAGCCGGGACGTGAATCCACGGCGGCAGCACGTCCAACAGCAGTCGACCGCCGGCAGGATCCAGCAAGACATGTCCACCGACGTGCGCGAAATCACGGCCGTCGCCCAGCACGGCCGACGACGTTCCCGCACGGGAAAACACGCTCATCGCATCGACGGGCGCCACAGCAGGATCGCTGGCCAGAACGAACGAGCGTTTCGCAGTCAGCAGGCCGACGTCCCCGGTTTCAAAACGGATCGGCTGCGCCTCGCCGTCGATGCAGACCCAGCAGGCGCCTTTCACGACGGCGAAGAACTTGATCTTGTCCGGGGCAGGAAAACGGATGGCCCATGCACCGCCGGCGGTGAAGCCACCGGTCATCAGCGATTTGGCGTTCGTGATTCTGAGGATGTCGGAGAAGGGGTCGGCGCTCATGTTCGTACTATCGCGCAAGCAAGCCGCACTATGAAGCATTACAAATCCGATAGCCCGACTTTAGCCTTCGCCATCTTCGTCCGCGCCATTGAAGCAATGGCCACGGATACCCACTCGGCGATGCCCTTATGGAAGGCTACATGAACGACAAAGACGCACTCGTGCTCGTCACCGGCGGCACCGGATTCATCGCGCAGCACTGCATTTTGGCATTGCTGGCGCGTGGCTATCGTGTACGAACCACCGTTCGTTCACTGGCGAGAGAAGCGGAAGTGCGCGAGCACCTCAAGGCGGGTGGCGCCGAACCGGGCGATCGCCTGTCATTCGTCGCAGCGGACCTGGGCGCCGACGACGGCTGGGCAGAGGCCGCGGCCGGTTGCACGTACGTCATGCACGGCGCTTCGCCAACACCCACCGGACATCAAACAAGCGAAGACGATTGGATCAGGCCCGCAGTCGACGGGAACCTGCGCGTGCTTCGCGCCGCGCGTGACGCAGGGGTCCGGCGCGTGGTGCTGACCTCGGCCTTCGGAGCGATCTGCGCTGGACATGGGCCAATGACGCGTCCCTTCAATGAAACCGATTGGAGCGACCTGACTAATAAAAATGTCTGGCCGTATCAGAAGTCCAAGACCTTGTCGGAGCGGGCGGCCTGGGACTTCGTTGGCCGCGAGGGAGCAGGGCTGGAGTTGAGCGCGATCAACCCGGTTGCGGTGTTGGGCCCTGTGCTCGGCGCTGACTATTCCCATTCCATCCGATTGATCAAGAGCCTCATGGATGGTCAGCCCGGGAACCCCAGGATCAATTGCGGCTTTGTCGACGTGCGGGATGTGGCTGACCTGCACCTGCGCGCCATGACGCACGAAGCAGCCAAGGGCGAACGCTTCCTGGCCATTGCCGGTGAGAGCATGTGGCTGGCCGATGTTGCCAGGGTCTTGAAAGAACGCATGGGGCCGGTCGCGCGTCGGGTATCGACACGAACGCTGCCCAACTGGCTGGTGCGCCTGGGTGCGTTCAAGGATCCGGCATTGAAAGGATCCGTGCCGTTGCTGGGTTTGAACCTCAACGCCACCAGTGAAAAAGCCATCCGGCTACTGTGCTGGGCGCCGCGTCCGCGCGAGGAAGCCATCGTTGCCACGGCCGAGAGCCTTGTTCGATTCGGGTTGCTGCGCGGTGCTTAAGGTTGGCGATGTCCACTCATTGTCCGCGGTTATTGAACAGCCGTGGTGCCGCGTTGAAATCACGCGGCTAGCGAAATCAGGCAAATTTTCAGGCCAGCCGTGCCGCTCACGGCCACTCGCCGCTCATTAAGTATGACGATTGGCGAAGTTTGAGTGAGCCGTCAGTAGGTAGGTGAGGCATGGCATGGCACCGGCTGCGCCCGGCACAGTGCCTTCAGGTCAGCCGGGGAAAGCTCGATCTCCACGCGCGGCACACCGGCGCCCGTCAGCACCGTGGCGTGCGCAAGCAGCGTTTCGTCGATGAATACCGGGATGTCCGGTACGGCGATCGGCGTTACTGAAGTGGGCGGATAGCCCACCCGATCCTGCAGGTCGGACAGCGGGGCCATCTCCAGTCGCCGGGTGGCGAGCCCGGCCGCGAGTCTGGAGAGATCCACTCGCTTGTCCATGCCGCAGACCACCAGGAAGTGGCGTTCCTCGTCGCGGCTCTTCAGGAACAGGGTCTTGGTGATGCGGGAGAGGTCATAGCCCAACGCATCGGCGAAGTCTTTCGGCGAGCGAATGGGGCGCTCGAAGTCGTCGTGACGATGCACCTTGTACGGCGTGCCGGCGGCACCCAGCGCGTCGATGATGCGCGGTGCGGCGTGGGGCAGGTCTTGCGATGGAGTGGTCATGCCATACCGCTGAGCGGCCTCCTCATAGTGCGAGCGAAAACGTTCGGGTACCGCGTTGCCGTAGATCTTCACATACTCGCTGAACAGATGCGGGCTGTCCTTGAGGAACAGGATGTCGGTCGGCACCATGTGCCGGATCACCAGCATCGGCACCGGACTGTATAGCGGACGAAACTCCGGATTCCATAATCCCCGTTTATCTGGTGGCCCGGCATGGAACTCGCCGACCATCAGGCCGTTGGGCACGAAATGCCGTTGCAGGTCGGCCTGCGCGGCCTCGATCAGCTCCGCGACATCGCGTTCGGCGATTCCAGGAAAAAGCACCATGAGCGATTTGAACTGGGCCTCATTGCCTGACACGGGCTCGAGCTCGATGAAGCGCTCCATCTCTCGCAGCAGGATGGCCTTGATCGCATCGATGTCAAGGTCGCCCTCTTCGTAGACGGTCGCGAACATGAGCTTCTTCATCAGCGCCCCGGGCACGAACGGACACATGGGCCCATTGCGGCCGAGCTGCGGATGTGGCGCGCACAGATAGTCCCGCGCCCAGTGGGCGATGGCTTCGGCGGCGGGATGCCCGGCGGATGCGGCAGCGTGCACGGACAGCAGGGGCGGCGTACCGCGATCGAGCGTCCTTTCGGTCAAAATCTGAGCCATGGTCAATCCTTGCCGATGGTGTGATGGATGCGTCTGAGGTGGGACCGCTGAACGTCAGGCGGTGGCGGCAACCCGCGGATCTGTATACGTACGTGCTTGCTCGCGCGCGAAGGACTGGTAGCGCTGGTGCGCGAGCTCGGTGACGGGGCCGCGCGCGAAGTGGCGTTCGTCGATGCGGTGTACGGGTAGAACCTTTCCGTAGTTGCCGGTGCTGAACACCTCGTCCGCATCCAGCACATCCGGCAGCGCGATGCGCCGCTCCACCACGCCAATGCCTGCTTCGTTCAACAGGCCAATGACCCGTGCACGGGTGATGCCCGCAAGAAAGCTGCCATCGGGCACGGGGGTGTGGACGACGCCGTCCTTGACGATCATCAGGTTGCTGGTGGAGAACTCCACCACGTCACCGTCTGCGTTGCACATCAGGGCGTTGTCGAAACCCCGTTGCTGCGCGTAACGCAATGCATGCTGGGTCATGGGGTACAGGCAACTGGCCTTCGCCAGGGTGGGCGCCATGTCGGGGCGCGGTCGGCGGAACGGCGAGGAGCATGCGCTGAATCCCGCGCGCGATGGCATGGGCGCGCGATGGATGACGATGGCGCATTCGGTGCTGTCGGGTTCGGGAATGATGAAGCCGCGTCGCGCGAAAAACATGGGACGAATGTAGAGCTCCGCGCCCGGCTCGAAACGCGAAACGCCATCGCGACAGAGCGCCGCCAGCGTAGCCGCATCCAGCGAGGGCTTCATGAGCATGTGCGTGGCCGAGCGAAGCAGGCGTTCGCAATGCAGGTCCAGGTCCGGGATGACGTTGTCGTAGGCCCGGGCGCCATCGAAGACGCTGTTGCCCATCCAGAAACTGTTGTCGCTCAGGCCAAGCAAGGGCCGGTGTTCGATGGTCCAGCCATCTCCATGCCAATACAGGGCATCCATGGGTGCCTCCAGAATGTCAGTCGACCGCGAACCGTTCGCGACTGCCGCCTTCGCTCTTAGATCGCCGCGCGGAAGAAGTAGGTGGTGCGTTTCCTGATGACCCCGTTCTCCAGCTCATAGGCGTCCGCGAAGCGCTCGGCGAGCACCTCGCCAGTCTTGGAGCGACCCTGGAAGCGCCCCCAGCAGATGGCGCTGCCGCCTTCGCGCAGGCCGCCATCGAGCGAATGCTTGCCCTCGGCCACGATGCGAGTGGAGCTGTAGAAAGCGAGCAGGGCGTCGATGCCGTCAATGGGCGGATAGCCCGGGCGTTCGTACACCACGTCGGCGTGGAAGAACTGCGGAAGGTCGCTCCATGTGGCGGTGTCGATCACATGGAACAGGTCTTCGAACCAGCTGACCGGCGGTTGCGCGCTCATGCGTTCGCCTCCGCGTGGCGGCGCACGCTGAGCGGGCGCATGTCGGTCCATTCGCGCTCGATATGCGCGAGGCAGTCGGCGCGCGCGCCCTGGAAGCCTTCGGCACGCCATCCCAGGGGTATGTCGCGCCCGGCGGGCCAGATGGAATACTGCAGCTCGTCATTGAGGACGACGATGAATTGATCTTCGCCAGTTTGCATGGGGTGTCTCCCTTGATATCCGTTCATCGGAAGGTGGTAGACGCGTCGCCGCAGGAAAGCCCTCGGCAGCTCAGGCCGACGCGGCCGATTCGTGATCGATGTGCTTGAGCGCGCGCACGCGGGAAAATAGCTCTTCGAGCGAATCCACTTCGAACACGGTGACGAGGGGCACGTCGATGCCGTGCTGTTCGCTCACCGCAGCGCAGAAACGCATGGCGCTCAGCGAGTCGCCGCCGATATCGAAGAAGTTGTCGCTGGCCTGGATCTGCGGCTGGTCGAGCAACCGGCGCATGCCATCGAGCAAGGCCTGGGCCAATGCGTCCGTGGCGCCGGCCGAGGGGGCTGCCGCGCCCGGCGCGCCTTTGCCGCGGGCATCGATATGTTCCGCCAGTGCCCGGCGATCGACCTTGCCGTTGATGGTCAACGGCAACGCGTCGAGAAAGGCGACGTCCCGCGGCACCATGTAGCCGGGCAGCGAGCCGCGCAGGTGTTGCAGCAGCGAGGCTTCGTCCACCGGGCCGGCGTCGCCGCGCTTTACCGCGAACGCATGCAGCGACTGAGTGCCAGCGGCCTGCTTCAGGTGGATGACGCAGGCGTCCGCAAGCGCATCGACGGCGCGCAGGCAGGTTTCGATTTCGCCAAGCTCTACGCGAAAGCCCCGTATCTTCACCTGGGTATCGATACGGCCGAGGTAGTCCAGCCGGCCGTCGGCTGCCTGGCGTACCAGATCGCCCGTGCGATACATGCGCGAGCCATCCGTAGCGAAGGGATCGGGCAGGAAGCGCTCCGCCGTGAGTGCCGGGTTGCCCAGGTAGCCCTGAGCCAGTCCGGTGCCTGCTATGAACAGTTCGCCTTCGGCACCGAGCGCTGCGGCCAGCCCGTCGTCGTCCAGCACATAGGCGGCGGTGCCGGGAATTGGCGTGCCGATGGGAATCGCCGTGTCACCGGGCACCTCGGCGGTCATGACATGGCAATGCGAGAACGTGGTGACTTCGGTGGGGCCATAGCCGTTGACCAGCGCGAGGCCGCCGCACCGCAGGAATTGGCTGGCCGCGGCGGGCGACATCACGTCGCCTCCGGCCAGAAGCACGCGAACGCTGTGCAAGCGCGACAGGGCTTCGCCGCCCAATGCGTTGAATACGCCCGTGCTGAGCAGCAGTACGGTGACACCATGCGCGGCGACCAGGTCGCCGATCTCCTTGCCGGAGATGCGCGGGGGCGCCACGACCAGGGTCCCGCCGGTGAGCAGGGCACCCCAGATCTCGAACGTGGAACCATCGAACGCGATGGACATACCGTGGTAGACGACGTCGTCCGGCTGGAAGCCGCAGTAGCTTGCGCCGGTGACCAGATCGAGTATCGCCCGATGCGGAATGCACACACCCTTGGCTTCGTTCGTGGAACCGGACGTATAGATGACGTAGGCCAGCTCGAGCGGATGAAGGTTGGGCAAGGCGATCAGCGGTGCTGTGCCGACTGATGCAACATCGACAATCACAAGGCTGCCGGTGAACCAGGCGGGTGCCGCTGCGCCTTCGGCAAGGGCCAGTATCCCGATGCCGGCCGCCGTTGCTTGGGCGGCAAGACGCTGGTCAGGCGCCGCCGGATCGAGCGGCACGTACACCGCGCCCACCTTCAGTATCGCGAGCATCGCGACGATGGCTGCGGCAGAACGGTCCATATGCAGGCCGACGCGATCGCCGCGCTGCGTGCCCCGATCGATCAGTGCGCGCGCCGTGACGTCGGCCAGCCGGTCGAGTTCACCGTAGCTCAAACGCATTTCGCCATGGATGATGGCGAGCTTGTCCGGCATGGCCCGCACCACCTGCGCGAATGCCACAGGAAGGGACGGCGCAGGTGGAAAGGGCGCATGGTTGTTGCGCGCCACACTCATGCCCGATGCCTTGGCGGGTATCGCGCTTGCAAGCATTCGGTCGACCATCCTGATCCTCCTCAGACCTTGCCATGCATGGGTCCGCGCCAGGCGGACCGTATCGTCATTCCTTGCCTCCGCGCCGCCTGTCGGCCGCGCGGCTGCCCTCATACGATGTGCCTGCGCTCGCCGCTGCCGGCCAGATCCGCCACGAGGGCGTCGGCAAGGGCAGTCACATGCTGATGAACGAACATGTGGCCGCCATCGAACTCGCGCGCCTGGAATGACGCGCTGGTTTCCTTGCGCCAGGCGGCGAACGCTTCGCCCACGCTTGCATCCTGGTTGCCGTAGTAGGCGTATATCGGGACACGTAGCGGAACACGTGCCCTCTCATGGGTTTCGAACAGCCGCAGGTCCGCCCGCATGGATGGCGCGGAAAGCGTGACCAGTTCGGGTGACGCCAGCAGCTCGTCCGGAATGCCGCCCAGGTCGCGCAGGGCTTCGAACATGGCGCGATCATCCATGCGATGCAGCAGTTGCGGGTGCGCGATGGCGGACGGACCGCGCAATGCACAGACCACCAGTGCGTTCGGCAGGGAAGCGGATGGCGTGTCGTCCGCCGCCAGGCGATGCATCACGTTCAATGCGACCAGTGCGCCAAAGCTGTAGCCCAGGAACGCGCAGGGTTCGCGCAGTTGTGGACGGAGTTCGGCAGTGAGCGCGGCCTCCAGCTCAGGCCAGGTGTCGATGCAGGGCTCCGCGCGCCGGCGGCCGCGACCCGGGAGATCAATCGGTACGACATCCATGCGGCCGCGCAACTGGCCGGCGAGTTGCCGGAAGTTCCACGAACTGCCGCCCGCGAAAGGAAAACAGAAGAGTGTGGGCAGGCTCACGACAGCGATCCCTCCGCCGTCGATACAGGCTGTGTGGCCTTGGCGAGCGTCTCGTCGGCCTGCCGTTGGATGGTGTCCTTGTCCAGAATGACTGAGTCGGGAATGGCGTCAGGCAGGCTTTCCTCCAGGCGCCGCAGCGGTGGATAGAGCAGGCCAAGCGCAGTGAGCATGACGGAGAGCAGGCCAACGATCATGATCATCACCGCCGTGCCGCGCGATGCGCCCGTGCCCACCCAGTGCCTGGCGAAGGAGGCGATCTGGGCATGGGCAAGCATGGGCTGGAACACCTGGTCGACCATCCATCCGGCCAGCAAGGTGCCCAGCGGCATCAGCGAGCGGGCCAGCATCTGGTTGGCTGCGATCACCCGCCCTTGCAGTTCCAGACCCACCTTCACCTGCACCAATGAAAGCCAGTGCGCATTGATGAAGGCAGTGCATACGCCGATGCCGAACATGCCGATCATGGGATAGATCGCTGCGGGTCGGGCTGCGAGGACTACGGCCGATACGCCGAACAGGGCGACGAAGCCGACCATGCCGACGACACGGCGCCGCAAGCCGCCCCACAAGCTCATGGCCAGGCTGCCGGCCAGCATCCCTGCGCCGTTCATGGCCATCACCGTACCCAGCGTGGCGGTGGTGGAGAACGCCATCACCAGTGGCGTCACCAGGACGAGCACCATGCTGGCCAGGCAGTTGCCCAGCGCGAAGAACACCGCCAGCGCGATCATGCCGTGGCGCTTGAGGATGTAGCGCCAGCCTTGCGTCACCTCCTTCCAGAACGGCTCTTCTTGCCGGCGGAACAGCGCATAAGGAAAGCGCACGGCGAGCAGCGTGGCGAACGCGATCGCGTAGCTGGCAATATCCAGCACTAGGATGCGGTCCAGGCCCAGTCGCAGCATCAGCAAACCGCCGAACATCTGCCCGATCAGCAGGCCCGACGCGCCGCCCAGTTGGACGAAGCCATTGGCGTGACCGAGGTAGCGCTTGGGTGCCAGCTGTGCGATGGCGGCGGTATAGGCCGGTTGCCGGAACGCGCTGGCGATGGCGCTCAGCGTGGCGACGGCGTAGAGCGTGCTGACGTGGAGTTCCCTCGTCCAGGCCAGCACGGCAGTGGCCGCCACGACCAGCACACCGAGCAGGTCGCAGATCATCATGATCTTGCGCCTGTCCCAGCGGTCCGCCACGGCGCCCGCGATGGGCAATACCAGAATGCCGGGCAGGATGCCCATCGCCGACATCATCGCAAAATCGGAGACGACGCCTGTCTGCTGATACACCCATACGCCCAGCGCAAAGGTGGACAGGCCGGTGCCGATCACCGATACGAGCTGGCCCAGCGAAACCAGCAAGAAGGTTGCCAGCGTCGAGGCAGGCACGTGCGCCGACGCCCTGGACGGCGCTGTGGGCCTGGATGTCTGGGTCGTGCCGTGTCGCCAGCGCCGGGCCTGCCGCGTTCCAAGCTCCGCCAGTTCGCGCGCCTGATGTTTCTGGAAGAAGTGTCCGGCGCCAGGGATGATTTCCAGCGACACGTCACGGCTGAAACGCTGCCACTCCAGGTATTCCTCGCCATGGAATTCGGTGGCGCGGTCACGCTCGCCGACTACGCAGACCAGCGGCGCCTTGAGCAGGGCGGCGTCGATCGCGCGATAGTGGCGCGTATAGAAATCCTCCGCCTGCCGTCCGTCGTGGCGCATGTTGCGCACCAGGAATTCCAGCTCCCTGGGGTCTTCGTCTCCGGAGGCGCCACCGGTGACCAGCAGCCCATCCAGGATGGAGCGGGTGGAGACCAGGCCATCGGTGGGCAGCACACGGCTGATGGCGTCGAAGATCGTGCCAGGAAGGCGCGGAATGGGGAACGATCCGCCTACCATGACGCCGAGCACGTTGTCGGCACCACGTGCTTCCATCTGCTGCGCGATCGCCACGGCCATGCCCGCGCCGAGACAGTGGCCGTACAGCAATACTGGCCCGTGGATGGTGCGCTGGATTTCCTCCGCGCATTGCCTGGCGACAGCGTCGAAGGGTTGCAGCGGATCGTCGGGCCGCGCGTAGTCGTGTCCGGGCAGTTCCACGGCGTGCAGCGCGTCGCTTTCCGGCAGGCAGGTCGACAGCGCCAGGTAGGAGATGGCGCTACCGCCGCCGAACGGTACGCACACCCAGGTGATGCCATCCTGGCGTGCATCGCGTGGCGTGAGCCGGTGCAGCAAGCCTTCGTGGCTCGATTCGGCCTGGGCGAGATGATCGGCCAGTTCCGCCACGGTCGGGTGACGAAACAGATCCATCACGCTCAGTCCCCGGCCGATGCCGCGCACGGCGCGGACCGCCTTGAAGGAGTCGCCGCCCAGGTCGAAGAAATTCTCGTCGATGCCGAAGTCGTCGAAGCCGAGCAGGGCGGCCCATGCTGCGGCGATTTCGTTTTCCAGCGCATTGCGTGGTGCGCGCGCATGGGCCGCGACCTGGCGTTCGTGGCTGGGCGCGGGAAGGGCGAAGCGGTCTAGTTTGCCATTAGCGTTGAGCGGTAGCCGCTCGATGGGCACAAAGGCAGTGGGCACCATGTAGTCGGGCAGCGCGGCCCGCAACGAGAGGCGCAGTGCGTCGATGACCTCGCGATCGTGCTCGCGCTGCGTGGCGTCGGCCATCACCAGATAGGCGACAAGCCGCTTGTCGCCGGGCGTGTCCTCGCGCAGGATGACGCGCGCCTCCTGCACGGCGTCGTGGCGCAACAGTGCTTCGATCTCCGAGGTTTCGACGCGGTATCCGCGAATCTTGACCTGATGGTCGATACGCCCCAGGAACTCCACCATGCCGTCGCTGCGCACGCGCGCCAGGTCGCCGGTGCGATAGAGCCTGCTGCCGGGCGGACCGAACGGATCAGGCACGAAGCGTTCTGCCGTGAGCGCGGGGCGGCCCAGGTAGCCGCGGGTAATGCCGGCGCCACCGATATGCAGCTCGCCGGGGATGCCAATGGCGAGCGGTTGCAGCTCGGCATCCAGCACATAGGCCTGTACGTTACCCAGCGGACGCCCCAGCGGCAGGGTGCCGACCCTGGTCGGTTGCTCCGCGGCAACCGTGTAGGTCAGTGCCGCCACGCTGCTTTCGGTGGGGCCGTAGTGATTCTGTATGTTGAGCGTCGGCCTGGCCGTGCGGACATCGCTCACGGTCTGCCAACTGCAGGCCTCGCCGGCAAAGACCAGGCAACGTTGCGGCAGCAGGTCATGGATCGGCGCCATGGAGCACAGCGTTTCAAAGTGGCTGGGGACCAGCTTCAGCACGTCGGGGCGGTGCGTGCGCATGTAGTCGGCAAACGCCAGTGGCTCGGTGACGCGCGCATGCGACATGACATGCACGCAGCCTCCGCTGCTCAGGGCGCCGTACAGCATGGTAGTGCCCAGGTCTGCCGCGAAGGTGGACACCATCGTGAAATGGCTACCCTGCTGTACCGCCAGCCGACGCATGACGCCATGCAGGTAGTTCAGATAGTGCCGGTGTTCGACGCCCACACCCTTGGGGCGGCCGGTCGAGCCCGAGGTGAACAGCACATACATCAGGTTATCGGTACGATGGACTACCGGCACGGCTACATCAGGTTGGGCGGCGATCAGCGCTTCGTCCCGATCCATGCAGATGGCATGAATGCCACCCGTCGCTTCGAGTGGGGCGACCAAGTGCGATTCGGTCAGGCACAGCGTGGCGCCGACGTCTTCCAGCATGAAGCGAACGCGATCGATCGGATAAGTGGCGTCGATGGGCACGTAGGCCGCACCCGACTTGAGGATGCCGAGCAGGGCTGCCACCGTCGCGTGCGTACGCTCCATGTACAGGCCCACGCGCTGCTCAGCGCCTGCTCCAGCCGACCGGAGGAGCGCCGCGATGCGGTTGGACCATGCGTCGAGTTCGCGGTAGCTCAGGCGCGCGTCCTCGTGCATTACCGCTGGCGCGTCCGGAGTGCGGGCGACGTGGGCCGCGAACCATTCGACGATGTCACGAACCACGGGATAAACGACCGCGCTGTCGTTGAACGCGACCAGCAAGGCATGGCGTTCGTCGCCATCAATCCAGTCGAGCAGGGCGAGCGTGTCATCCGGCCGGCGCAGCATGCTCAGCAGAAGGCGATCGAGGTGCCGGGCCATTCGCACCACGGTCTCGCGATCGTAAAGATCAGTGTTGTAGGTCACCGAGCCGCTCAGTCCTTCGGCGAGATCGTCGATGGCCCAGCTCAGGTCGAATTTCGCGGTGCCGGTATCGATCGGCACGTCATGCGCGGCCACGCCATCCAGGTCAAGGCGCGCGCGCGGCATATTGTTGATCGACAGCATGGTCTGGAAGATCGGCGTGTGGCCGAACTGGCGTTCGGGCGCCACGGCTTCGACGAGCTTATCGAAAGGCAGGGTCTGATGGTCGACCACGGCCATCCACTCTTGCTGGACCTGGCGTATCAGTTCGCGCGCGCTGCTCGCCCGGCCAGGACGCACGCGCATGGCCAGGGTGTTGACGAAGCAGCCCACCAGGCCTTCCCACTCGGGCGCATCGCGGCCGGCGACCGGCGCACCGATCACCAGGTCGCCCTGTCCACTGTAACGGCGGTATAGCGCGCCGAGCGCCGCGAGGAAAATGACGAAGGGCGTGACGCGCTCCTGCAGCGCGAATGCCTTCAGCGCTTCCTGGGTCGTGGCGTCAAAACGAAACGTGTGGATGGCGCCGGACGTCCCCTGCGTCGCCGGACGTGGGCGGTCTGTGGAGAGCTCGAGCAACGCGGGTGCGCCGGCCAGTCGCTGTTGCCAGACACCGAGCTGGCGCTCGAGGACCTCGCCGTGCAGCTGCCGTGCCTGCCAGTACGCGAAGTCGGCGTATTGCAGGGTTGGCCGGCGCTCCGTTTCTCCGTCGCCCCCCGAGTTGTACGACTTGCCGAGTTCGCGCAATAACACGCCCACCGACCAGCCGTCGGCTGCGATGTGATGAAGATTGATCAGCAATAGGCTTTCATCTGTGCCCGAACGCCACAGAACGGCACGCACCGGAAGTTCGCGATCCAGCGCAAAAGGCACGCTGGCCTCCGCCGTCGCAAGAGACGCCAGCTGATCGAGTGCCGTGCTGGCATGGGTATCGATCACACGGAGACTGAGCTCGTGCTCGTCATGGACGACTGCCGCGGGCTCGCCGCCGTCGTCGCGATAGGTGGTGCGCAATATCTCGTGCCGGCGCGCCACATCCCGCAGCGCCCGCTCCAGTCGAGCGGCATCGACGCGACCGTGCAAGGCCAGCGCGACCGGCACGTTGTAAGCGGCGCTTCCGGGCTGCCATTGATCCAGGAACCAAAGGCGCCGCTGGATGGACGACAGGGGAATGCCGGCATCGGCGGGCCGAGGTGTGATGCGTGGCGCTTCCGCTTGGCCGGACTGCGCCTTGCGAAGGCGTTGTTCCAGCAGGCGACGACGGGCATCCATGTCCGATCCGAGTGTGCTCATTCGGTGTTTCCTTGGCCGGCGGACGTGTCCGCCAGTGTTTCGCTGTCGTCCTGGGCCAGCGCCTGGGCCACGTCGGCGGCGTCCATCGCCTCGATCTGTGCGATCAGCGCGTCCTCGACGCGCAGTGCCAGCGCGGCGATGGTGGGCGACTCGAACAGGAGCCTCAGCGACAGCGGAACTTCAAAGCGTTCGCTGGCGCGCGCCATCACCTGCGCGGCAAGAATGGATTGTCCGCCCAGGGTGAAGAAGTCGTCCTCCACGCTGACCCTGTCCAACGAAAGCACCTCGCCTACCAGGGCGGCGAGGATTTGTTCCGTCAGCGTGCCCGGTGCGACGTATTCCCGCGTCGCGGCGTGGCCCAACGCCTCTGGCGAGGGCAGGGCGAGACGGTCGATCTTTCCATTGGCCGTACGGGGGAATTCCGCGAGCGGAATGATGGCCGCCGGAACCATGTGCTCCGGCAGGCGTGTGCGCAGATGCGACGCAAGCGCCTGATCCTCGATCGCAACCCCGTGCTGCGCGACGACATAGGCCACCAGCTGCTTGCCGCCGATGCTATGCGCCCGAGCGGTCACCACGGCGTCCTGCACGTGCGGGTGTTGCCGAAGAACGGCCTCGATCTCGCCAAGCTCGATGCGGAAGCCCCGGATCTTGACCTGATCATCGATGCGCTCTACGAAGGCGATCGAACCGTCCGGCAGGTATCGGGCGTGGTCGCCGGTGCGATAGAGCCGCGCACCTGCTGGTGCACCCGGGTGTTGCGCGGCGAACGGATCAGGGATAAACCGCTCAGCAGTCAGCGCGGGTCGGCCCAAATAACCGCGCGCCACGCCCGCGCCGCCGATATAGAGCTCGCCGGTCACTCCCGGCGGCACTGGCTCCAGGTTCGCATCCAGCACATAGGCCTGAGCGTGCGGGATCGGCCGGCCAATGGATGGCTTTCCGCCGTGCGGAACACAGCGCGCCATCGTCGTGCAGATGGTGGCTTCCGTGGGCCCGAAGGCATTGATGAAGCGCCTGCCCTCCGCCCAACGATCCACCAGTTCGGCGGAACAGGCCTCGCCGCCCGCAATCACGGAGGCCAACGCCGGCAGCGGTTCCGGCGGTATCGTCGCCAGCACGGATGCCGGCAGGACGATCACGCTCACGCCATGCTCGCGCAATAGTCGCGCCAGCGGCTCCCCACCCACGACATCGGCGGGGCGCAGCAAGAGTCGCGCGCCGGCCGCGAGGGTCATGCAGACGTCCGATACGGAAACATCGAAGCCGAACGAAACGAATTGCAGGACGCAACTGTGTGCGTAGACGCCGAATCCCTCGATCTTCGCCTTGACCAGGTTGAAAAACGCGTCGTGCGTGACCTCGACGCCCTTCGGTTTACCGGTCGAGCCGGACGTATAGATGATGTACGCCAGGTCGCTCGGCGCAGGCCCTTGGCTTGGTGCGCCTGTCGGCTGGCTTTCGAGCGCCGCGCCATCGGCCTGCCAATCCCAGACGGCGGACGCACGGGCCCGTGCGGCAAGCAGTGCATCGATGCGTCCCCTGGTGCCTTGGCCGGTCACCACCAGGCCAGGGCGCGCATCCTCGATCATGAAGGCGATACGCTCGTCGGGATAACCGGGATCCAGTGGCAGGTAGACGCCGCCAGCCTTGAAGATGGCGAGCATCGCGCAGACAAGTTCGGGACTGCGCTCCAGCAGCACGCCCACGGGAACCTCGGGACGCACGCCCCGTTGACGCAGCGCGTGCGCCAGTTGATTGGCGCGCCGATCGAGTTCGCCGTAGGTCCATGTCGCATGACCGGAGACAAGGGCGATGGCTTCCGGGTGGCTGCGCGCATGCGCCTCGAAGAGCGTATGCGCCACGCCATCGATCCGGTCCCTGTCGGTCTCGTTCCAGCGGCGGATGACGCGATCGCGTTCGGTGGCGTCGAGCAGCGGGAGCGCGTTCGCAGGTGTGTCGGGCCGGTCCACGGCCGCCGAAAGCAGTACGTCGAAATGCGCCAGCATCCGCTGCGCGGTCGATGCGTCGAAAAGATCGATGTTGTATTCCAGCGAGAGGGTGACACCACTTTCGAGCGGATCGAGCACCAAAGCGATGTCGAAACGTGCGCGGTCGGTCGGCACTTCTCCCGCGTAGCCGATGCTCACATCGGGTGCGATCTGTACGGACGGCCGCACGTTTTGCACCACTAGCATGGTCTGGAATACCGGCGAGTGGGCGAGCTCCCGTTGGACGCCAAGAGCGCCGACCAGTTCGCCGAATGGGAATTCGCCGTGCGCGTAAGCGTGGATGCAGCGGGTACGAACGTCGCGAAGAAGCTGGCGAAACGACACCCGGCTATCCACCTTGATGCGCATCGCCACCGTATTGACCAGAAAGCCGATCAGGTCGCGCGTGTCCTTGTCGGTACGCAACGCGAAGGGCGCGCCGATGACTATGTCCTGCTGGCCGGTGTACCGGCTCAACCAGATCGCATACGCAGCCAGCAGGTACATGAAGGGCGTAACGCGCTCGCGACGACTGGCTTGCTCGAGTCGTTCCATCCAGGCGGCGGACACGGGCATGGCCAGCGTGGCCCCACGGTATGTCTGCACGGCCGGGCGCGGCCGATCCGAGGGCAGAGCAAGCACCGGCAGTTCGCCGGCCAGTTCCGCACTCCAGAATTCGAGCAGGCGCCCGTGGTGATCGCCCCGGATGCGTAGGCGCTCAGCTGCGGCGACATCATGGCTTTGCAGACGAAGAGCGGGCAGGGGAGAAGGTTGTCCGCTCGACAAGGCTGGGTAAATGGCCCCCAGCTCTTGCAAGAAGATGTCGATCGACGCACCGTCGAAAATGATGTGGTGAACCGTCAGCACGAGCTGGTGCGCGCCTGCATCGAAACGATACAAAGTCGCCCGGAGCAGGGGCGGTAGCGCGAGATCAAATGGACGGTCGAGCGTCGCGCGTTGATGCTCCCGTGCCAAGGCGGCGGCATGTGCCTGGCCGCTCAGATCCTCGATGGTCAGCGAAAACGCCTGCAGCGCTGCCTCGATGCGCACGGCTTCGCCTTGCCGGTCCACGAAACCCGTGCGAAGCACGTCGTGACGACGCATCACTTCAACAATGGACTGCTCCAGCAAGGCGGCGTTCAAGGGGCCGCGCAAGTTGAAAATCATCGAGGCGTTATAGAGCGCCTTGTCGTCAACCAGTCGATCGATGATCCAGAGACGCTCTTGGGCGAAAGACAGGCCCGGTACCGAGGCTTCAGTCGGCGATCGGTCGGCCATATCAGATCAGGCCCGGCATTTCGATGAGCTTTTCGGAGCCATTGACACGCATCGCGCATGCGGCAGGCAGGTTTCCTTTCGTACGCCAAGACAACGAATCCACGCGATCCCCCTCCGCAAGCACGGTTTCCATCTGCTGCTCGGTACTACTTCGCGAAATGCGTTCTTCCTTTCCATCGTGTGCGGCGGAAAGCGGCGCGCACGACACCGCGGGATGCTCACTCGAGGCGGCGCATCTCCCTCAACCGTGGTTCTACACGGCCTGTTGCGCAACGAAAACCAGATCAACGATGCGCTTCGCCAGACACGCCGATGGCGACTCCTGGCCCATGCATCTCCTGAACACGCCCGCACACGCAGTGCAGAGGCGCCTCCCCATGTATGTGTTCAGGTCTATTCGATTGAGCAATAAAAAATGTTGCGAGTGCAAGCGGCCCTAACAGCGAAAGGCGGCACAGGCGGCACAGCCTGTTCGCGAATCCACTTGAGAGCATGTGCCCAAGATATGAATTTCAATCGATACTTAAAAAAGGACTGGCGCATCTCTTGAGAGATATTTCTTACACAAACTGCAGGCTTTCACCTACAAACTATCTGTGGCGCTTGATGCTCAACACCTGCAGAGGCACGAAGCTATTTGGCGCGCAGGACTGGCGGTCTGGCCCAGCGGTACCAGGGGAATTGCATCCACTGGCCGGGCAAGTAATGGGCCGGCCGGTCGTTGCGGCCTTAAGTTTCATGGCTGCAATTAATCAGCCATGCGAAACGAGACCGGCGCGTTTTAAGATAAATTTCGCGCCGAAGCGGTTGCACAGAGCGACCGGCTGAAATTCGGGCTTTGGCAGCCGTGCCAGCCATCGATAACTACGCATAATGTAGAGGGTCGGCCGAGAATCAGAAAAAAAAGCGCACTTTGAGTCCTAACTGTCTGTTGGAATTACAGAATCCGATGAAGACGGCCCGGCGAAGCGTTCCTGCGGTGACTTCGCGCCGCCCAACGAGCCTGGCTAGCCTCCTAGAGATCATGCAGGCGGCCCACTTCATGTGCCCTGCTCGATCACAGGATCGCCTACATCCTCAGTCGCTTGCGGCGTCAGAAGCCTCCGGCTTGCGTCGTGCGGTACTACGGCTCGTGTCAGGTCGACGGTGTAATCGCCAAACCGGTTGATGTGCGCCGTCCGGTATGGCGACAGCCCTGCCAGGACTTCCGGGGTGATTTCATGACCTTCGACCTGTAGTTGGCCAATGGCCCGCGTCATGTGCTCGACGTTATGGAGAATGACCATGTTGGCCACCAGATGGTTGTAGCCGATCACCTTCTCCTGCTCATGCCGCAGGTTCTCGGCAATGATGCCCTGCCCACCGAAGAAGGCCCACTGGGCGAAGTTATTGAACTCCTCGCTCTTGTTCGTTGCCGCCGTGATCATCTGTCGAATCTCCGCGCTGTCAATGTAGCGTAGAAGAAACATCGTTCGGATCACGCGACCCAGCTCGCGGAAGGCGAAGTAAAGCTTGTTCTTTCGGCTCGCTGTACCCAGACGACGAAGAATGGTCGACGCCGTGATCTTCCCTGTTTTGATCGACACAGCCACGCGCTGCATGTCCGGCAGATGGGTTTGGATCAGATCCCAGTCGATCACGCCATCACCGAACAACGGGTGCAGATGCGGATAGGCGGTGCCTGCATCCGGTCGCGAAAATGACAGGTCCCGGAGGTTGCGTATGCGAGGCATCAAGTCGATACCCAATAGGTACGCCAGGGCGAACACCGGGAAGCTCTGCGCCTGTGTATCTCCGTGGATGGTCTTGGGCTGGATGTCGGAGTCGTTCTGCAGCACGTCCAGAATATAGATTGCTTCGTAGGTGCCGCAGGCAATGAAGCGGCTCAGCAGCGCGATGTATTTGTCCGAAACGTGGTAGTAGCCAATCCCACCGTAGCCGCCGTAACGAAGGTGGTACTGCGAGAGCGTGTTCTGCTCGTACATGCTCCACTTGGTGCCGTCGGCTGACGCCGACTGGCCACTGCCCCAGTAACCGGGTAGCTCGTAACGGTTGTAGACGTTGATGATGTCCTTCGTCGCTCGCTCGAGCACCTCGTCGGTCACGTACTTCAGGTTCAACCAGCCCGCCTGCTTTCGGCTCAGATCGCGAAGGGACCGCGCGGTTTGCGTGGGCCCAAGATTGCAGCCATAGCAAAATACGGTCGTGACCACGCGATACAGCAGGTTGTCGACTTGCGCCTCACTGCCGGCGAGCGGTTTGAAGTGACGCTCCATACCGGTCCAGGTCGCGACATCCTGAAGCACGTCCGTGATGGTGGTGGGCTCCATGCGCTCAAGCAGCTTGGCATCCAGGATGGCGATGTCCCGCGTGACCTCCGGACGCTGCGGCTTTCGGAGAATCAGTCGACCATCGACGAACGAGGCATCGGCATTTGCTGGGAAACGTCGATTGACCGATTCACACCGCTCGCGCATGGCGTGCCGGAGGTTCTGAACGAACTGCTCTGGTTCCACGGCAAGACCCGTCGCCTCGCCATACAGCGGCAGTTCCTGCGCCAAGATCGCATCATCCACCAGCGTCTCGCGGTAGTCGTCAAACTTGTTGGCTCCGGGGACAAAGAGGTCACCCGATTTCAGCTCATCTTTGATATGGAACAGCGCGGCGAGCTCGAAGAAACGGCGACGCACCCAGGCCGGCGGACCGTACCGGTTCTTGATCATCGCTTCTTTCCGCCACGTCGCCGACATCCAGGTGAAATCGTCGGGCCACTCCAGGCCTAGCTCTGACAGTGCGAGTGAGTCCCGACGGACGTCACGGCAGTACTCCAAAACCTCCAACAACCGAGCCGTGTTGTCATCGCTGGAGGTCGAGCGCAGCTGCATGATCGCAAGGCAATTAAGCAGCAACGCGCGTTGGGCGGCATAGGGACGTTCCAGAAACGGAATGAAATGCTGTCCCGCGTACGCCAGATGTTCGTTGCAATCGGCCACGATCAGTGAAACGGCCCGTTCGAGCGAGCCTTCGATGGCGGTGATGCGTTCCTCCGCGGTGCCTTCCAGCTGGTATGCCTGCAGGGTCTCCTTCAGCTGAGCCACTAGCGCGTCGGTGCGCTTCATGTGCTCGGCCTGATAGGTCATCAGGTTCTTTTGGGCGACGTTTTCCAGGTTCTGCAGCAGACGGATGAAGAGCTCGGCGGCGTCATCCAGAGTCTTGTTGTACTGGGAGCGGATAAAGATGACCGCCAATGCGTGACGTTTCGCCGGATGGTACTCGGCTAGTTCCGCGGCGTCCTTGGCGCGCGCCCAGTCGCGAAAGAACTTCAACTTGGCGATGGGAATATCCACCGGCGGTAATGAATCCGCCAACGTGCGCAAACGCTGCACATGCGCCAGGTAGTAGCGCACCTCTTTGTTCCCCGGCTTGCGTGGCTCGCGCTTGAGCGCTTGCCAGCCGCTGCTGGTCATACCCGGTGCGACGGTCAGCAGCGACGCGATCGTCTCCTTGGACGCGGATGACAGGCTGTCGTCGATCTGCTTGAAGAAGGTTTCGTGGATGTCCTCCCGGGCCTTGCCGGCCATGGCGTCCAGTAACCCGAATGCTGGCAGCTCGTACGAATGCCGAATCAATTCCTCCAGCATGACGTTGATGATGTCAGCCAGATAGTGCCGCGTGCGCGCGGCCTCGCGCGCCACGACGGCGAGCAGATCACGGCCCCGCTCGCCCAAGCGACGAAGTTTCAGATGATCCCGGATGGCACTGACATGCTTGTCGCGCATGCGGGAGCGATCATAGGTATCCAGATCGGCCAGCCGAAACGCGCGTCGGAAGCCCATGGCGTGGGCGATATGCCGGGCAATGCGTTCGGGCGTCGGTCCAATCGGCGCGAGCCGGCCAAGGTGCTGAGCCGTCTTCAGTTGCACCATCGCCGTGAACTGCCGGAGCGGCTGGTCGGCGATCGACCGGATAAACGCCAGGTCCGCCGCCGTGGGCGTGAAAAGGCTTTCCAGATCCGCAGCCCCCAGGTCCGCAGGAAGGCGCCGGTACGCGGTCTCGTGCTCTTGAGTCATCCGGGTCGTGTTCCCAGGGGCAGAAGATGATTAATCCCATCGGAGCCTGCCGTCGTCGTGTTGCGCGACCGTGTCGGCAACGGCACCGTGGTTGTCAGCGATGCGATGGATATCTTCCATCAGGGTTGCCATGGTCTCGCTCAACGCCAATTCGTCGGTCGCGGCAACGGTGAGCACGTACGCCGTTCGCGCCGCGTCCTGGGCGACGGCAGCGTGCCGCTGCAGGCAGACGAATTCGATGGCGCGATGGGCCTGCGCCGCGCCGCGCCGCGAACGACTGGCCGCCAGACGCAGGACGAGCGAGACGACGAAGGTGCGATCGGGGGTTGGCTCGGGAACGGCTGACGGGGGTGGCAACGCGAGCGACGGGACAGCCGGCGGATGCTGGGCCAGGCCTTGCTCGATTCGCGATTGCCCGAAGGCGTCGGGGGTGTCGACATAGCGCATGGCGGACTGGATGTCTTTCCAGCCCACATATTCCATCAGCGCCTTGGCGTCCCATCCGCTTCCGCTCGCCCAGCCCGCGAAGCCCCGGCGTAACGAGTGCCCGGTGTATTGCGCCGCGCCGGCCAGTCCTGCCCGGGCGAAGGCTCTACGGAGTACGCCAATGAGGCTATTGGCGTGTAAGGCGCCGGCCCTTACCGTGCCATGGGCATCGATGGCGCGAAAGAGCGGCCCGTCGGTAAGATGCGCGGCTTCGCGCCACGCCTCAACGGCTGTGACCGGACACAACCGGCTGAGCGCCGGCACGCGGTGCGTGACACCGGCGGCGAGGCGGTCGCCTTTGCTCCGGGGCAGATATATCAGCATGCCCTGAGCCGGAATCACGGTCACCTGGTCGACGCGAAGCCGCAGCAATTCGTCGCCGCGAAAGCCTTTCCAGAAGCCAAGCAAGATGAGCGCCCGGTCACGGCGCACCCGCAATCCCATGGCGCGATCGCCACAGCCATCGGCGGCGGCGATCGCATTAGCCATCCAGGCATCGAGCACGGTGAGATCGCGCAGCTGCAGCGGATCGGCCCGACGTTCCTGGACGTTATGAACAGCGCGGATTCCTTTCAGCGTCTGACGAACGAGCGTATGTCGCGTCGGATCGGCAAAGCCATGGGATTGGTGCCAATGGGCCAAGGCCGCCAGACGGCTACGCAAGGTGTTGAGCGACTGGGTCGCGCCATACGCGGCCAGGTATTCGGCAACGCGCTGCGCCGTCGCCGGCAGCAGGCCACCCCAGGTTTCCTCGAAATGACGGACGCCGGCTGCATAGCTCTTCTGCGTATTGTCGCGCGTGCCGGCCTCCACGTAGTCGGCCACGCTGCGCACCGGCACCTCGGGCACGGATGGCGATGTCATACCGGGTCCGGCCGCGGACGCAGGGCTTCGAGCATGGTCATGAAGGCGTCGGACAGCTCTTCCTGATAGACGATGAGGCTGTCGTTGAGTTGCCAGCCGATCCCCTGCGGGCCGAGCCCGGGAAGCGGCACCGGGTAGTCATGTTTGGCGTGACGCTGTTCGGGCTCCCGCTTCGCCAGGGGTACCCGCAGGCGTGAGAACACCCGTTTGGTCGCCGTGATCGCCGCGACCGATGCGTCGGTTGCGAGCGACGGATCGTGGCGCAGGCGTTCGTCCAGCATGCGGATGAATTCGTACACGCCGAGCACCCACAGATGGGCCTGGATCATCACGTGATCGCGCAGTGCAATGTCGTTATCGTCGGTCGCCCACTCGCCCTGGGTATCGACCAGGTCCTCGCGGCGGATGCCGCGCAGCTTGGCATCGGCCAGACCCAGTAGCTGAATGTGGTGTGGCAAGCTACCGTCGCGGGCGGGATCGCGAATCCAGCGAAAGGATCGCGTCACCCACGTCTCGTATCGCGCCATATCCATGTCGTCGTGGCCCTGGATGCGAGCCCCGATGATATCGCCCTGCGCGCCGCCCGGCACCCTGTTCCGGACCGTGTCTGCACCGGTACCCTTGGCCAAGCGCGGGACGAGCGTCTGACACATCCATATATATGGAAACGTGGTATTGTCAGACCGCTTTCTCATTGGCCTGCCGGAGCCACAACATGAGTCACCCCGTCCTTAACGTGCTCTTCCTTTGTACCCACAACTCGGCCCGCTCTGTGCTGGCCGAGAGCATTCTGCGGCAGGAGGGCGCGGGCCGTTTTCGCGCGTTCTCCGCCGGTAGTTCGCCCAAGTCAGCGGTCAACCCGATGGCCGTCCAGGTCCTTGAGGAACTGGGCTACCCGACCGCCGAGCTCACGTCCAAGAGCTGGGATGTCTTTGACGCCGAGGGCGCCCCGGTCATGGATATCGTCATCACCGTGTGCGACAACGCGGCCGGCGAGATGTGCCCGATCTGGCCCGGTCAGCCGGTCACCGCGCACTGGGGCATCGAGGATCCCTCGGCCGTGGAGGGATCGGAACTGGAGCGCAAGCGCGCCTTCATGACGGCTTTCCGCTACCTTAAAAACCGCATTACGGCCCTGACGGCCTTGCCGGCGGACCGGCTCGATGCCCTGACGATGCGTGAGGAGCTGAAAAAAATCGGTCGCGGCGAAGGCGCCTCGTCGTTGGCCAGTCAGGCCGAGTAACGCGGAAGGGGCCTCAGGACGCTTTGGCGCGTCGCGGCTTGGCTGCCGCGGCGCGTTTGACCGCGGTCCGCTTGGTCCCCGGCGCCGGCAGGCAGTCGCCGCCGCTGCCGGCGCAGCAGTTCTCGGTGAGGTAGTCGACCAGCCCGTTCATCGAAGCGATGACCGGCGCGTAATAGATGAACCGGCCGCTCTGGCGGCTGGTGACCAGGCCGGCATGCAGCAATTCTTTCAGGTGGAACGACAAGGTGGCGCTGGGCAGGCCCAGCCGTTCACCGATGACGCCCACCGGCAGCCCTTCCGGGCCCTGTTCGATAAGCAGCCGGAAGATCGCCAGGCGAGACTCCTGGGCGAGCGCGGAAAGAACCTTGATGGCGTCAGCGGTTTTCATAGGCGGCGATACAGCGGGGCTGGCGAGCAGTGTAGCAAACCGACCCTCAGCCGAATCGGCCGGTCACGTAATCGTGGGTGCGGGGGTTGTCCGGCGCGGTGAAGATCCGATCGGTCGGGCCTTGCTCCACCACTTCGCCGCGATACATGAACACGGTCCGCTGGGAGACCCGGGCCGCCTGATGGAGGTTGTGGGTGACCATGACCACCGTGAAATCGGCACGTAGCTCATCGATCAGTTCCTCGATGCGCGTGGTGGCGATGGGATCCAGGGCCGAGGTCGGCTCGTCTAAAAGCAGCACCTCCGGTTCGATCGCGATGGCGCGCGCGATGCACAGGCGCTGCTGCTGGCCTCCGGAGAGCGACAAGGCGCTGTGCTTGAGTTTGTCCTTCACCTCCTCCCAGAGCGCGGCACGGCGCAGCGCTGCCTCGACACGGTCGCGTAGCTCGGAGGGCGTGAGCGCCTCGTGGTGGGTCAGCGGCAGCGCCAGGTTGTCGAAGATGCTCATGACAAACGGCGTGGGTGCCTGGAAGACCATGCCGACTTTCAGGCGCAGGGCATTGAGGTCGTAGGCGGGGTCGAGGATGTTCTGGCCGTCCAGGCTGACCTCGCCGGCGGCGCGCTGGCCGGGATACAGGCTGTAGACGCGATTGAGCACGCGCAACAGGGTGGACTTGCCGCAGCCGGAGGGGCCCATGATCGCGGTCACTTCGCCGCGGCGAAAATCGGCCGACACCGCATGCAGGGCCTGCTGGGTGCCGTAGAAGAAGTCCAGATCACGAACCCGGAGGGCGGGTTTGCTGTTGTCGACGACTAAAGTCATGAGGGTCCTGGCGGTCATGGCCGGTGTTTCTTGGCGCGCCCGAGCACGGCACGCGAAAGAACAGCCAGCAGGAGGACGAACATCGCCATGACGAAGGCACCGGCCCAGGCGTAGGCATGCCAGTCGTCGTAGGGGCTCATCGCGTATTGAAAGATCACCACCGGCACGTTGGCCATCGGCCCGTTCGGCGTCGCACTCCAGTACTGGTTGTTAAGCGCCGTGAAAAGCAGCGGCGCGGTTTCGCCACTGATGCGGGCCAGGCCCAACAGCACGCCCGTGAGGATGCCCGTGCTCGCCGCGCGCTGCAGGACTTTCACGCTCACCTTCCACTTGGGCAGTCCCAGCGATAGCGCGGCCTCGCGCATCCCACCCGGGACGAGCTGCAGCATCTCATCCGTCGTGCGCACCACGACGGGCAGCAGGATGATCGCCAAGGCCAGCCCACCGGCCCAGCCGGAGAAGTGCCCTACCTGTCGCACGACGAGCTCATACACGAACAGGCCGATGACGATGGACGGCGCGCTCAGCAGGATGTCGTTGGTGAAGCGGATCACCGCGCCCATCCGGGTCTTGCGCTGGAACTCGGCCAGGAATGTTCCGGCCAGCACGCCCAGCGGTGTACCGATCACCAGCGCGATCAGGGTCATCACGAAGCTGCCGTAGAAGGCGTTAAGCAGGCCACCACGCTCCCCGGGTGCGGGCGTCATCTGTGTAAAGAGCTTCAGATCGAGCGCGGACGCGCCTTGGATGAGCGTGGTGGCCATGATCCACAGCAGCCAGCCCAGGCCGAACGCGGTGGCAGCCAGGGAAGCGGTCATGACCAGCGCGTTGACGAGCTGGCGACGCACATACAGCGTATTCATGGACGTTTCCTATGCCTCGCTACCGGCGCGACGCGTCGCCCGTAGCAACAGGCGCGCCAAGGCCAGGATCACGAAGGTGAGCACGAAAAGGATGAAGCCCAACGCGATCAGCGACGACAGGTAGATATCCGAATCGGCCTCGGTGAATTCGTTGGCGATCGCCGCGGCGATGGAGTTGCCCGGTTCCATCAGCGACCACTTGAACTCATGGGCATTACCCAGCACGAAGGTCACCGCCATGGTCTCGCCAAGGGCGCGGCCCAGTCCCAGGAAGATCGCGCCGACCACGGCATTGCGCGAATTGGGTAGGACGATGTCTTTGATCACTTCCCAACGGGTGGCACCCAGGGCGTAGGCGGACTCCTTGAGTACCGAGGGCGTGGCCAAGAAGACATCCCGCATGACCGCGGTGATGAACGGGATGATCATGATGGCCAGGATGATGCCGGCCGTCAGCATGCCCAGGCCAATCGGCGCGCCCTCGAACAGCGGTCCGATGACCGGCATGGTGCCCAGGTGGTCAATGAGCCAGGGTTGGATGTGCGCGGCCATGAACGGCACGAAGACAAACAGCCCCCACATGCCATATACGATGCTGGGGATCGCCGCGAGCAGTTCGATGGCGGTGCCCACGGGCTGTCGCAGCCACGGCGGTGCCAGCTCGGTGAGGAAGATGCCGATGCCCAGGCTGACCGGCACCGCGATGACGATGGCGATCAGCGAGGTCACGATCGTTCCCCAGACCGGCACCAGTGCCGAGAACTGGTGGGCGACCGCATCCCACTGCGTGGAGGTGAAGAACGACCAGCCGAAGGTCTTGAACGCCAGCCGCCCGCCCCAGGCCATGGACAGGGCTGCGCCGACCAGCACGATCAGCACCAGATACGCCGCGCCCCCGGTCAGTCCCAGGAAGAGCCGGTCGGCGGTGCGATCGCTCAGACGCCGGGTACGCGGCGTGCGTACCCGGCGCGGCGGCGATGCGGCGGCAGCGGCGGAGATGTCAATAAGGTCACCCATGGGGATCCCCGAAGCGGACGGAAGAAGACGTGCGTGCGGTGGCGCGGCCGGGCTGGGGAAAGGTCCCCGCCCGGCACGCACGGTTACTTGAAGTTCGCGCCCCAATACGCCTCGATCTGCTTGACCAGATCCGCCGGCAGCGGGACGTAGTCCAGCGCATTGGCCTGCGACTGGCCGCTCTCGAGCGACCAGCGGAAGAACTCGCGGGCGGCCTTGCTGCGGGCGGCGTCCTTGGGCTGCTTGTACATGATGATGAACGTGGTGGCGGTCACCGGGTAGGCCTTCTCGCCCGGCGCATCGGTCATGACCAGATCGAAGTCCTCCGCGTGCGACCAGTCGGCGGTCGCGGCCGCGGCCTGGAAGCTTTCCGCGTTCGGCTCGACGAACTTGCCCGCCTTGTTCTGGACCAGGCCGTAATTCATCTTGCTCTGCTTGACGTAGGCGTACTCGACGTAACCCAGCGAGTACGGCACCTGCTTGACGTAGGCGGCCACGCCTTCGTTGCCCTTGCCACCCAGGCCGGTGGGCCAGGACACCGAGGTGCCTTCGCCGACCTTGCTTTTCCACTCGGGGCTGACCTTGGAGAGGTAGTTGACCCAGTTGAAGGTGGTGCCCGAGCCGTCGGAGCGATGCACGACGGTGATGCGCGAGTCGGGCAGCTTGACGCCCGGGTTGATCGCCACAAGGGCCGGGTCGTTCCAGCGGGTGATCTTGCCCAGGAAGATGTTGGCGAGCACCGGCCCGGTGAATTTGAGCGTGCCCGGGGCAATGCCCGGCAGGTTCGCCACCGGTACCACGCCGCCAATCACCGAGGGAAACTGGCCCATCCCCAGCGCATGCAGGTCGGCTGCCTTCATGGGCATGTCGCTGGCCCCGAAGTCGACCGTCGCGGCCTTGATCTGGGCGATACCGCCGCCGGACCCGATCGACTGGTAGTTCACCTTGGTGCCGGTCTTCTGGCTGTAGTCCGACGACCACTTGGACAGGATGGGATAGACGAAGGTGGATCCGGCCCCCGTGACTTCGGTGGCCGCCTGTGCGGTACCCATGAGGCCGGCGCCCAGAGCCAGGCCCAGGACGGTGAGACGAAGGCGGTGCGTCATGCGTTTCATGCGGAAGCTCCAGTGAGTGACTTCGGTTTATACCTCTAGAGATATGGAAGCATGTAGCGTATGACCGTTTGATGACAAGCGACGCAGTCGATGACAGTGAGACGTCGTCTGGCGTGGCGCGCCGTGCGACGCGCCCTGCCCGGGCCGCTTCAGCCGATCGAAAGACGCAACGCGAGGGCCGCCAGCGTGATCGCCAGGACAGGCAGGGTCAGGACGACGCCCACCTTGAAGTAGTAGCCCCAGGTGATCGTCATGCCCTTGCGGGCGAGCACATGCAGCCACAGCAGCGTTGCCAGGGAACCGATCGGAGTGATCTTGGGACCCAGGTCGCTACCGATGACATTGGCGTAGACCATCGCTTCCTTGACCACACCGGTGGCCGTGGTGCCGTCGATCGACAGCGCGCCGATGAGGACCGTGGGCATGTTGTTCATGATCGAGGACAGGATGGCGCTGAGGAACCCGGTACCCAGGGCCGCACCCCACACCCCGTAGTCGGCGAAGCGGTTGAGCAGCGCGGAGAGGTAGTCGGTCAGGCCGGCGTTACGCAGGCCGTAGACCACCAGGTACATGCCCAGGGAGAACAGCACGATCTGCCAGGGCGCCTCGCGCAGCACCTTGCGCGTGTTGATGTGGTGGCCGCGGGCGGCGACCGCGAGCAGCACGATGGCACCGACCGCGGCGACGGCGCTGACGGGCACGCCCAGCGGCTCGAGCCCGAAGAAGCCAAGCAGCAGAAGCACGAGCACGCCCCAACCGACATTGAACGTGGCGCGATCACGGATGGCGGCGGCGGGGCTCTTCAGCAGACCGACGTCGTAGGTACGCGGGATGTCGCGACGGTAGTACACCAGTAGCACCCCGAGCGTGGCGGCGACGGCCACCAGGGTCACCGGCACCATGACGGCGGCGTATTCGTTGAAACCGATCTTGAAGAAGTCCGCCGAGACGATGTTGACCAGGTTAGACACGACCAGGGGCAGGCTCGCCATGTCGGCGATGAAGCCCGCGGCCATGACGAAGGCCAATGTCGCCGCTGGCCCGAAACCCAAGGCCATCAGCATGGCCATGACGATCGGGGTCAGGATCAGCGCCGCGCCATCGTTGGCGAAAAGGGCCGCCACTGCGGCGCCCAGGAGCACGATGAGGGCGAACAGATAGCGCCCGCGGCCGCCGCCCCACCGCGCGACATGCAGGGCGGCCCATTCGAAGAACCCGGCCTCGTCCAGCAAAAGGCTGATGATGATCACCGCGATGAACGTGGCGGTCGCATTCCAGACGATGTGCCACACCACCGGGATGTCGCTGAGGTGGACCACGCCCAGGCACAACGCGACCACGGCGCCGGCCAGCGCGCTCCAGCCGATACCGAGCCCGCGGGGCTGCCAGATCACCAGGATCAGCGTGAGAATGAAAAGTACGAGTGCGATAGTCATGAAAGCCTTCGGCAACAGGAAATGGAAAAGGAGGAAAGCAAGTGCCGCTGTGCGGGCCTAGTCGTCGTCGGCCAGGTCGTCCGCAAAGTGGTCGCCGATCGCCGTCAGAGCCGCCACGAGCGCGTCCCGGGGCATCGTTGCCACCGGCAGCCGGATGAGCGCGAGGACGCGATAGGTGGCCCGGGCCAGCGCCTGGCGATAAGCCGCCGCGCGCGCGACGACCGAGCCTGATGCGGCGCGCGGATGGGCGACCGGCCACTGCACGCACACGGGTGGACCGGCGAAGTCAGGACAGTCCTCTTCCGCGGATGGACCGCAGACGCGGATCACGATGTCGAACACGGGCGCGCCGGGACCGGTAAAACGGTGCCAGGATTTGGGTGCCAGATCAGCGGTCGCCAGGCCCGCGTCGCGCAAGGCGTCGAGCGCGTCGGGGTCAGCGTGCGCGGCGGGACGCCGGCCCGCGCTGTAGGCGACGAATCGCCCCGTGCCCTCATGGCCAAGTACCGCTTCGTGCATGAGGCTGCGGCTGCTGTTGTGGTCGCACAGGAAGAGGACGCGGCAGGGGTTCATGCGCGGGTACCGCCTTTGGGCGTGCGGGGTGTCTTGGCAGCGATCGCGCATCGGCCAGGATCATCCTCACAGCAATGCTCGGTGAGATAGCGGATCAGGCCATCCATCGCGGCAAAGTTGGCGTGGTAGCGCACGAAGCGTCCCTCGGCCGTCGCGCTGGCCAGGCCGGCGTGAACCAGCCCCTTCAGGTGGAACGACAACGTGGAGCCGCTAAACCCCACCGACTCGGCGATTTCCTGGACGACGGCGCCCACGGTCCCGCGCGTGACGAGGTAGCGGAAGATGCTCAGCCGATGATCCTGGGCCAGGCCAGAGAGTGATTGCAGGGCGGATTTGGTTTCCATGTTTCTAGAATGCTAGAATCGTCGTCAGCAAGCAACCACTGGAGGAACCGTGACCCCCAACGACCTGCCGCACCTGACGCATGAGCTACCGCACCCGGCGTGGGAGCGCCTGACCGTCGCCGATGACGCCGGCCATCCGCCGCGCATCCTGATCCTCTATGGCTCGCTGCGGCCACAGTCGTTCAGCCGCAAACTCGCCCTCGAGGCCGAGCGGATCCTTCGTCATCTGGGCGCGGAGACGCGCGTGTTCGACCCAGCCGATTTACCCGTGCTGGACAGCGTGCCCAACGATCATCCGAAGGTGCAGGAGTTGCGTGCCCTGTCGCTGTGGTCCGAAGGGCATGTCTGGGTCAGCCCCGAACGGCACGGCACGATGACCGGCGTGTTCAAGAACCAGATCGACTGGTTGCCTCTGGAGGACGGCGGCGTGCGCCCGACGCAGGGACGCACGCTGGCCGTGATGCAGGTGTGCGGCGGCTCGCAGTCATTTAACGTGGTCAACGCGCTTCGCGTCCTCGGCCGCTGGATGCGCATGGTCACGATCCCCAACCAGTCCTCGGTCGCCAAGGCCTGGTCGGAGTTCGACGACGACGGACGCATGAAGCCCTCGCCGTTCTACGACCGGGTGGTCGACGTGATGGAAGAGCTCATGAAATTCACCCTTCTGGTCCGCGGGCGAAGCGACTACCTGGTCGATCGTTACAGCGAGCGCAAGGGCGCGGCCGAAGCGCGTGCGCTGGCGGCCGCGGCGGCGGTGGTCGAACCGGTGGCGACGGCGAATCGATCGGCGTGCGCACCGCAGTCCGCCTGCTGCGCACCGACGGCGAAGGCGTGAGCATGCGCGCGACCATCTACCACAATCCCGACTGCGGTACCTCGCGCAACACGCTGGCGATCCTTCGCCACGCCGGCATCGAGGCCACGGTCATCGAATACCTGAAAACGCCACCGGACCGTGCGACGCTCAAGCGCCTGCTGCACGACACCGGCCTGTCGCCCCTGCAGGCAGTGCGCAAGAAAGGCACGCCGTACTTCGAACTGGGCCTGGATGACCTGCTGATCACGCCCCGGCAAATCTTCGATGCGATGATCGCCCATCCGATCCTCATCAACCGCCCGTTCGTGGTGACCGAGATCGGCACGCGGCTGTGCCGACCCTCGGAGGTGGTGCTGCAAATCATTCCGCCGCTGCGCACGCCCTTCACCAAAGAGGATGGCGAGGTGGTCTTCCGGTGAGCGAGCCCTGGCCCACGCAGGTGGCGGTCATCGGGGGTGGCCAGACCGGTCTTTCCGTGGGCTATTTCCTGAGACGGCGCAAGATCGACTTCATGATCTTCGACGGCGAGACCGCCGCCGGCGGCGCGTGGAAGCACGCGTGGCCATCCTTGCGCCTGTTCTCGCCGGCGTCTTACAGCTCCATCCCCGGGTGGCCGATGCCGGCCGGCGACGGGCAGGACCATCCCTCGCGCGACGCCGTGGTGGCTTACCTGCGAGCGTACGAGGTCCGCTACCAGTTGCCGGTGTGCCGTCCCTGTCCGGTGCAGTCGCTCGCCGTCGAGCACGACCGGTTCCACGTGCGCACCGACCGCGGCACCTGGACGGCCCGCGCGGTGATCATGGCGACCGGCACGTGGGGCCAGCCGCATGTGCCCGACTACCCGGGTCGGGATCGATTCGGGGGCACCCAGGTCCATTCGGCCCACTACGCGGGACCGGACGCCTACCGAGGCAAACGCGTGATCGTCGTCGGCGGCGGCAACTCAGGCGCGCAGATTATGGCCGAGCTGTCCGAGGTGGCCACGGCCACCTGGGTGACGCCCGAACCGCCGCAGTTCCTTCCCGACAATGTCGATGGCCGCGCCTTGTTCGACCGTGCCACCGCCCGTTGGCGAGCGCAGCAGGCCGGCGAGCCGGTCCCGCCCGCGCCGAGTTTGGGCGATATCGTGATGGTGCCGTCCGTCAAGGCCGCACGAGAGCGCGGCGCCCTCACGGCTCGTCGCCCGTTCGTCGCGATCGAAAAGGATGGCGTGACCTGGCCCGACGGCTCGTTCGAACGTGCCGACGCGATCCTCTGGTGCACGGGCTTTCGACCGGCAACGCAACTCTTGGAGCCGCTGGGCGTGGTCCTGACCGACGGGCGCGTGCGCGTCGACGAGGGTCAGGCAGCCGACCTCCCGGGACTTTGGTTGGCGGGGTACGGCGACTGGACCGGGCCGGCATCGGCAACGCTGATGGGCATCACCCGCTACGCGCGGGCGACCGTCGACGCAGTGGCGGGATACCTCGCCGCCTCCTGACGACGCAGGGCCTTCACCGCACGCGCCTTGCCCCTGGCGTGACTGCGGCGCGGGACCGCGCCACTCACTCCCGATGGGCAATCACACCCAACGCGGCGGCGCCCGCCACAAGCAGGCCCGCCGTGCCCAGCAGCGCCTCCGAGCCGACCACCGACATCAACGTGGCAAAGGCGAACGGTGCCAGGGCCTGGGCGGCGCGCGCGGGCAACGCCAACCAGCCTTGGCGACGGCTGTACCCGTCGGCGCCGAACAGGGCCAAGGGCACGGTTCCCGTCGCGATGGTCAGGATGCCGTTACCCGCGCCATGCAGGATGGCGAACGCAGCGGCGGGTGCGCCGGCGAAGAGAAACAACGCCACGCCCAGGGGATGCAGCAGGCACGCCGCCATCGCCGAGGTGAGCGAACCGGCACGCCGCAACACCATCATCTCCGCCATGCGTGCCGCAACCTGGGCCGGCCCCACCAGTGACGCGGCTGCAACAGCGGCGGAGAGGGTCATGCCCGTGCCCACGAACAGCGTGGGCAGGTGCGCGGCCAACGCGGTCGAGACAAACCAGTTGGCGGCGAACACGTACGCGAGCAGCGTCAGGACGTCGCGCGTCGGCACCAAGGTGCCCGCCGATGGCGCTGTGGCGACCGTACTTACCGGGGTCGTCGGGGTGGTCGCCTTGGGAAGCGACAGGTTCAACGGCAGCGCAACGCACAGATGCAGCGCGGCCCACGCCACGCACGCCAGGCGCCATCCGAGTACCTGATCCATCCACGCGGTGACTGGCCAGCCGACGGTGCTGGCGAAACCGGCGACGAGGGCGACCACCGTGATGGGTTCCTTGGCGGCGGCGCCGTAGAG
>Ga0058700_1000060_pt1 | contig 76922 bp, 71 predicted proteins | sample AgamicAtAme_FD_71365 | JGI IMG/M metagenome (GOLD analysis project Ga0058700, IMG submission 71365) | Agave microbial communities from Guanajuato, Mexico - At.Am.e | ecosystem: Host-associated > Plants > Phyllosphere > Phylloplane/Leaf | place: Guanajuato, Mexico | collected 2012-06-07 | reverse complement strand
GCTCGGTACCGTGTGGGGCATCTACCACGCGCTGATCAAGATCTCCGCGTCGGGCAACGCTTCGATGGAAGCCGTGGCCGGTCCGGTGGGTGAAGCTCTGATCATGACCGCCTTCGGTCTGTTCACCGCTATCCCGGCCGTGCTCGCCTACAACTTCTTCAACCGCTCCAACCGCCTGACCTACGCTCAGTTCGACGAGTTCGCGCACGACCTGCACGACTTCTTCGCCACCGGCGCGCGCGTCGAAGGCAAGTGAGGATCTGACCCATGGCAATGAGTACCGGAGGCGATTCCGGCGGCCCGATGTCGGAGATCAACGTTACGCCGCTCGTCGACGTGATGTTGGTGCTGCTGATCATCTTCATGATCACGGCTCCCCTGATGTCCCATCGAATCACCGTGGAACTGCCGACCGCCAATCCGAAGGTTTCGGATACGGAGCAGGTCACGCCGATGGACTTGGCCGTGAAGCCGGATGGCACGCTGTATCTCGATGACATCGAAGTCACCGAGGGCGAGCTGAAGGCGAAGTTCGCGGTTGCGGCACAGCAGTCGCCGCAGCCCGAACTGCAGATCCGTGCGGACAAGACCACGGAATACAAGATCGTGAAGAAGGTCCTCGCCGACGCCAAGGAAGCGGGCATGGTGCATGTCGGCTTCATGACGACAGGCAAGGAGTAACAAGCCATGGCATTCAGTTCTGGAAGTGGCAAGGGCCCCATGGCCGACATCAACGTCACGCCGCTCGTCGACGTGATGCTGGTGCTCCTGATCATCTTCATGATCACGGCTCCGATGCTGACCCATAAGGTCAAGATCGATCTTCCGCAGCCGAACCCGAACGTGGTTCAGCCGGAAAATCCGCCGGAACCCGTCCGCCTCAAGATCGACCAGTCCGGCGCGCTGTACTGGAACGATACCCCGGTGGACGAGCTTGGCCTGAAGGCACAGCTCGCGGTGATCGGTGGTCTGGGCGATCCGGCCAAGCAGCCGGAAGTGCAGATCAATGCCGATGACGGCGTCGCTTACGAGCACGTCGCCCGCGTCCTGGCCGATGCCAAGAGCTACGGCCTTACGAAGATCGGCTTCACTGAAGGTCAGTAATTCATTCCGAGAGGAATGAACGCAACACTACCCTTTGGACCCCCGCCTTGAGCGGGGGTTCTTTTTTGGGGCATTGAAAAGGGCCGTCCGCGCGTTTCGCGACGTTGCGGTACAGACGTATGGACGTCCAAACGCCACGCGATTAACCGCTCCCGTCGCGCATGACAACGCGCCCAAGCGAATCGAAACCGCCTTCGCGGTATCAGCGCAGTATCTGCAGATACTTTCGCACGGTCGTCGTCAGGCCTTCATAGAGCGCCTCGCCGACCAGCGCGTGACCGATGGACACCTCCGCCAGCCCGGGTATAGCGGCCTTGAAGGTGCCGAGGTTGGCTTGGCTGAGGTCGTGGCCGGCGTTGACCGCCAGGCCGGCGTGCAGTGCGCGCCGTGCGGTGTCCGCGCAACGCTCGAGCTCATCCTGCGCATGCCCCTCCTCGAAAGCCTGCGCGTAGGGCCCGGTATAGATCTCGATGCGTTGCACACCGATGGCCACGGCCGCGTCGAAACCGGTGGCGCCCGAATCGACGAACAGGCTCACGCGACAGCCAATGTCGCGCAACGCGGCCACCAAGGGCTTCAAGGATTCGATGTCGCGGGTCAGGTCGAAGCCGTGGTCCGACGTGATCTGTCCATCGCTGTCCGGCACCAGCGTGACCTGCGTGGGACGTGTTTCGCGCACCAGTTCGATCAGGCCGGGATACGTGCCGCGCGCCGGCGCGAAGGGATTACCCTCGATGTTGTACTCGACACGACCGCGCGTGAGCGTGGCAAGCGCGCGCACATCGTCTGGACGGATATGGCGCTGGTCCGGCCGTGGATGCACGGTGATGCCACCGCAGCCGGCATCGATGCAGGCGTGGGCGGCGCGCAGGACATCGGGCTCGCTGCCGCCGCGCGAATTGCGCAGCACGGCAATCTTGTTGACGTTGACGCTGAGCAGGGTCATAAGGCGTTCGATACTCGCAGGCTAAGACGTAATCCGACGCCATGCACGGCGCCGGGCCGGACACAGTGCGCCGATCAGTCGGTGCCGGCAAGTGTCCACTGCCGGATCCGGCGAGGCGTACCGCGCCACGCCAGGCTGCCGACATGGGCGTCGTCGAGAATCAGCCGGTGCAATTGCCACTGGTTCGCCTCGTCGCCATCCAGCCGATGCAGCACCGGCAGCTCCGCCGATCCGGCGATGCTCAGGCGATGCAACCCAAACGCGAGCCCACGCCCCAGCGCCTTGAGCACGGCTTCCTTGGCGGTCCACAGTTCGAGGAAGGCGCGGTCGCGCTGACCGTCCGGCAAGGCTTCCAGCGCCGCCGTCTCGTCGGGGCTGAAATAACGGCGGGCGATGGGCACGGCCTTGGGGTGGGCGCGCAGGCGTTCGAGATCCACGCCAGGCAACACACCGCGCGCAATGGCGATCAATGCCTGGTCGTGGCTGTGCGACCAGTTGAAGGAAAGCGCATCGCGCTGGTCCCCCGCCAAGGCCGGACGGCCGTGCTCGGAGGCCTCCAGCATTACCTCGGCAGGCGGTACGCCAAGATACGCACCCAGCATGGCGAGCAGGGGTTGCCGACCCTGGTGATGGTCGTAGGCGAGGCGCCAGACGTGGATTTCCTCGTCGCGCAACTCGGTCGCCAACTGGGCCGGGGTCTGGCCATCGGTCGTGATCATCCGCGCATGTTGCCGCCCAAGAGGCGATACTTACAAGCGCGGCCAGCCCACCGGAGCGGCGCCCCGGCTGCTTGTACCCAACGAACGGAAGCACGCACATCGGAGAACACCGCTTGATTGCCGGATGGCTGCTGCTGCTGGTTTCCCTGCTCTACGTCGGCTTGTTGTTCGTCGTGGCGTACATGGGGGACCGACGCCCGCTCTACCCGCGGCAGCCGCGACTGCGCCCGCTGGTCTACAGCCTCGCCCTGGCGGTGTACTGCTCGTCGTGGACGTTCTATGGCGCGGTGGGCACGGCGGCACGCGAAGGCCTTGGCTATCTGCCGATCTACCTCGGGCCGATCCTGCTGTTCGTATTTGGCTTCGGGCTGTTGCGGCGGCTCGTGCTGCTGGCGCGCCAACGCAACATCACCTCGATCGCCGATTTCATCGGCGCGCGTTTCGGCAAGTCGCACGGACTCGCCGCGTTGGTGGCCGTCATCGCGGTGATCGCCGTGGTGCCGTACCTCGCACTGCAGTTCAAGGCGGTGGCGATGTCCTATGCAGTGCTGGGCAGCGCGGTGCCGCCGGGCACGTCGCAGTTCAGCGACAGCGCGCTGTGGTGCGCGATCCTGCTGGCCACGTTCGCGATCCTGTTCGGCACGCGCACCATCGACGCCACCGAACATCACCACGGCATGATGCTCGCCATCGCGGTGGAATCGCTGATCAAGCTGGTGGTGTTCGTCATGCTGGCGGCCTACGCGCTATGGCGCGGACCCGGCCTGGCCGATACGGTGCGCCTGCCCGCGCAGCAGCTCGCCGACGGTGTATCGCCCGGCTTTCTTGCGCAGACCCTGCTCGCCTTCTGCGCCATGTTCTGCCTGCCGCGGCAGTTCCAGATCGGCGTGGTGGAATGCGAAGACCCGCACGACGTCTCGCGTGCGCGATGGCTGTTTCCCGCCTACATGGTGATCATCAGCGTGGCCGTGCTGCCCATCGTCGCGGCGGGTCTGCACCTGCCGCAGCTGCAGCAGGGCAACAAGGACGCCTGGGTGCTTACGCTGCCCATGGCTTACGGCGACCGCACCATAGCGTTGCTCGCCTTCCTCGGCGGTTTCTCCGCGGCCACGGGCATGGTGATCGTGGCGTGCGTGGCCTTGTCCACGATGATCAGCAACGACATCGTCATGCCGATGCTGCTGCGCATCCGCGCGCTGAAGCTGGAGCAGCGCGCGGACCTCTCGCAGCTGGTGCTGCTGGTCCGCCGCATCGCCATCATCGCGCTCGCCGCCATGGCTTACGTCTACTACCGCGTGGTGGCCGACACCACCAACCTGGCGGCCACTGGGCTGCTGGCGTTCGCGGCGGTGGCGCAGTTCGCGCCGGGCATCGTGGCGGCGCTGTACTGGCGCAGCGCCAGCCGTAAGGGTGTAGCCACAGGCCTGGCGATGGGCTTTCTGGTGTGGGCGTACACCTTGCTGCTGCCCGCGATGGATCGTTCGGCCGCATGGTTGGCGACGGGGCCGATGAATCTCAGCTGGTTGCAGCCGCAGGCGCTGTTTCACCTGAGCGGCTGGGATCCGGTGATGCACGGCACGTTCTGGTCGCTGCTGGTGAACGTGGCGTGCCTGATCTTTGTCTCGCTGCGGTTCCGCCCCAACCTGGAAGAACGCCTGCACGCGGCGATGTTCATCGACCCGTATGCCATCGACAGCCGCGGCGCCGGCGATTGGCGCGGCCGCGTGGCCGTCGCGGACCTGCGCACCATCGCCGAACGCATCGTCGGCGAACGCAGCAGCCAGCGCGCCTTCGACGAATACGCCGAACGACGCGGCAAGCCGCTGCAACCCAGCGAAGCCGCCGACCGTGCGCTGATCCAGTACACCGAGCGCCTGCTTGCCGCCGCGGTGGGCGCGGCGAGCGCGCGCCGCATCCTGATGGGCGCCTTGTCCGGCTCCGGGCTGGACATCGCCGAAGCGATGGCGCTGATGGACGAGGCCTCGCAGGAATTGCGCTTCAACCGCGAGTTGCTTTCCACGACGCTGGAGAACGTGTCGCAAGGCATCAGCGTGGTCGATGCCACCATGCGGCTGGTGGCGTGGAACCGGCGCTATCTGGAACTGTTCGATTATCCCGACGGCATGGTCTACGTCGGCGTGCCGGTGGCGGATCTCATCCGCTGGAACGCCGAGCATGGCGAATGCGGTCCCGGCGAAGTCGAGGCGCACGTCGCCAAGCGCCTTGCCCACATGCACGCGGGTTCTCCGCATGTGTTCCAGCGCATCCGGCCCGACGGCTCGGTGATCGAGATGCGTGGACGCGCGCTGCCCGGCGGCGGCTACGTCACCACCTACACCGATGTCACCGCGTACAAGCACGCGGAACAGGCGCTGATCGAAGCGAACGAAACGCTGGAGCAGCGCGTCGACCAGCGCACGGCCGAGTTGAGCGAGGCATTGAACTCCGCTGCGCACGCCCGTCGCGAGGCGGAGATGGCCAACGCCTCCAAGACGCGCTTCCTCGCGGCGGCCAGCCACGACCTGTTGCAGCCCTTGAACGCGGCGCGGCTGTTCACCGCGGCCTTGCGTCAGCATCCGGGCCTGGACGACGAAGCCAGCCTGCTGGCGGAACGCATCGACGCATCGTTCCGCGCGGCGGAAGATCTGCTCGACGCACTGCTGGATACCTCGCGCCTGGACGCGGGTAGCTATCGCGCGGATGTGAGCAACGTGGCGCTGTCCGACCTGTTCGAGTCACTCAAGGCGCAATTCGCCGTGCTTTCCCAGCAGCGCGGTCTGCGTCTGCGCGTGGTGCCGACCCGGCTCGCCGTGCGCAGCGATCCGCAACTGCTGCGGCGCATCCTGCAGAACTTCATCTCCAACGCGCTGCGCTACACCCGCGAGGGCGGCATCCTGCTGGGCGCGCGCCGCATGGGCGACGAGGTGCGCATCGAGGTGTGGGACACGGGGCCGGGCATCGCGGAGACGCAACGCGCACGCATCTTCGGCGAGTTCCAGCGACTGGATCGTCCCTCGCCCTGGGGCGAGAAAGGGTTGGGGCTGGGCCTGTCGATCTGCGAACGCATCGCCGGCATCCTGCATCACAAGCTCGAGCTCGAATCACGCGAAGGCAAGGGCAGCCGTTTCGCCGTGCGCGTGCCGCGCGCGGAAAGCGCAATACCCAGGCGCCGCGCCAATGCCCACCCGGTATCGAACGAACAGCTGCCGCTCACCGTGCTGTGCCTGGACAACGATCCAGCCATCCTCGACGGCATGCGTGCGCTGCTGCAGCGCTGGGGCGTGGACTGCCGCACGGCGCTCGACGTGGCGCAGGCCGAGCAGGAACTTCGTCGCGGCGGCATCGACCTGATCCTCGCGGACTACCACCTCACCGACGACCTGGACGGCTTGCAGGCGCTGGAAGAACTACGCGGCGTGATCGGCGACCTGCCGCCCATCGCCATGATCACTGCCGACGGCAGCAGCGAACTCAAGCAGCGCGCGCGATCCCTGGGCTATCCCATCCTGCACAAGCCGGTACGACCGGCGGCCTTGCGCGCGTTGCTGAGCGCGCTGGTGAGGCGGCAGATGGCGTAGAGCGAGAAGTGAGTGAAGAGGAGTGAGAAAAACAGAGAAAGCGGGCACGGCTCTTCTCTCACTTCTCACTTCTCTTCACTCATTCCTCGCTTTCATCGGGTAGCGAGGGCATCGCTTCCTGGTCGATCGCCAGATGGCTGGCGGCCAGCGCGACTTGCGTGCGGTTGTTCACGCCGAGCTTGCGCATGATCGCCGTCATGTGCGCCTTGACGGTCGCTTCGGAAACGCCGAGATCGTAGGCGATCTGCTTGTTGAGAAGGCCTTCGGCGATCATGGTGAGCACGCGAAATTGCTGAGGCGTGAGCGTGGCGATGCGATCAGCCACCGCCGCCTCATCGGGTTTCAGTTCCGTGCCGCCACCGACCAGCTGGTGCGGCAGCCATACGTCGCCATCCAGCACCTTGCGGATGGCGGTGATGATGTCCTCGCCCGGCGTCGACTTGGGGATATAGGCGGATGCGCCGTGCGCGAGCGCGCGGCGCGCGACCTGCACGTCCTCGTGTCCCGACACCACGATGGTCGGCAGCCCTGGGAATTGCCCGCGGATGTGCGCGAGCGCCGAGTAGCCGCGCGCGCCCGGCATGTGCAGGTCGAGCAGCAGCAGTTCGGCGTCGGGGTACTGTTCGATCAGGCTGAGCAGCGTGTACACGCTGTCCGCGCTGTGCACGCTCGCGTCGGGAACTGCGGCGACCACGGCGCGTTGCAGGGCATCACGGAAGAGCGGGTGATCGTCGGCGATGAGTACGTCGGGCATGTTGGGGAGGGAATAGGGAGTGGGGAATAGGGAATAGTGAAAAGCAGTGCAAGGCGGGTACATGCGCTGCGCTTTTGCTGATGCTCCTTCATTAGAGCCGAATGTATGGGGAACAGAGACCTGCAACGAAGCGCACTATTCTCCATTCCCCATTCTCTATTCCCTCATTACTTGATAAGTCGTTCGTCCACCAGGTTCTTCACCACGCCCGGATCGGCCAGCGTGGAAATGTCGCCGAGCTGGTCGGGCTGGTTCTCGCCGATCTTGCGCAGGATGCGGCGCATGATCTTGCCCGAGCGCGTCTTGGGCAGGCCCGGCGCCCACTGCAGGAAGTCCGGCGTGGCGATGGGGCCGATTTCCTTGCGCACCCAGGCGACGAGTTCCTTGCGTAGCTCGTCGCTGCCTTGCTCGCCGGCCACCAGCGTGACGAAGGCGTAGATGCCCTGGCCCTTGATGTCGTGCGGCGCGCCGACCACGGCGGCCTCGGCCACCTTGGGGTGCGCGACCAGCGCGCTTTCCACTTCGGCGGTGCCGATGCGGTGGCCGCTGACGTTGATCACGTCGTCGACGCGGCCGGTGATCCAGTAATAGCCGTCTTCGTCGCGGCGCACGCCGTCGCCGGTGAAGTAGTTGCCGGGATAGGCGCTGAAGTAGGTGTCGATGAAGCGCTGGTGGTCACCGTACACCGTGCGCATCTGGCCCGGCCACGAATCGGTGATGACCAGGTTGCCTTCGGTCGCGCCTTCCAGCACGGCACCGCCGGCGTCGACGATGGCCGGCTTGATGCCGAAGAACGGCAGCGTGGCGGAACCGGGCTTCTCATCGATGGCGCCGGCCAGCGGCGTGATGAGGATGCCGCCGGTTTCGGTCTGCCACCAGGTGTCCACGATCGGGCAGCGTTCGTCGCCCACCACGCGGTAGTACCACTCCCAGGCTTCCGGATTGATCGGCTCGCCCACCGAGCCGAGCAGGCGCAGCGATGCGCGCGAGGCCTTCTTCACCGGGCCTTCGCCCTCGCGCATCAGCGCGCGGATGGCGGTGGGCGCGGTGTAGAACAGCGTGACCTTGTGCTTGTCCACCACGTTCCAGAAGCGGCTGGTGTCCGGGTAGTTGGGCACGCCGTCGAACATCACCGTGGTGGCGCCGTTGGCGAGCGGCCCGTACACCACGTAGCTGTGGCCCGTGACCCAGCCCACGTCGGCGGTGCACCAGTACACGTCGTCCTCGCGCAGGTCGAACACCAGTTCGTGCGTGTAGCTGGCGTAGACCAGGTAACCGCCCGAGGTGTGCAGCACGCCCTTGGGCTTGCCGGTGGAGCCGGAGGTGTAAAGGATGAACAGCGGGTGTTCCGCTTCCACCGGCGTGGGCGGGCAGTCGGTGGACTGGCCTTCCATCAGCGTGTGGTAGTAGCGGTCGCGCGGCGACTGCATCGGCACGGCGCTGCCGGTACGGCGCACCACGATCACGGTCTCCACGCTGTTGGTGCCGGGGCGTTCCAGTGCGGCGTCCACATTGGCCTTGAGCGGGATCTTCTTGCCGCCGCGCACGCCTTCGTCGGCGGTCACGACCACCTTGCAGGTGGAGTCGGCGATACGGCCGGCCAGCGAATCCGGCGAAAAGCCGCCGAACACCACCGAGTGGATGGCGCCCAGGCGCGCGCAGGCCAGCATGGCCACGGCAGCTTCCGGGATCATCGGCATATAGATGGCCACACGGTCGCCCTTGACCACGCCCAGGTGCTTGAGCGTGTTGGCGAACTTGCACACCTCGGCGTGCAGCTCCCTATAGGTGATGTGGCGCGACTCGTTCGGGTCGTCGCCCTCGAAGATGATGGCCGTCTTGTCGCCGCGTTCGGCCAGGTGGCGGTCCAGGCAGTTGGCCGCCACGTTCAGCTCGCCGTCCTCGTACCAGCGGATGTGCAGGTTCTTCGGGTCGTAGGAGACGTTCTTGATCTTGCTGGGCGCCTTGGTCCATGCCAGGCGCTGGCCGATCTTGCCCCAGAAGCCCTCCGGGTCCTTCACCGACTCGGCGTAGAGCCGCTCGTAATCGTCCTTGCGGATACGGGCCTTGGCGGCGAACTCGGGCTTGACGGGGTAGAGCTTGGACATCGCGGGGCTCCTGCGGCCGGTCCTGCCGGCCTCCTCATGGATGAACGTTGCCGCCTGCCGCGGCATGACTCGCCGAGTGTAGCGTCTGGCTGGTGATCGGTACGTTTCGGCGTGAACGCGGCCGCTTTCGACTTTGGTCGAGGTTCGACCAATGGTGAATAGGCGTCCGCAATGCAGCATGGACATCCTCGGCTGGTCATCGACCTGGGGAGGCCTGCCATGACACTGCCTACGACCGCACGACGCCACGGCCTGCTGGCTGTTGGCATCGCCTGCGCGCTGAGCCTGCCGCTGGGAGTCCACGCGCAGAGCACCACGAAAACCACCAAGAGCAGCACGCGGGAGCAGCAGCTCGAACAGCGCGTCAACCAGCTGGAACAGGAACTGGCCGAACTGAAGGCCATGATCCAGGAACAGAAGGCCGCCACCACGCAGGCCACGCAGACCGCGCAACAGGCGCAGGTCGCCGCCACGCAGGCGCAGACCACGGCACAGGCCACGCAGACCAAGGTGGAAGCGGCGCCCAAGCCGCAGTTCACCACGGCCCCCGGCCTGTCGGTGGCCTTGCACGGCTTTATCGATGCCACGGTGTTCGGCCAGGACCGCACCTTCATCAATTACGGCAATGGCCAGAACGCCGAGATCCCGGCGCCGCCCACCGCGGCCAACAAGGCCAACGGCTATACCGGATCGCTCAGCGGCGCCGACATCCGCAACACTCGCTTCTGGCTCGACTTCACCGGCGCCAAGTTGAACGACGACTGGAACGGCAGCGGCCGCATCGAGATGGACTTCTTCGGCGGCAACAACGGTACCGGCGCCTATGCGCAGCAGCAGCCGATACCGCGCCTTCGCCAGGCCTATATGGACATCGTCAATCCCAACTGGGGCACCACGGTGCGCGTGGGCCAGATGTGGGACCTGATGTTCCCGCTGGAGAACACGCCCACCTCGTTGTCGCACATTGCCTTTCCCCTGGGCTATGGCGCGGGCATCGTGGGTTGGCGCTATCCCGGCGTGATCGTCATGCAGGATCTCAACCACGGCACCGACGGCGTGAAATGGCGTTTCGACGTGGCCGTGCTCGAGGGCAGCTGGAGCGGACCGCAAAATGCCGCCGGCAACTCCACCATCAACTACCTCAACGGTGGCGCCGCACACTTCAAGCCGCAGGTGGAAGCGCGCCTGCACGCGCAAGGCAGCAACTGGCTGGCCTACCTCACCGCGCATTACTCGGAAATCGACCTGCACGGCGTGGGCAACATCACGGCCAAGCCGCCGCGCGACAACCTGCAAAGCTTTGGCTACGACCTGGGCGGCCAGTGGAAACCCGGCCCGTGGACCTTCAAGGGCCTGCTCTATGCCGGCAGGGCCTTGGGCGAAATCTTCGGCGCCATGTCGCAGTTCGGCAACATCAAGGAATCGGGCGGCTTCGTGCAGGCGGGCTACAACTTCACGCCGAAGTGGAGTGTCAACGGCTTCTTCGCCGCGGCAAGGCCAAATCGCGACGACGTGCTTGCGTGGACTCCTGCCGGCACCGCCGCCGCGCCGGGCACGGCGCTGCTGCGAAACAACATGAGTGCAGTCAGCCTGCAATACGCCTCGGGCAACTATGAGCTTGGCGTGGAATATCTCTACGACGACGTGCGCTACCAGCTGAAGAACTCGGCGTCGAGCCACACCGTCAACGGCAACCAGTTCAACTTCAGCGCCATGTACAAGTTCTGAGCAAGCAACGGCGGCGACGCGAGCAGCGTTGCTGCCGGCATCACCGGGCGGGGCGACGGGAGGCGCCCGAACCGGACAGTGGAGAGGGACGCGACGAGTGGCGGCTGCCGCTCCAGCGGCATGCACGCAGAAAAACGTCATCCATCGACCTGACCGAGCGTCACAACTGAGGGTTACATCATGGCTACGACCGCCGTCGACATGCGGGGATCGCTCGACACCGGCCACCGCCGCGTCATCCTGGCTTCCAGCCTGGGCACCGTGTTCGAGTGGTACGACTTCTATCTCTATGGCTCGCTGGCCGCGCTGATCGGCAAGCACTTCTTCACCGGCCTCAACGAAACCAGCCAGTTCATCTTCGCACTGCTCGCCTTCGCCGCCGGCTTCGCGGTGCGTCCGTTCGGCGCCATCGTGTTTGGCCGCCTGGGCGACATGATCGGGCGCAAGTACACCTTCCTCATCACCATCATCATCATGGGCCTGTCGACGTTCTTCGTCGGCGTGCTGCCGGGTTATGCACAGCTTGGCGTCGCCGCGCCGACCTTGCTGATCGCGCTGCGCCTGCTGCAGGGCCTGGCGCTGGGCGGCGAGTATGGCGGCGCGGCCACCTATGTGGCCGAACATGCGCCCAACGGCAAGCGCGGCCTGTACACCAGCTTCATCCAGATCACCGCCACGTTCGGCCTGTTCCTGTCCCTGCTGGTCATCCTCGGCACGCGCCTGGGGTTGGGCGACGCCAAGTTCGACGACTGGGGCTGGCGCATTCCGTTCCTGGTGTCCTCGCTGCTGCTGGCGGTGTCGGTGTACATCCGCATGCAGTTGCACGAGTCGCCGGTGTTCCAGCAGATGAAGGCCGAGGGCAAGCACTCCAAGGCGCCGCTCACCGAAGCGTTCGGCCAGTGGAAGAACCTCAAGCTGGTGATCCTCGCGCTGCTCGGTGCCACCGCCGGCCAGGCCGTGGTGTGGTACACGGGCCAGTTCTACGCGCTGTACTTCCTCACCCAGAGCCTGAAGATCGACGGCACCACGGCGAACCTGCTGATCGCCGCCGCGCTTGCCATCGGCACGCCGTTCTTCGTGCTGTTTGGCTGGCTGTCGGATCGCATCGGCCGCAAGACCATCGTGCTCGCCGGCTGCCTGCTCGCCGCGCTGACCTACTTCCCGATCTTCAAGGGCCTGACGCACTTCGGCAACCCGGCCATCGAGACTGCCGCGGCCACCGCGCCGGTGAAGGTGGTGGCCGATCCCAAGGCCTGCAGCTTCCAGTTCGATCCGGTCGGCAAGACCAAGTTCACCAGCTCGTGCGACGTGGCCAAGAGCGCGCTGGCGAAGAAGGGCATTCCGTACTCCAACGTCACCGCCGAGCCGGGCAGCGTGGCCGAAGTGAAGATCGGCGATCGCAGCATTACATCTTTCGAGGGCGCTTCGCTGGACAGCAAGGCCTTCGCCGACCAGGGCAAGGCCTTCGGCGCGCAGCTGGGCGCGGCGCTGAAAGCCGCCGGTTATCCGGAGAAGGCCGACCCCGCGCAGAGCAACTACGTCATGCTCATCGTGCTGCTCGCGATCCTGGTGATCTACGTGACCATGGTGTACGGGCCCATCGCCGCATGGCTGGTGGAAATGTTCCCCACGCGCATCCGCTACACCTCGATGAGCCTGCCGTACCACATCGGCAATGGCTGGTTCGGCGGTTTCGTGCCCACCATCGGCTTCATGCTGGTGGCCTGGAAGGGCGATATCTACTACGGCCTGTGGTATCCGATCATCGTGGCCATCGCCACGTTCTTCATTGGCCTGCTGTTCCTGCGCGAAACCAAGGACGTCGACATCCGCTACTGAGCGTTTTCACGCAAGGCCAAGGCGCGACGGGCAACCGCCGCGCCTTTTCTATGGCCGCTACATGCTGCGTATCACGCCCACGATGGCCAGCAGCACCACCGCGCCGATCAACGCGTGCAGCACGCTGTTGACGAAGGGCCCCGCCACGGCGAAATGCACGCCCAACCGCGGCAGCAACCACCCGGCGAAGAACGCGCCGATGATGCCGACCACGATGTTGCCGATCAGCCCGAAGCCGAAGCCTCGCACGATCAGGCCGGCCAGCCAGCCGGCAATGGCGCCGATCAACAGGAAAATCAGCAGGCCTTCGGTGGTCATCGCAAGCTCCCGGTGAGTCGATCCACAAACTGTCCACAGGCTCAGGAAGTATCCACAGGCACGGTGACCGCCAGCGCAATGCGGGAACGCCGCTTCAGCGCCCGGTTGGCGATGTCGCCGAAACGTGCATGCCAACCGGATCACGAGAGGCAGACCCCCGGGCGCTCTACTATGGCCGCGGCCATGGCGAAGCACGGCACCGGGAGGGCGCCGCATGCCCGATCTCGAACGCGCAAGGAAAACGCCACGCGGCGGCGTCCGCAGCCGGTGGCGCCGCATGCAGGGCTGGACGGCGCTGGTGCTCGATCACCTCAAGCCCGTGCGCGTGTCGCTGCTGGTGCTGGCCACGGTGGCCGTGGTCGCCATCGCCGTGGATCAGGCGGCCGAGCTTTTCCTGATTGCGCTGTGGACCGATCCCAGCCGCTGGCGCTACCTGGCCTTGCTGGCCACCGGCGCCCTGACTGGCCTGGCCATGTGGCATGCCGCGCGCAATGCCTATCGCCTGCGTTATCCGCGCTGGCCCTCGCTGCAGGACGAACGCGCGGCCGTCCTGCGCGACTGGCTGCCGCGCCTGCTCGGCGCGTCCGTGCCGCTGTTGATCTGCCTCGGCTACGTGCTGGCCTTGAGCCGGCTGCCGCATGGCCCGTGCGGCATCACCGACCAATGCATGCAGCGCAGCTGGCGTGCGCTGGGCCTGCTGGTGGAGTCGGCGGCGCTGATCGTGTTCTTCGTCATGCGCCGCCGTGCGTGGCATATGCTGTCGCGCCATATGGCGGGCGTGCGCGCGCCGTGTCTTCAGCCCAGGGAAGAGAAGCGCGTGTGGCGCGTGCGCGAGCTCGGCCCGCGGGCCGTGGCCATGTATGCGGCTGCGGTGCTGCTCAACGTGCTCGCCACCGTGCTGATCGCCATCCGGCCGGAGCTGCTGGACGGCATCGGCCCGCTGGCCATCCTGCTCATCGCCGAGGCCTTCCTCTGCTACAACGGCGGCCTGCTGTGCATGCTCGGCGACCGGCGCGGCGTGCCGCTGCTGAGCATGCTGTTGCTGCTCGGCGCCTCGTTGCACTGGCTGCATCTCAACGACAACCATAGGGTGCGCCAGTACCCGGCGATGTCCACGCATGAACGACCCGCGCCGCAACCCGCGGACACGCGCACGTCGTTCGATGCCTATATGGACAACTGGCTCACGGACCGCTGCGCGGAACGCCGCCCTTGCCCAGTGATCCTGGTGTCGGCCGAGGGCGGCGGCATCCGCGGCGCCGCGTGGACCGTCGAAGTGCTAGGCAAGCTCACCGCGCTGACCCAGCAAGGGCAATCATCGGGAAGCGAACCCCTGTTCGCGCGACACCTGCTGGCGAGCAGCGGCGTGTCGGGCGGCGGCCTGGGTTTGGCCGTCTATACGGCGTCGCTGGCGCAACCGCAGCCGGTGGATGTATCGACTCTGGAGCCTCGCGCCCGCCGCCTGCTGAGCCACGATTTTCTCGCACCGACACTGGCCAACGCCTTCTTCGTCGATTTCACCCAGCGCTGGTTGCCCGGCGCGTGGCTCAACGACCGCTCGCGAGCCCTGACGCGCGCATGGGAATCGGCGGCCAGCAAGGAAGGCATGCCTGCCTTCGCGCAACCCTTCGCTGCGCTGTACGGGCCGACCGCTCCGTCGTTGCCGGCGTTGTTCCTCAACAGCACGACCGTGGCCGAAGGCAAGCGCTTCATCGAGCATCCGTTCAAGCCGCTGGCCACGCCGCAGCGGCAGCCCTGGACCGCGGGGCTCGACGGTTCGAGCTGGCTTGATCCGCGCGCGCCGCTCAGCGAAGTGGTGCTCAACAGCGCGCGTTTCACCTATATCAGCCCGGCAGGCACGCTGGAGGCGAACATGGCCAATCCGCCGGTGCCGGATCGGTTGCAACTGGTCGATGGCGGCTACTTCGAGAACTCCGGCGCCACCACCCTGCTCGAACTGCTGCGTCTGGTGCGCGGCAAGGCGAGGGAGCGCGGCATCGCCTTGCGCTTCATCGTCATCCACATCAGCAACGATCCGTTGATGACCGACTTCATCGACCAGCACGATGCCAGCCATCCGATGCCGGTCTACTCCACCGCGTGCCCCGCGGTGCCAGGCAAACTCCACGATCAGGTCAGCGGCGAGGCGACCGCCCCGTTCTACGCCTTGCTCGACACGCGCAGCGCGCGCGGCGAATACGCGCGCGTGCAACTGCTCAACGCGCTGAGGCCGGACGCGACGCAACCCGCGAACGGCGACATCCTGTGGCACTTCCGCCTGTGTCCTGGCAACTACCCGATTCCCATGGGCTGGACCATCTCCGACCCCGTGTTCAACGAGCTGGACCGGCAACTCGGCCGCTATCCATTGCAGGCCATGGGCGATGCCTTGAGGGAGCAGCTCGCGCCGGTGAATTAGGCATCCCCCAGGTGTCGCGCCAGCTGAGACATGCCCGGCGCACACTGGCGGCATGGCCGAATCCTTTCTTCCCCTGCAGGCCCTCAAGGGCCGCGGCGCCGCCTCCAACCCGGAGGGCCGCTTCGAGTCCATCCGCCACCACGCCGAGGATGACGGCTGGCAGAGCCTGCTGCTCGACGAACAGGCGCCGCGCCCGCGCACCGAGGTGACGGAGGAGAAGGCGCGCAGCGTCATCACGCGCAACGATTCGCCGGACATCCATTTCAACCAGGCGTTGAATCCGTATCGCGGCTGCGAACACGGCTGCATTTATTGCTTCGCCCGTCCATCGCACAGCTATCTCAATCTGTCGCCCGGCCTCGATTTCGAAACCAGGCTGCGCGCCAAGAGCAACCTGGCCGAAGTGCTTCGCCATGAACTGGCGCGGCCCTCCTACACGGTCAGCCCGATCAACATCGGCAGCAACACCGACCCTTACCAGCCCATCGAAAGCCGCTGGAAACTCACGCGCGCGGCGCTGGAAGTGCTGGCGGAATGCAAGCATCCGTGCACCATCGTCACCAAGAACGCGATGGTGGAGCGCGACATGGACATCCTCGCGCCGATGGCGCGCGAAAACCTGGTGCAGGTATTCGTGTCGGTGAACTCGCTGGACAACCATCTGGCCGCGAAACTGGAACCGCGCGCCAGCGCACCGCACCGGCGCATCAAGGCGATACGCAAGCTGCGCGAGGCTGGCGTGCCGGTTGGCGTGCTCGTCGCGCCCATCATTCCCGCGCTCAACGACTGCGACATGGAAGCGGTACTGGAACAAGCCGCCGACGCCGGCGCTACCTGCGCCGGCTACACCACGCTGCGGCTGCCCTACGAGTTGAAAGCGCTGTTCCGCGAATGGCTGGCGCTGCACGTGCCGCAACGCGCCGCCCACGTGATGAGCCTGGTACAGCAGATGCACGGCGGCCGCGACTACGACAGCGACTTCACCACGCGCATGCGCGGGCAGAGCGTGTTCGCCGAACTCATCCGCCGCCGCTTCGATGTCGCCTGCCGCAAGCACGGCTTTGGCCGCGCGCGCGAGTTGTGGCTGGACACCACGAAATTCGTGCCGCCGCGCAAGCCATCGCCCCAAGGCCAATTGTTCTGAGGCAGCTCGCTGCCGCTTTGCGAGACGTTACCAGCTTGCGCGAACGCCGACCCGGCCGCCGATGCCATGTCCATTGCCCACGCCGATAACGTGGTTGTAGTCGACGGATGCGAACAGGCTGATGGCGGTTGATATCTGCCCGGCCACGCCCAGCTGCGCCTGCGCCCAGCGGCCGCCCAGGCTGGTCGAGAACGGATAGGCGCCAAGGCCGTCGGGGGCGATGAAGGTGGTCTTCGGTGAGGGTCCCATGGCATCCCATGCATTGACGCGCATCCAGGCCGTGATCGGATACGTGTTGCCCATGTTCCACTGCCGCAGGAGTCGCAGACCGAGGCGTCCGTAAAGCGCGTTGCTGCCGTTGTACGTGACGCGTGCGTAGGCGTCGGCGACATCATCGAGCGATACGCGCTGATAGATCAGTTGTCCCTGGGGTTCGAGCGACCAGTGTTCGTTCAGCGCAAACGCGCGGCCGCCTTCGAGCGATCCGATGAATCCCCAGCCGGTGGTGTCCAGTTCCAGGCCATAGAACGAACGGGCCCGGATGCGGTCGTAGCGCATCGCCTGCAGCACGGCATCCACATACCAGCCGCTGCTTGCCTTGCGTGTCCAGTAGCCGCCGAACGCATAGCCGTCCATCGACACCGTGCCCGCCTGCTCGCCGCTGTAGATCTGCTTCACGTCGGCATTCGCACGAGCGGCGCCGACGTACACGCCGGATTGGGTTCGCAGGTCTCCCTCGTCCGCGCGATAGAGATCCACGCCGGTCTGGAAGCCGTAAGTGTCGTCGCTGTACGCGGGACCATAGCTGGTGAAGCGGTGATAGCGGTCGTAGGCATCGCCGCCGCCATAGCCCACGTGCTGGCTTCCACCGAACATGCGTCCCCAGCCCGAGCTGGGCCGATAGCCGGTGTTGTCGCTTGGGCCAAGGTTCGCGTAGTCCTCGCCCTGACGGTCGTGGTAGGTGCCCAGCATCTCCAGCCCCAACTGATTGGCCAGCACGGGCACGACCATGTCCGTGGGTACTTCCGGACGTATGTCGGGCAACGGAGCGGGCGATGGCGCGGGTGGTGTCGGTGGCGGCGGGGGATCGGGTGGCACCGGTGGGCCGGGTGGTGGCGGTGGAACAGGCGGCGCGGGTGGTATCGGTGGCGCGGGCGGTGGTGTGTACGAGTTGCGCAGGAACCAATCGTTGCCGTTGAGCGAGCCGCCGCGATAGAGCTGGTATTCGAAGGGCCCCGCCGCCACGCGCTGCCCCAGCACGAACGAGTCCGGCTGCGTGGTTGCGCCATTGATGGTGGCGACCAGTTGGATGCCATCACCCACCGTGATGCCGCCCGTGCCGCCGACGCGGTGGACGATGATCGTGCCGGTGCCGCTGGTCGTGCTGCGGCTCAGCAACAGTCGGTCGCTGTCTTGCGTGAGTCCGGTGTTGAGCACGGTGTTGAAAACGAGGGTGCTGCCGGGCATGAAGTTTACGTTGGCCGCATCAATGCCGAACACGCTGCGTACGCCCGTTTGCTTCCCCGCAAGGTTCAGCGTCGCGCCCGGCTGAAACGTCACCTGATCGGCGATCACCGCACCGTAGCCACCGCCTTGCAGGGTCGCGCCGCTGTCGACGATGAAGGAACTGGGCGACGCCGTACCCGCGATATTCGCCGCACGCACGCCATAGGCCGCGGCGTTAGCTACTTCGAACGTGCCCGCTTGCACCTCCGTATTGGCGTAAACCTGTGACCATCGCTCCGCGACGTCGCTGTACTGCGCGCCATCGAAGCTGACGAGTCCGTCGCCGGACTTGGCCACCGATATCAGGCCGTGCAGGCCATCGTTCTTGATGGGATCGAAGAAGGTGATGCTGTGGCCTGCCGCGGCATTCAAGACCAGGGAGCTGTCGTTGCCCGTGTTGGCGATATAGAGCGCGTTGGCCTGTGCCGTGCCCGTGCCGGCCTGCGTGTTCCCGGTGAAGGCGATGTCGCCGCCGGTGGCGTTGAACGACAGCAGCGAAGGATCGGCATAGATCGCACCGCCCAACCCGCCCGCGTGATTGGCGGAAAATGTCAGGCTGCCGCCGGTCACATTCACCGCCAGGTTGCCGTTGTTCCAGAAGGCGCCGCCATTGCCTCCGGAGGTATTGCCGCTGATGTTCGACGTGCCGCCGGAATTCACGGTGATGCCGGCGCCGCCATAGATGGCACCGCCATCCTGGCTCGCCGTATTGTTGACCAGCGTCAGCGTGGACGTGGCATTGCCGAGCTCCACCGAGCCATAGCCATTGACGTAGATCGCGCCACCGTCGATGCCGGCATGGTTGCTGGCGGCGGAGACGTTGCCGGAAAGCGTGGCCAGTTTCACCGACGCCTCAAAACCGAAATCGTTGGTATAGAGCGCACCGCCCGAATTGCTCAGCGCCTGATTGCCCGTCATGTCGACCGACCCGCTGATGCTGATATGGCTGTCGGCCGCCACCATCGCGCCGCCCGCGCCCTTGGCGATGTTGTTGCTCAGGCTGGCATCGCCATGGACGTCTATACCGCCGGACTGTACGTAGATGACACCGCCGGAACCCGCGTCATTGATCACGCCAGGATTGATGGCCTGGTTGCCGTTGGCGATCAAGTCGCCGTTGATGGCGACATTGCCGTAGACATACATGCCGCCACCCGTGGGCGCGATATTGTTCGAGATTGTCACCGTCTGCGCCGTCAACGTGGCGACTTCGGCGTACACCGCTCCGCCGACACCCTTGGGCGCCGTCACCACGGGAGCGTCTGGGCCGCCGCTCACGCCCGCCGTATTGCCCACGAGGGTGATGTTGCCCGTGCCGTTGCCCAGCGTGAGATAACCCGTGCCACCGGGACCATTGGCCGCGCTGATCGCGCCGCCCGCCAGCCCGGCCGTATTGTTGGTGAGCGTGATGTCGCCCGTTTGCGTAGCAAGCGCGATGTTGCCGTTGGCGGCAACGATGGCGCCGCCTGATACCTGTGCGTGGTTGCCATCCATGGAAACCGCACCGGTGACCAGCGCATTGCCTTGGCCCACCAGCACTGCGCCGCCTGAACCGAGCAGCGTCTGGTTCTGGCTGGCGGTGAGGCTGCCGTTGACGGTCAGCGCACCGGGCGCATGGATCGCGCCGCCGTCCTGATTCGCCACATTGCCGCGAAACACCGTGTCACTGCTGGTCTGCAAGGTCAGCGAGGTGGCGGCATCGATCACGCCGCCGCTGCCGGTCGCGTTATTGCCGCCACTTAGCGTCAGATGGAAAAGCGTCAGCGTCAGGCTGGGATCGCTGATGTAAGCGTAGTGGCCCGCTCCATCATTGAGCGTGATCGTGCCGCCGGCCGGCGCGCTGTTGATCGACAACATCAGGCCGGTGGGCCATGCCTTGGCGAACGTGCTGCTGCTTCCATCGGAAAGATAGGCGTTGCCGAGCAGCACCCACGTGTCGCCGCTCATCGGCGTCAACGTGGCGAGGTTGCCGCCGTCGGGTATCAGCACGGTGCCGGCGTGCGTTGCCGTGGAGAACAGGCAAGCCAGCACGATGCCTGCGGAGAGTCGTGATGGACACAGTGGGATGCTCATGGCCGCCCCATGCCAAACAGAGTGCGTTACGTAAGCGCCTGCGTCGGCACTTCACCATGCTGACGCGCCATGTGATAGCGCCGCCTCTGTGAATGTCATGTAGCGATCAAGGCGCCGTTGCACGACGACATTGGCGCGCATCCGTGAAACTACGTGCATGCATCTGCGAAGTTTTGCTCGCTCGATGCCAGGCCGAGTTTTAGCGCTTGCAAGCGCGACAAGGCTGCCGCCATCGACAGCCTTGTGTGCGTTCGCAGGAGTTTCAGTTCGACGGCGGCAGGTATTTCTCGAACCACATCAGTGCGCGTTGCAACACGTCGCGCTGATGATCGGGATCGACGAAGTGATGCCCTTCGTTGGGATACACCACCAGCGACGTCGGCACGCCGAGCGCACGCAACGCGTGCCAGTACTCGAATGACTGCGGCGCCGGGCATTCGGCGTCGCGATCGCCCACCACCACCAGCGTGGGCGACTTGGTCTGCTTGATGAAGTCGATGGGCGAACTCTTCGCGTACACCTGCGGATCGTCGTATACCGACGCGCCAAAGAACGGGATCATCCATTGGTCGATCAGGTTCTGGCCGTAATAGCTCTGCCAGTTGGCGATGCCCGCGCCCGCGACCACCGCGCGGAAGCGCTGCGTCTGCGTGGGAATGAACATGCTCATGAAGCCGCCGTAGCTCCAGCCGGTGAGGCCCAGGCGCTTGTCGTCCACCGGCAGCTTCTTTTCGATGGCATCGATGCCGGCGAGGATGTCGCGCAGGTCGCCGTGGCCGAAGTCCTTGCGGTTGGCCTGCACGTAGGCCTCGCCCTGGCCGAAGCTGCCGCGCGGGTTGGGCATGAACACGAAATAACCCAGCGCCGAGAACGGCTCGCCGCCGAAACCCATGCGCGGCCAGCGTGGGATCACCGCGCTCGACGGTCCACCATGCACGGTGACGATCATCGGATACGACTTCTTCGGATCGTAATTGGCCGGATACAGCAGCCAGCCCTGCACGTGATGGCCTTCGTTGTCCCATTCCACCGATTCGGCCTTGCCCCAGCCGGGCTTGAGCGCGGCGTTGATGCGGGTGACGGCTGGCGGTGGGACCTGGCTCAGCGGGCCGGCGTGCACTTCGGGCGCTTCGGTGTACGAACTCTGCACGAAGGCGACCTTGGTGCGGTCGGCGGACAGCGACAAGGCCATCTCCGCGCTGCCGTCGCCGATGCTGGCGGGTAGGGTGAACAGCAGGACTTCCTGCGTGGCCTTGGTCGGCGTGACGCCGTACTCGGCCACTTCACTCTGGCCGTTGCGAATATGCGCGACGATCATTTCATCCGAGCGGAACCAGTCGAACCACGCCGGCGTCACCGTCGTGCCCGCCGTCAGGTTCACCGGCTCGCCGCCGCATGCCGGCACGGCGTAGATATCGCCGCCCGTCGCACCCTGATCGCTCATCAGGCCACCGATGAAGCCGATGCGCTGTCCATCCGCCGACCAGCGCGGCAGCGCCATCTGCAGGCCGTGCAGCGGCCCCTTCACCGTCGATGGATCGACGATCGCGTCGGGCTTCGCCTGTGCCTGCGCGTTCTGCACGTAGAGCTTGGCCAGCCACCAGTTGTTGTCGCCCGGCGGCGGCGCGGCGGTGTAGGCGATGCGTTGGCTGTCCGGCGACCAGGCGAATTCATAAGCGTAGAGTTTCTCGGGCGAGAGCAGCCTGACCGCGCCGCCGCCGGCATCGACCGCCGCCACGCGCTGCACTTCCAGCCCGTCCACGCCAATCTCACCCGATGCCGGCTTCGCCGCGTACACCGCGCTGGCGCGGCGCGTGCCGTTGGGCACGTAGAGAAAGCCCAGCGACTTGCCATCCGGCGACCAGCTGAAACCCTGCGCGACGCCGGGCAGCGACGCCATGTGGTGCGGCGATTCCTTGGTCTGCGTGTCGACGATCAACAGATCCTTCTGCTGCCCGCTGCCGCAGTTGGCCACATAGGCAAGGCGATGCGAGTCCGGCGCCCATGCCGGATCGGTCTCGTTGCAGTCACCCGATGCCGCGCCGACGCGATGCGCGCCGCTGCCATCGGCCTTGGCCACTTCGATGACGTCCTTGCCGTCGGTACGCACGACCCATGCGAGCTGGCTGCCGTCCGGCGACATCTGCACCGCGCTGATGGCGCGGGCCTTGCCCAGTTCGGTCAGCAAGGCGTCGATGCGCGGATCGACGGCAGGCGCGGCATGCAGAGCAGGAATGAAGGCGGCGGCCAGGAGCGGCAGAAGCAGACGAGCAGGGTGTTGCATGGCGAAGCCCGGATAACGGTGAAGAATTCCCACGCTAACAGCCAGAGGCGCTTCCCGCCAACGTAACTTATGGCGATGCGGGCACGGTGGCCTGCGCATCGAGATAATGGCGGGCGATCTGGCGCCGCACGATCTGCTCGAACGCCGCCGAGGGTCGATCCGCCTCGCGCCTGCACAGCGCGGCCACGTTGCGCACGATCTGCACCGGCGTCACCAGCAGCCCCCACGGAAAACCCCACCAGCCCAGGGTGGCGCAGTACAGCGTGCTCAGCAGTTGCTCGCGGCGACCGCAGCGTCGACAACAGACATTGCGCCGCGTGCTCCATTGCGTCATCAGTACCAGCGAATGCACGCGGTGATGCTCATGCACGTCGATGGCGCCGTCCCGCCGCTTGCACTTCGGACAGGCCGACTGGCGCCATTCGCTCACCTGGCGCTGGAGAATGTCGACCGGCACGCGATCGGCCATCTCCAGCAGCGGATGGATGCGCGCGCAGGCGGCGCTGCAGTAACGGCGCTGATCAAGCCTCTGGCCGCCGAACAGGATCGACTTGCCGCACTGGTCGCATGAACTCATGGCTTTCCCCCGTTTTCCCCGCGCGCAAGCTACCGTGCGGACGCGGGCAATCCCATCGTCCGGACGGCCGTATGGACAGCCGGGAAAGAAACTGCTTCGGGGTCAGCGCGTGGTCGTGGCCGCCGGCGCCTGCGCACGCATCGCCGCCTGCTGGCGAGCCTGCTGCACCTGGGCGAGCTTGGCCTTGATGGCCGGGATGGCTGCCAGCGCCGCGCGTTCGCCTTCGAGGATGGCCCGGTCGCGCTGTTCGAAATCGGCGGCGCCGATCTGGTTGACCTGCGGGCGGATGACCACATCCGCGCGCGCCAGCTCCTGCTCGCCCAGCTTCTGGCCCATGATGCTGATGGACTGGCCGACGATGCCGAGCATGCCTTGCGGGTTGGTGCCGCTGGCCTTGCTGGAGATGTCCACGGCGATCACCACGTCCGCGCCGAGCTGGCGCGCGGCATCGACCGGCACCGGGCTGACCACGCCGCCGTCCACATAGTGTTTGCCGTTGATCTCCACCGGCTCGAACACGCCGGGCACGCTGCTGGACGCGCGCACCGCCTGCCCGGTGTTGCCGCGCACGAACACGGTGCGCTGGCCGGTCTCCAGCTGCGTCGCCACCGCCGCGAACGGCACGTTGAGCTTGTCCAGCGGCCGGTTCTTCACCTGCTGGTTCACGTAGTCCTGCAGCTTCTGCCCCTGCACCACGCCACCGGAAAACAGCCGCACGTCGCGGATGCTGGCCTGGTCGAGCGCGGCGGCCGTCTCCTGCAACTGGAACGCATCCATGCCGCTGGCGTACAGCGCCCCGACCACGCTGCCCGCGCTGGTGCCGGCCACCACGTCAGGACGGATGCCGTTGGCCTCCAGCATCTTGATCACCCCGATATGCGCAAACCCCTTGGCCGCCCCGCCACCCAGTGCCAGGCCGATACGCAGCTTCACCACCGGCGGCGGCGCGATGGGCGCGGGCGGCGTGGGCTTGGTGTCGCCGAAGCAGGCGCACAGCGCGAGCGTGGCGAGCAGGGGGAGCAGGGCATGGATGCGGCGGGTGGACGTCATGTCGGCGTGGGGATGATGGGGAGCGGGGGGCCGCCGGCGGTTCCGTTGCCGGTGGTGGTTGGCGGGCGAGTGTACGGCCGGTGCGGGGCGAGGTGATGGCGGATTGGGGCGTGCCGTTGGGCGGCGGTCATGTGAGGGGACTCTTGCCTCGTTTCCTCAAAGGAGCCGTCATCCCGGCGAAGGCCGGGATCCAGTGACTTTGTGCTGGGTTGTCGCGTGGGAGTGTGTTCGGCACTTTTTAGCGCTTCCGCGACCTGGCTGCCTGCGCGGCGAGCGTTCCGACCTCCTGCCGGAGGCCGGGTCACTTTCTCTTGCTTGCCCAAGAGAAAGTAACCAAAGAGAAGGGCCCCCCCGGAATCGGCGCCTATCGGGCAAAGCCCGATAGGTTCGCGGACGGGTTACGGGGTTTGTCGACAGGGCATCCTGCCCTGACGCCAAACTGGCTCGCATCCCTGCGAGCCACCCTTCGGGCTATTCCTCCACCCGCCCGCCGCCTCATACGAGGACCCATAGATCAAGAGCGTCGAGCGGACGGCTCGTGCCGCTGTGCGGCACATCGCGTCGCGTTTGGCGGAGCGCCGGCCTTGGAGCAGAAATGACGCGTTGGTTGGAGCGTGCTGTTGTGGAGATGGAACACCACGCTACAGGAGTGTCTTGCCGCAAGGTGGCGAGTTCACTTCAACCCGCCGCGTCCGCCGCGACGTGGTAATGCGTCGCCACTTCCACTTCCTTCTTCGAGCCCAGGAACACCGGCACGCGCTGGTGCAAACCGGTCGGCTGGATGTCCAGGATGCGCTGGCGGCCGGTGGTGGCGGCGCCGCCGGCCTGTTCGATGATGAAGGCCATGGGGTTGGCTTCGTACATCAGGCGCAGCTTGCCGCCCTTGGACTTGATCTTGGCGTCCAGCGGATAGAAGAACACGCCGCCGCGCGTGATGATGCGATGCACGTCGGCCACCATCGAGGCCACCCAGCGCATGTTGAAATCCTTGCCGCGCGGGCCGTCCTTGCCGGCGAGCAGTTCGCCGATGTAGCGCTGCATGGGGATTTCCCAGTGGCGCTGGTTGGACATGTTGATGGCGAACTCGGCGGTTTCCTCGGGAATGCGGATATCGCGGCGGCTCAGGATGAAGCTGCCCACCTCACGGTCCAGCGTGAACTCGTGCGTGCCGTGGCCGAAGGTGAGCACCAGCACGGTGGCCGGGCCGTACACCACGTAGCCGGCGGCGAGCTGGGTGGTGCCTTCCTGCAGGAAGTGCTCGGCCTTAGGCTCCGTGATGCCGTCGGGGCAGCGGAGCACCGAGAAGATGGTGCCGACGGAGATGTTCACGTCGATGTTGGAGCTGCCGTCCAGGGGATCGAACAGCAACAGGTGGTTGCCCTTGGGGTACATGTCGGGGATGGGCTGCGGGTCTTCCATTTCCTCCGACGCGCAGGCGGCGAGCTGGCCGCCCCAGGCGTTGGCTTCGAGCAGGATCTCGTTGGAGATCACGTCCAGCTTCTTCTGCGCCTCGCCCTGGATGTTGCCGGTGCCGGCCTCGCCCAGCACGCCGCCCAGGGCGCCCTTGTTGGTGGCCACCGCGATGCGCTTGCAGGCACGCGCCACGACTTCGATCAGCAGGGACAGCTCGGCGTTGATGCGGCCGGCGCGGCGTTCCTCGATGAGGAACTGGATCAGCGAGATGGACTTCATGGCGAACCCGCAAGCAAAGGGACGCCTATTGTCCGGGGAGACCCCTGCGCTTGTCAGTACAAAGTGTGACCAGTGGGTTCATCTCCCGGTCTGGAAAACCTTTTCTGGCAAGCCACCCCCGTCCGCCTCGCGCAGGAGCGGCGGCTGTGGATAACCCGGAGTTGATCCGCGCCGCCCCTGCTGACAACACGTTGGCAGCAGGGGGTCCCCACACTTCCCTCCATCGGAAGGAGGGACTCTCATGCGCGATACGGTGTATTTCCTGGCGTTCGACGGCTTCGCGGACTGGCATGCGGCGCATGCCCTCTGCGAGATCCGCCGTCCGGGCGAATGGCAGTTGAAGACGGTGGGCTTCTCCATGCAGCCGGTGCTCTCGATGGGCGGCCTGCGCGTGGTGCCGGAGCTGACCCTGGCCCAGTTGGACCTCAAGCGCGCGGCGCTCCTGATCGTGCCCGGCGGGTATGTGTGGGAGCACGGGCACGGCGAGGAAGCGGTGGACGCGGCGCGCCGCCTCCACGCGGCCGGCGTGCCGGTGGCCGCCGTCGACAGTGGTGTGCTGGTGCTGGCCCGTGCCGGGCTGCTGGATGCCTGCCGTCATACCGGCAGCTGGCCGGGCCACATCGGCGCGCATGTGCCCGCCTATGCGGGCGCCGATCAGTACGACGCGAACGTGCTCGCGGTGAGCGACGGCGGCGTGATCACCGCCAGCCAGCTCGGCTGCGTGGAGTTCGCCCGCGAAGTGATCCGCACGCTCGACCTGTACAACCCCAGCGACCGCGAGCACTGGTTCCGCCTGTTCAAGCATGCCCTGCCGCCGCCCTGGTGCGCGGGCGAAGCCGCCGCTGCCGTGGCGGCGTGACGCATCGAATGACGAGGAGGACGTCATGGCATTCCCGCTTGGAAAGATCCTGATGGCTTATCGGCCCCTGTACCTGCGCGGCCTGCTGATGGACGGCCAATACCGCCTGCCGGCCAGCACGCCGGCGCCGGTGCAGGGCAAGAAAGTCAAAGTGAGCAAGGAAGTCGCGGCCGAGCGCATGCCCGCCGCATCACCCACCCTACGAGGAGTTCGCGCATGACCCGTACGCACCAGGGCAGTTGCCATTGCGGCGCCGTCCGCTACGAAGCGGAGCTGGACCTGTCCGCCGGCACCGGCCGCTGCAACTGTTCCATCTGCCGCAAGCTGCGCTTCTGGGGCGCCAGGACCACGCCGGAACATTTCCGCCTGCTGAGCGGCGAGGAGGCCTTGGTCGACTACCAGTTCGGCACCCACAGCGCGCATAACGTGTTCTGTCGCCACTGCGGCACGCACGCGTTCCATCGCGGCTACGTGGAACAGATCGGCGGCGCTTACGTCTCCGTCAACGTCGCCTGCCTGGACGACGTGAGCGACGAGGAATGGGCCGCGACGCCGGTGAGGTTCGCGGATGGTCGCGACAACAACTGGTGGAACGCGCCGGCCGTGACGAGTTACCTGTGAATAACTCGGGCAACTTGTGAATAAGTTCGCGAGAACCTTATGAGCACATCGAGCGTCGCGTTCCATTACGCAGCGGGCAGCTGTTCCGTCAGCATTCGTACCGTGCTCGATGCGCTGGCGAAGCAGGCGGCCTGAAGTGACCCGCTGCGGTGAAATCCCTCACCGTCATTCCCGCGAAAGCGGGAATCCAGCGTCTTTGATTTTCGCCGTGAATCCCGAAAGACACTGGATCCCCGCTTTCGCGGGAATGACGGTGAGGATGCGCCCGGCGTTACATCACACCCATGACTCCCGGCGCTGGCCCCGCGCGCGCCGCTCCGCCATCATCCACGGATGCGTCGCGCCGACCGGCTCTTCCTCATCATCCACGCCCTGCGCGGGCGCCGTACCGCGCTGCAGGCGCGCCAGCTCGCCGGCACGCTCGGCGTCTCGCTGCGCACCGTCTATCGCGACGTGGCCGACCTGCAGCTTTCCGGCGTGCCCATCGAGGGCGAGGCCGGCGTCGGCTATCTGTTGCGCAAGGGTTCGGACATCCCGCCGCTGATGTTCACCGCCGACGAGCTCGAATCCCTGGTGGTCGGCACGCGCTTCGTGCGGGCCTTCGCCGGGCAGAAGCTGGCCGAAAGCGCGCAGGCCGCCTTGCTCAAGATCGAGGCCGTGCTGCCCGCCGACCTGCGCGAGCGCGCCACGCGCACGCGCATCTACGCGCCGATCTGGCGCGACCAGAGCAAGACCGATTTCGCCGCGCTCATCGACCGGCTCAACGCCGCCATCACCGACGGCCAGGTGCTGCGCCTGGACTACACCGACGAGGCGGGGCGAACCTCCACGCGCGAAGTGGAGCCGCTGTGCCTGGCGTTCTGGGGCGGCAAGTGGACCCTGGGGACGTGGTGTCGTTTACGGGTGGGCTTCCGCAATTTCCGGCCGGATCGCATTGCCGCGTGCACCATCACGGGGGAGCGGTTCGGGGATGTGGAGGGGCGGAATCTGGATGCTTATCTGGAGGCGATGCGGGGGTATTACGAAGGGATGGATGGGTGACTTTTCTTCCTCTCCTCTTTGGGGAGAGGGTTTGGGTGAGCCCCGAAAAGGGGGTAAAGGTCGGGTGCTCGCCTCACCGCTTCATTCTTTAGCCGTCATCCCTGCGGAGGCAGGGATCCAGCGACTTTATGCTCGGTTGTCGCGTAGAGGTTGATCGGCTCTTACCAGCGTTTCCGCGACCGTGCCGCCTACGCGGCGAGCGTTCCGACCTCCTGCCGGAGGTCGGGTCACTTTCTCTTGCTTGCCCAAGAGAAAGTAACCAAAGAGAAGGGCCCCCCGGATGAGGCACCTATCGGGCAAAGCCCGATAGGTGCGCGGACGGGTTCCGGGCTTTTCGACGGGGCTCCTGCCCCGACGAAAAGTGCCTGGCTTCCATGCCAGGCACCCCTGCGGGGCCTGATCTCCACCCGCCCGCCGCCTCATACGGGGATCCGGAAGATCAAGAGCGACTGCCGACGGCTCGTGCCGCTGCGCGGCACATCGCGTCGTGGCGGACGCGCAGAGCAGGAATGTGGCGTTGTGCTGGGATGTCGCGCTGAGGAATGGAGCGCTGCGCTGCAGGAACCGCAAGGTAGTTGTGTCACTGCGCGACACCCCGGGTGACGGTAAAGATCAAACGCCAAGTCGAGCGTCGCCCCTCAAGCCACCAGAACGAACTCACACCCCAATCCGTTACCCTCACTCCGCGCGTACAAGCCGGAGCCGTCCATGTCCTCCACCGTCAGCCCTGCCACCAAGGCTGCACCTGTCTGGCACCTCGACCTGGTGGCTGGCCTTTCCATCGCCGGTCTGTTGATTCCGGAAGCGGTGGCCTATTCGGGCATCGCCAATCTGTCGCCGCAGGCCGGTGTCATCGCGTTGTTCGTGGGTCTGGCGACGTATGGCCTGCTCGGGCAAAGCCGCTATGCCATCGTCTCCGCGACGTCATCGTCGGCGGCGGTGCTGGCGGCGGGCACGTTGGCGCTGGCGGGCGGGGACAACGTGTCCCGCGTGGCGATGGCGGGGACGCTGATCCTGCTGGCGGGTGTGTGTTTCCTGATTGCGGGCGCGGCGCGGCTGGGTGGGTTGTCGCATCTGATCGCGCGTCCTGTGCTGCGCGGTTACACCTTCGGGCTGGCGTGCGTGATCGCGCTCAAGCAGCTGCCGCATCTGATGGGTGTGGCGGACATGCATGGCGATTTCGTGCCGGCGCTGCTGCTGCAGCTGGCCAAGGTGCTGCCGCAGGTGAATGTGGCGGCGCTGGGCGCGGGTGTGGTGGCGTTGGCGTTGTTGTTCGCGTGCGAGCGTTTCCGGCGGTTGCCGGGCAGCCTGGTGGCCATTGCGCTGGGTGTGGCGTCGTCGGGCTGGTTGGCGGCGCATGGCGTGGCGTTGACGGGTTCGATCCAGCTGGCGGTGGATCTCGGCTGGCCGACCTGGCCGCAGAGCGGCCAATGGTTGCCGAGCGTGGAACTGGCGGCGGCGTTGCTGCTGATTCTCTACGCGGAGTCGTACAGCTCCATCCGCGGGTTCGCGCTCAAGCATGGCGACGCGGTGAACCCAAATCGCGACCTGCTGGTGCTCGGCGTGGCCAATATGGTCTCCGGCGCGCTGCATGGCATGCCGGTGGGCGCGGGTTATTCGGGCACGTCGGCGAACGAGGCGGCGGGCGCGCAATCGCGGCTGGCGGGCTTGATCGGCGCGGGCGCTGTACTGGTGCTGGTGTTGCTGGCCTTGCCGTGGATCGAGCGCATCCCGCAGCCGGTGCTGGCGGCCATCGTGATCCATGCGGTGAGCAAGTCCCTGCGGGTGTCCGTGTTCATGCCTTATCTGCGTTGGCATCGCGACCGGCTGGTGCTGCTGGCGGCGGTGGTGGCGGTGCTGTCGCTGGGCATCCTCAACGGCTTGCTGTGCGCCATCGCCTTCAGCCTGGTGATGTTGCTGCGCCAGCTGGCCGCACCGCGGCTCAGCGTGCTGGGCCGGCTGGCCGATGGGCATGATTTCGTCGATATCGGGCAGCACCCCGGCGCGCAGCCGGTGCCGGGCATGCTGATCGTGCGGCCGGAGGAGCCGCTGTTCTTCGTCAACGCCGAGGCCATGCTGGCGCAGGCGCGGCATCGGGTGGAGGCCTGCCAGGGGCTTAGGCGCGTGGTGCTGAGCCTGGAAGTCAGCCCCGACCTGGACGGTACCTCGCTGGAAGCCATCGGCGATTTCGCCACCTGGCTGGCCGCGCGCGGCATCGAGCTGCGCGTGGCACGCTTGAAGGACGACGCCCGCGATGCCCTGTCGCGCATGGCGCTACCCCAGCTTCCGCCACAGGCGCTGGACGACTGGAGCGTGGAGGATGCCGTGTCGGCACCGCCGATGACCTCGTTGCCAAAGGGAAACCCGCAGTGAAGAACGCTCTACGCACGACCTGGCTGGCCGCCGCCGTGACGCTGGCGCTGGCCGCCCCCGCCTGGGCCGATTCCAGCGCCGATGCACGCTTCAGGCAGATCTACGAACAGGAATGGGCCTGGCGCAACGGCCAGTCCGGCATCGCCTCGTCGGGCGAGGCGCAACCCAACGGTTCGCGGCTGGACAACGTGGACGCGGCCAACCAGCAGAAGCGCCTGGACTACTGGCAGAAGGTGTCCAGCGAGCTCGACGGCATCGACGTCAAGCAGCTGTCGCCGGAAGAGCAGGTGAACTACGCGGTGTATCGCGCGCAAATCCACAACCTGCTGGCCGCGCAGCAGTTCAAGCAATGGCAGATGCCGTTCAACAGCGACTCGGCGTTCTGGAGCGACCTGGGCTACGTGCTGGAAGGCGACAAGCTGCGCACCGCGCAGGACTACCAGCGCTACATCGATCGCCTCAACGAAGTGCCGGCGTATTTCCAGCAGCAGATCGACAACATGCGCGACGGCCTGGCGCGCGGTTTCACCGTGCCCCGGGAAGTGCTGAAGGGCCGCGACGTGTCCATCGCCTCCGTGGCCGAGCTGAAAGACCCCGCGCAGAGCAGCTTCTACAAGCCGTTCGAGAAAATGCCTTCCACCATGCCCGCGGCCGATGCGGCGAAGCTGCAGCAAGCGGCGAAGCAGGCCATCGGCGCCAAGGTGGTTCCGGCCTACGCCAAACTGCTCGCGTTCTTCCGCAACGAGTACGTGCCCAAGGCGCGCACCACGCTGGCGGCTGAAGCCATGCCGGACGGCAAGGCGTGGTATCGCCAGCAGATCATCGAGTACACCACGCTCGACCTGGACCCCGACACCATCCACAAGGTGGGCCAGGAGCAAGTGGCGAAGATCCACGCCGAGATGGTCAAGACCATGCAGGAGACGGGCTTCAAGGGAAGCTTCGCCGACTTCCTGCATTTCCTGCGCACCGACCCGCAGTTCTACGCCAAGACGCCGGACGAACTGCTGATGCGCACCGCCTGGGTCGCCAAGCAGGTGGACGCGCAGCTGGGCAAGGAATTCGGCCGTCTGCCGCGCCAGCGCTTCGCCATCGTGCCGGTGCCGGACGACATCGCACCGTACTACACCTCCGGCCGCGGCGGCGCGGGCACGTACCTGGTGAACACCTACGATCTGCCGTCGCGTCCGCTCTACAACATGCCCGCGCTGACCCTGCACGAATCGATGCCGGGCCATTCGCTGCAGCTCGCGCTGGCCGCCGAGCAGCACGGCCAGCCGGATTTCCGTCGCGAGGGTTACATCTCCGCCTACGGCGAAGGCTGGGGCCTGTACTCCGAATACCTCGGCAACGAGATGGGCATCTACAAGACGCCCTACGAACACTTCGGCTACCTCACCTACCAGATGTGGCGCGCGTGCCGGCTGGTGGTCGACACCGGCATCCATCACCTGGGCTGGACGCGCCAGCAGGCGATCGACTTCATGACGCAGAACACCGCGTTGTCCGACCGCGAAATCGCCAACGAAGTGGACCGCTACATCAGCTGGCCGGGCCAGGCGCTGTCGTATGAGCTGGGCTACCTGAAGATCCTGGAACTGCGCCAGAAGGCCGAGCAGGCGCTGGGACCGAAGTTCGACATCCGCCACTTCCACGACACCGTGCTGCAGATCGGCTCCGTGCCGCTGCCGGTGCTGGAGAAGCGCATCGACCGTTTCATTGCCGAGGGCGGCCCGGAGCCGGATTTCGGCTGTGACTGCGGGAAGGACAAGGGCGGAAAGAAGTAACGGAGCAGAGGAGCCATCACGTCATTCCCGCGATAGCGGAATGGCGTGATGGCCGGCGCCGCTTCACGGCGCCGCTTTTTCCGCATAGCGCTGCAGACGCTGCAACTGGTCCATCCACATCGCGTTGGCCGCGGGCGCGATCTTGTCGAGCCCGCTGGCCGCGGAGCCGTTGACGCGGTAGTCAAATTGCAGCGCCGTGCCGCCCGGCGCGGGTTTAAGGGTGAAGGTCATCACGCCCTGCACGGCCATGGCCTGCAACGGTCCCAATGCGGCATCGAGGCGGATCACGTGGCCTGGCGCCGCCCAGATCACCCGGCCATGCTCCACGCTCTGGCCATCCCAGCGTTCGCAGAAGCATCCGCCGGCCTCGGCCTTCAGGCTCAGGTGCGTGGCGTCGCCGGAATAGGTGTGTTCGCTGTTCCACCAGCGGCCGACGTCGGTCAGTGCGGCGTAGAGCTTGTCGGGCGACGCATGGACGGTGCGGGTGTCCTGGATCAGCAGGTGGTCCAGCGCGGCCTCCTTCACTTCCGCATGGGCGGCGAGGGCGCAGGCGGAGAGCAGGATCGCGGCGGCAAGGGCGTGGCTACGCATGGCGGTTCCTCCCGACGGGGCGGGGCGAGTATGCGGCGGGCCGGGAGGCGCCTGTACTGGCCGAACGGCCGATGACTGGCCCACTGGCGAAAAATGCACCAATGAAGTAAAGTTGATCACAACTTCACAGGGAGAGTCGAACCATGGCGGCTCATCTCCAACCCGAAAGCCATCCCGCCACCGATCTCGGCGGCCCCGCGCTGCGCGCCTTCTTCAACATCGCCGAGCGCTGGAACCTGCGCATCGCCGACCAGCGCCGCCTGCTGGGCGATCCGCCGGAGTCCACCTTCTACAAGTGGAAGCGACTGCAGAGCGGCACGCTGGGGCGCGACACCCTGGAACGCATCAGCTACCTGCTGGGCATCTTCAAGGACCTGCAGATCCTGTTTCCCGACCCCGACCAGGCCGACGGCTGGGTGCATCGCGCGAACCAGGCCGCGACGTTCGGCGGCCATTCGGCGCTGGAACGCATGCTTTCGGGCAACGTGGCCGACCTTTACGTGGTGCGCCAGTACCTCGACGCCCAACGCGGTTGAGGAGCTGGAAGTGAGTGAAGAGGAGTGAGAAGCGAGAGAGAGCGGGGGATCGCGACTCTCACTTCTCACTCCTCTTCACTCGTTCCTCGTTCCCAGCCCCACGTCGCAACCCGCGATACCGCTCTCCGCCATACTCCTTTCCTCTGGCAGATCGCGTGAGAGATCCACGTCATGGCCGACATTCCACCGCTCAAACGCATCCGCTGGAGCCATGCCTATCGCATCGTTCCCAGTCGCTTTCCGCCCATCGGCGTGTTCGACCGCATCGCCGAGCCGGGCGATCTGGAAGCGCTGTACGCCATCGAGGCGATGACCAATCCGCGCCTGCGCAATGAAATCGGCGACCTGCACCTGGTGTCGCCGGAGCGGCGCATCAGCGGTCCGGGCACTACGCCGGTGATGGCGGCGTTCACGCATCTCAACCCCGAAGGCAGCCGTTTTTCCGACGGCACCTGGGGCGTGTTCTACGCCGCGCACAGCGTGGCCACCGCGGTGGAGGAAACGGTCTATCACCGCGAGCTGTTCCTCGCCGCCACGGCCGAACCGCCGTGCGACATCGAAATGCGCTGCTACAGCACCAGCATCCAGGCGAAGCTGCACGACCTGCGCGGGGGCTGGAAGGCCGAGCACGATCCGGACAACTACGCCGCCGGCGTCGCACTCGCGCGCAGGCTGCGCAAGGAAGGCTCGGATGGGCTGGTCTACGACAGCGTGCGTCATGCCGGCGGTGAATGCGTGGCGGTGTTCTATCCCGATCGCGTCGCGCCGTGCGTGCAGGCGCAGCACCTGATGTACCGCTGGGACGGCAAGCGCATCGCGCAGGTGCTGACCGTGGACGAGTGGAAGCGCGGCTAGTGCATGTGAAGGCATGAAAAAGGGCCCTTCTCGCGAAGGGCCCCTGCAGCTTCCTTGCCGACTGGTCTCCCCTTAGAACCGGTAGCCCACGCTGGCGCCAAACACGATGGGGTCGATCTTGGCCGTGCCGATCTTGGTGTTGTTGAGCTTCACGTCGCTCTCGATGTAGGCCCAGCGCACGTCCACCGTGGCGAGCCACTTCTCCGAGATCTTCATGTCGAAGCCGGCGCGCACTGCCGGGCCCCAGCTGTTGGCGATGCTCACGCTGTTGCCGTACAGCGCGCCCGTGGCATGGGTGCCGAAGAAGTTGGTGTAGTTGACGCCCAAGCCCAGGAAGGGCGACCACGCCTGGTTCGGCATGAAGTGGTAGTTGATGCCGAAGGTCGGCGGCAGTTCCTTGGTGCGGGCCACCGTACCCAGGCCGGCGAGGCTGACGTCGTGCAGGAACGGCGAGGCGCCGAGCACGTCCACGCCCCAGTTCGGCGTGATCATGTATTCAAGGTCGATGGTGGGGCGCGTGCTGCTGCTCACATCCGCGCGCGCGCCGGCCAGGGTGCCGTTGTTGCTCTTGGGCGCGACCACGGTGCCGCCGATGCGGACGACCCAGGAATCATTGCCTTCCGCGTGGGCGGCGGGAATGGCGAGCGCGCCGAGCGTGGCGGCAAGGGCAAGGGGAAGCAGGGCTTTCATGGCGTTGTTCCATCGTGTTTTCGTTGGTGACAAGGCCATGGTCGTTAGGAAGTCGTTGTCTACCCTTGATCCAGATCATGTGCGTGTAGGGCATTCGGACGCAGGTGTGAAGGCGGAAAAGAAAAAGGCCCGCACGATGGCGGGCCTTTCCTTTCCTCGCGTGACGGCGCGTGGCGATCAGTTGTCGGCGTTGGTCGCCCAGCCCTCGCGGTTGCCGCGCGTGAATACGCGGTCGCCGTCCAGCACGTCGCCGGCCTTGTGCGCTTCCGTCTCGCGCAGTTTCGCGTAGATGGGCGTGAAGTCGGGACGCGTGGCGTCGAACAGCTGCTCGAAGCTGTCGATCACGAAATAAGTCTGCTGGAAGGTATCGATGCGGTAGCGCGTGCTCATCACGCGCTCCAGGTCGAAGCCGATGCGGTTGGGCGAGGCCGAGTCCAACGAATAGATCGACTCGCCCTTGGAGCTGACGATGCCCGCGCCGTAGATGCGCATGCCTTCCTTAGTATTGATCAGGCCGAATTCCACCGTGTACCAGTACAGCCGCGTGAGGTTCATCAGCGCTTCGGGCCCGATCGCGAAGGCCTTCATGCCGCCGCGCCCGTAGGCCTGCATGTAGTCGGCGAACACTGGGTTGAGCAGCAGCGGCACGTGGCCGAACAGGTCGTGGAACAGGTCGGGCTCGCTGAGGTAGTCGAGCTGGTCGGGCTTCCGGATCCACCAGCTCACCGGGAAGCGGCGATGGGCAAGGTGATCGAAGAACACCTCGTCCGGCAGCAGCCCCTCCACCGCGACCAGCTCCCAGCCGGTGGTGGCGCCCAGCACCTTGTTCAGGTCGGCGAACTTCGGGATGCCGCCATCGCCCAGGCCGAAGCGCTCCACGCCATCCAGGAACTCCTGGCAGGCCCGGCCCGGCAGCAGGTCGCGCTGGCGCTTGTAGAGGGTGTCCCACACTTCGTGATCGGTGCGGGAATAGTCCGCCCACGGTTGCTCCACGACGCCCGTGGCATACACAGGCACATAGCCACGGTCGGTCTGCTGATGTTCTACGCGGCGCGGCGTGGTGTTCATGGCGTGCTCCTGGCGACATACCCGCTAGTTTTGGCTCTGCCAGCATAGGCTGATTGCCGCGCACGATGCTTGTTTTGTTGCATCAAGTGACGCCATTTGCGCAATAATCGTGTTTTACCCTGCGTATCTATGGAGATTTGTTGCCATGGTTACTCTGGACCGCACCGATCTGCGGATTCTGGCCGTCCTCCAGTCGGACGGACGCATCACCAATGCCGAGCTGGCCGACAAGGTCAGCCTCTCGCCCTCGGCGTGCCTGCGCCGGCTCCAGAAGCTGGAGGGCGAGGGCGTGCTGGCGGGGTACAGCGCACAGGTGGACCCCCAGGCGGTGGGGCTCGGCCTGCAGGCCTTCGTCCGCGTGCAGCTGACCAAGCACGAGAGCGCCGCCGTCGAGCGCTTCGTGGCCCTGGTGAACGACTGGCCCCAGGTGGTGTCCTGCTATGCGCTGACCGGCGACATGGACTACCTGCTGCACGTCTATGTGGCTGATCTGCAGGACTTCTCGCGCTTCCTGCTGGACCGGCTGCTGAACGCCTCGGGCGTGGCGGACGTCAACTCCAGCTTTGTCCTGCGCACGGTCAAACACTCCTCGGCCCTGCCGCTGGGGCAGCTGGAACGTTGATCCCGCAAATGGGCGCTTCGGGATCGACTAACGCTAAACTAACCGGTACTGATGAATAGCCATTCCCTCACCGCCCCTGCCCGCCGAGACCTGATGCGACCCTTGCGCTACCTGTGGCGAGTGCCCCTGCTGCTGCTGCACGTGGTGCTTGGCATCCTGCTCTGTTCGCTGGTGCTGACCTGGCGCCGCGACGTGGTGATGAAGAACGGCCGCGAGCCGTTTGCGCATCGCACCATCCGCTGGTGGTCCACCGCCTTGCTGCGCATCTTCGGCTTGCGCTCGGTGCGGGTCGGCACGCCGCTGGCCGATCCGGTGCTGTTCGTCGCCAACCACACGTCGTGGATCGACATCGAGCTGTTGCACAGCCAGCGCGCCGCCTGCTTCGTCGCCAAGGCGGAAATCGCCAGCTGGCCGCTGGTGGGCTGGCTGGCCTCCGCGGGCGGCACCATCTTCCACCGCCGCGGCAGCAATCATTCGCTGGCGGCGGTGATGCAGGTGATGGTGGATCGCCTGCGTGCGGGCCGTTCCGTGGCGGTGTTCCCGGAGGGCGGCACCGGCCACAACGGCGTGCTGCGCGTGTTCCATGCGCGCATCTTCCAGGCCGCGCTCGACGCCGAAGTGCCGGTGCAGCCGGTGGCCCTGCGCTTCGCGCGCGACGGTCGCCGCGTCATCGACGCCGGCTTCCGCGAGCACGAAAACTTCATGCAGAACTTCCTGCGCCTGCTGGGCGAAGCGCCGCTGGACGCCGAGGTGCATTTCCTCGAGCCGGTGCCGGCCACGCCCGATGCGCGCCGCCGCATGGCGGAAACCGCGCGCGAGCGCATCGCGCTGGCGCTGGAAGACAAGACGACCCACGAAAACCAAGCATGACGCTACCCAGGGGAAAGGATTTTCTGCCGCCAAGGCCGCTGCGCAGCGGCCATATCCAGACCATGCTGTCCTCCAGCGGCGTGCGCCGCCTGCTGCTGCCCAAGGCAGCCCGGACCGTGCTGCAGGGTTCGCAGCCGATGATGGTGGATGGCGGCGACGGCGTGCGGCTCACGGGTGCGTACACCGCGCAGACGGCGCAACCCCAATCGCGCGGCCTGGCCGTGCTGTTCCACGGCTGGGAAGGCAGCGTCGATTCCACCTATGTGTTGCAGACCGGCAGCCGCCTGCTGGCCGATGGCTGGGACATCTTCCGCCTGAATTTCCGCGACCACGGCGACAGCCATCACCTCAACGAAGCGCTGTTCCATTCGTGCCGCATCGACGAGGTGGTGCATGCGCTGGGCGACATCGCCCAGCGTTTTCCGGCGCGGCCCATGGCGCTGGCCGGTTTTTCGCTGGGCGGCAATTTCGCGCTGCGCGCCGCCATGCGCGCGCCGGCGGCCGGCCTTCCGCTGAGCTATGCGCTGGCGGTGTGCCCGATCATCGATCCGGGCGAGGGCCTGTTCTCGCTCGAAGCCTCGGCGCCGTGGTTCTACCAGGCGTACTTCATGCACAAGTGGCGGCGCTCCCTGCAGGCCAAGCAGGCGGCGTTCCCGCAGCGCGAATACTTCGAGCTGGCCGAGCTCAAGCAGAACCTGCGCGGGCTCACCGCGGCGCTGGTGGCGCGGCACACCGATTTCGGTTCGCTCGAAGCCTATCTGGACGGCTATTCCGTGGCGGGCCGAGCGCTGGAGGACATGCACGTCCCGTGCACCATCCTCACCGCGCGCGACGACCCCGTCATTCCGGTGGACGCGTTCGAGAAGCTGCAGCTTCCGGCTAACATCGAGCTGGACATCGCCACCTATGGCGGCCACTGCGGCTTCATCCGCGGCTGGGACATGACCAGCTTCACCGACGACTACATCGCGGCGCGATTCAACACGATCGCCTCGGCGTAGCGGCACGCAGCGTGCGGACGGGGCATGCGCAGGCCGTCACAATCGCGTCGCATCGTCCGCGTCACCATCGCGGGTCACATCCAAGGGAGGGAAATACATGGCGCACGCCAAGGGTACGTTCGAAGTAAAGATCACCCCGCAGCCAGCAGAGGACGGCGTGGGCGATCCTGGCGTCGGGCGCATGGCCATCGAAAAACAGTTCCAGGGCGACATGCAGGGGCTGGGCCGCGGACAGATGCTGGCCATGGGCACCGCCGTGGACGGTTCGGCCGGCTATGTGGCGATGGAGCGGGTCAAGGCCAGCCTGCAAGGCCGCCAGGGCAGTTTCGCGCTGCAGCATAACGGCACCATGCACCGCGGCACGCCGCAGCTGAGCATCGCCATCGTGCCGGACTCGGGCACCGACGAGTTGGCGGGCATCGCCGGCACGCTGTCGATCACGGTCGCCAACGGCGTGCATTCCTACGATCTGCATTACACGCTGCCCGATCTGCCCTGAAGCGTTTCGCTGTCGCAGCCATGGCGTTACGCTTCGGGACTCCCCCATGGAGTGCCGTTCCATGCGCAAGTTGATTCTTGGTCTGTTCGGTTTGTTCGCCGTCCACGCCGCCATGGCTGCGCCGCAGCTGGACAAGCTCACGATGCCGCCGGGATTCCACGTGGCGGTGTATTCGGATCAGGTGCCCAACGCGCGCGAGATCACGCTGGGCGCCAAGGGCACCGTGTTCGTCGGTTCCAACAGCGCGGGCAAGGTCTATGCGCTCACCGACAGCAAGGGCGACGGACACGCCGACAAGGTGCGCGTCATCGCCAGCGGCCTGCAGCTGCCAGTGGGCGTGGCGTTCAAGAACGGTGACCTGTACATCTCCGCGGTGAGCAAGATCCTCGTGCTGCGCGACATCGAGAACCATCTCGACAGCCCGCCGAAGCCGGAAGTGGTGTACGACAAGTTTCCCACCGAGACGCACCACGGCTGGAAGTTCATCGCCTTCGGCCCGGACGGCAAGCTCTACGTGCCCATCGGCGCGCCGTGCAACGTCTGCGACAAGGGCAAGGACTACGCCAAGCTCACGCGCATGAATGCCGACGGCACGGGGCTGGAAGACGTCGCCTACGGCATCCGCAACACCGTCGGCTTCGACTGGCAGCCGAAGACGAAGCAGTTGTGGTTCACCGACAACGGCCGCGATCTCATGGGCGACGACATGCCCAGCGACGAGCTCAACCGCCTGTCGCGCGTCGGCGAGCACTTCGGCTTTCCCTACTGCCACCAGGGCGACACGCTCGATCCGGAATTCGGCCAGGGCAAGAACTGCAAGGACTACGCGCCGCCGGTCTACAAGTTGGGCGCCCACGTCGCCTCGCTCGGCATGCGCTTCTATGAGGGCTCGCAGTTCCCGGCCAGCTACAAGGGCGCGATCATCGTGGCCGAGCACGGCTCGTGGAACCGCACCAAGAAATCCGGCTACCGCGTGATGGCCGTGCACCTCAGCGGCGACAAGGTCACTGCGTACGAGCCGCTGCTGGAAGGCTTCCAGCAGAACGAGCAGGCCTGGGGCCGCCCGGCGGATGTGCAGCCGCTGCCCGATGGCAGCGTGCTGGTGAGCGACGACCTGGCGGGCGCGGTCTACCGCGTGACCTACGAAAAGCACTGATGCGGCGCCTGCGCGGCGACGCGATACTCATCATTTGACCATGATCCGGGAGAACCACCTTGCAACTGCGCAGCGATAGTTTCGAACACGGGCAGCCGATGCCGGCGCGACTTGCCTTCGGCAAGCGCGGCGAGCCCTTCGCCCTGTCGGACAATCTCAGCCCGCACCTCGCCTGGAAAGACGCGCCGCACGCCACGCGTTCGTTCGTGCTCACCTGCCTGGACTTCGACGTACCGAGCAAGCCCGACGACGTGAACATGCAAGGCCGCACGGTGCCGGCCGACCTGCCGCGCGTGGAATTCGTCCACTGGCTGATGGCCAATATTCCGGTGGAATGCGGTGAGCTGGCCGAAGGCGCCTGCAGCGATGGCATCGTGCCGCGCGGCAAGCGCGCGCCCTACGGCCCGCCCGGCAGCGTGCAGGGCAAGAACGACTACACCGGCTGGTTCGCGGGCGATGCCGACATGGCCGGCGAATACCTGGGCTACGACGGCCCGTGCCCGCCGTGGAACGACAGCATCGTGCATCACTACCATTTCCGCCTATACGCGCTGGACGTGGAAAACCTCCGCCTGGCCGATGGTTTCACCGTGAACGAATTGCGCGCGGCGATGGACGGCCACGTGCTGGCCGAAGCGGAAATCATGGGCAGCTACGCGATCAATCCCTCGGCCGCCTGAACGGCGTCGGCGCGAGCGTGAACAGTGACCAAAGGTGCACGCGGCCTCAGGTCATTTTCACGCTCGGGAGGCATGGGCTGTGGGTGAATGGCGCAGGGATGACGTCATGCGCCCACAGAGAGGATCGCGCCATGCTCCATTACGCCCTGGTATTCCTGGTTATCGCCATCATCGCAGCCCTGTTCGGTTTCACCGGTATCGCCGGCGCCGCCGCGAGCATTGCGAAGATCCTTTTCATCGTCTTCCTGATCCTGGCCATCATCGCGTTCTTCCGTCGCGCGAGCTGAGCGACGGCACGACACAGCGGCATCGTCCGATGCGCCCGGTTGACCATTTTGGCTACAGTGAATGTCCGCCTCAACGGAGAACGTCATGAACAAGCAAGTCCAGGCGAACGAGGAAACCACGCCCGCCGATCGCATCGAAGAGCGCGCCGAGCGCATCAAGCAGGCCACCACGCACGCCGTGACCAACACCAAGGAAGCCGTCGAGCGCGCGGCTGACCACGTGGAGGAAAGCCTGCACCGCGCCACCGACAAGGCCGCCGACGCCGCCACGCGCGCCACCGAGAAGGCCGACGAATATCGCCAGCGCGGCCGCGAAGCCTACGACGACGCCATCGACCGCGCCGACGAATGGCTGGAGCGCGCCCGCGACTACGTGCGCGAGAAGCCCGTGCAATCCGTGGCCATCGCGCTTGGCGCCGGCTGGCTGCTTGGCCGCATACTTCGCCGCTGACAGCCGTAGCTACCTGGGGATAGTGGATGGACCAGACCGGACGCGATGACGCGCCCGCCTCGCCTGACGAGACGCCACCTGCTGCGCCGCCGGGGCTGCTGGACGACATCGGCCGCCTCGGTCGCGCTTTCCAGACGTTGTTCGGTGCCCAGCTCAAGCTGTTGTCGGCCGAGCTGGGCCTGGCCCGCAGCGCCGTGCACTGGATACTCGTCGCCGGACTGGTCGCCACCGTGGCGGGCGTGGGCCTCGGCTTGACCCTGCTGGGCCTGATCGGCTGGCTGCTGGCGCAATGGTTCGGTTCGTGGACGTGGGCGCTGGCCGCGCTCGCCGTGGTGGAGCTGGCCTTTCTGGGCGGCGCGCTGCTGCTGTTCCGCCGCTGCATGCACTGGATGACCTTGCCCGCGACGCGGGGCGAATGGAATGCGATGATGCGCGACGCCCTGCGCCGTTCCGATGCGCAGGGTCCATCCCGCCCGGAGGACGTGCCATGAGCCTCATCAAGCAATTGCACGCGGTACGCGATGCGCAAGGCCGCGTGCAGGACGCTCGCGAGGAACTGGCCCGACCCGCGCAGGCGCTGCTGTCGCGCGGCCGGCGCTATCCGCTGACCACCGTGGGCGTGGCGGCGGGCGCGGGTTTCGTGCTCGGCCAGCTCAACGTGCATCCGCTGCGCGTGCCCGGCCTGGGCGCCTTGCTGAGCGGCACCGCCGCCGAGGTGGCCGGTCAGGCCATGCGCATGGTGGCCGAGTTCATGCAGGACGGCACCGAGCCGTCATGAACACGCCTACGCCGCCGCCACCGCCGGTCGACCAGGGCGACGCGGCGGCGCCGGATTTGCCCATTGAAGCCATGGTGCCCCGCCGCGAGCCGCGGACGAACCTGATGCGCGTGCAGCGCACGCAAAGCGCGCGCCGTCACCTGCGCGGCATCCGCATCGTGCTCAACATCTTCCTGGCGCTGGCGCTGCTGTACACGGTGACCCTCACCAAGCAGCTGCTGATACCGCTGGTGCTGGCCTCCTTCATCGGGCTGGCGCTGAATCCGCTGGTGGCGCGCTGCGCGCATCTGGGCATTCCGCGCTGGCTCGCGGCCAGCGTGCTGACCATCGGCCTGATCGCCGCCATCGGTTCGGGCATCGGCATGCTCACGCAGCCGGCCCTGGGCTGGGTGCACGAAGCGCCCACGGCCATTCGCGGCTTCCTGCCCAAGCTGCGCAGCGTGCTGCAGCCGCTGGAAGCCGCCAACCGCGCTACGCAGGGTCTCACCGGCCCGACGCGCGTGCAGGGCTCGGCGCAGTCGCCGCTGTCCATCACCCTCTGGGATGTGGTCGCCACCACGCCGAAGGTGCTGGCGGGCGTGCTCACGGTGGTGTTGCTGGTGTTCTTCTTCCTGGTCTACGGCGACCTGATGCTGCGGCGGCTGGTCGAGGCCTCGCCAAGCTTTGGCTACAAGCGGCACGCGGTGTCGGTAGTGCGCGGCATTCAGTATGAAGTGTCGCGCTACATCCTCACCGCCACCCTGATCAACGCCGCGCTCGGCGCGGTGACGGCAGGCATGCTGTGGCTGTACCACATGCCCGATCCGCTGCTGTGGGGCACCGTGGCCATGCTCGCCAACTTCATCCCCTACGTGGGCGCGATCAGCACCACGGCCGTGCTGGCGGTGGTGGGCCTGCTCAATTTCAACCAGGCGGGCGCGGCGTTGCTGCCCGCGCTTACGTTCGCCGGCATCACGGCGTTCGAGGGCAACGTGGTCACGCCGTTGATCCAGGGACACCGCATGCGGCTCAGCCCCATCGCGATCCTGCTGTGGCTGCTGATCTGGGGATGGCTGTGGGGCATTCCGGGTGCGCTGCTGGCCGTGCCCATGCTCACCAGCGCCAAGCTCGTGGCCGAGCGCGTGCGCGGCTGGCGTTGGTTCGCGCGCATGGTGCAACGCTGATCCCACGATGAGCAGCGCACTCGTCATCCGCGCCGTGACCGACAGCGACTTTGTCGCCTGGAAACCGCTGTGGGACGGCTACAACGCGTTCTACGGCCGCAGCGGGGATACGGCCTTGCCGGACGAATTCACGCGCGTCGCATGGATGCGTTTTCTCGATCCCGCCGAACCGATGCATGCGCTGGTGGCCGAACGCGACGGCCAGCTGCTCGGCCTTGCGCATTACCTCTTCCACCGCAACACCACACATCCTGCGAACAGCTGCTATCTGCAGGACCTGTTCACTGTGCCGGAAGCACGCGGCCTGGGCGTGGGCCGCGCGCTGATCGAGGCCGTCTACGCGCAGGCCCGCGAAGCGGGCGCCTCGCGCGTGTACTGGCAGACGCATGAGACCAACGCAACGGCCATGCAGCTGTACGACAAGCTGGCCCAGAAGTCGGGGTTTATCGTCTACCGCCAACCGCTGTAGTCGCGTGGCGCCGGTTTTGGTCGTGTTCGCTCAGTCCTGTGCGACGCGCACCACCAGCTTGCCGAAGTTGCGACCCTGGAGCAGGCCGATGAATGCGGCCGGTGCGTTCTCCAGACCCTCCACCATGTCCTCGCGCACCTTGACCTGGCCGCTGGCGATCCATGCCTCCATGTCGCGGCGGAACGCATCGAACCGCGTGGCGTAGTGATCGAGGATGATGAAGCCCTGCATGCGAATGCGCTTCTGCAGGATCGCCGAAGTCACCGCCGGCAAACGGTCCGGGCCGGCCGAGGCCTTGTCGTTGTAATGCGCAATGAAACCGCACACCGGCACGCGTGCGCCGATATTCAACAGCGGCAGCACCGCGTCGAACACGGCGCCGCCGACGTTCTCGAAATAGACATCGATGCCGTCGGGGCAGGCGGCGGCGAGCTGTTCCGCAAAGGCGGGATCGCGGCGGTCCACGCAGGCATCGAAGCCGAGTTCGTCCACCGCGTACGCGCATTTGTCTGCGCCGCCCGCGATGCCCACCACGCGCGCGCCCTTGAGCTTCGCGATCTGGCCGACCATGGCGCCGACGGCGCCCGTGGCTGCCGCCACTACCACGGTCTCACCGGCCTTGGGCGTGCCGATGTCCAGCAGACCCACGTAGGCGGTGAATGCGGTCATGCCCAGGCCGCTGAGCGCGAGCGACGGCCTGGCCATGTCGTGGAGATGGGTCAGTTCCGCCGCGTCGGCCAAGGCGTATTCCTGCCAACCCGACGAACCCAGCACCAGGTCACCGGCTTGGAAGTCCGGATGCCTGGATACCTCGACGCGACTCACCGTGCCGCCAACCATGGCTGCACCGACAGGTACGGCCGACGCATAGCTGGTGCCCGCCTCATCCATGAGATTGCGCATATAGGGATCAAGCGAGAGATAGAGCGTGCGCAGCAGCAGCTGGCCCTCGGCGGGGTGGGGTATGGCGGCTGTTTCAACGCGGAAATCCTGCAGCGTCGGCTCTCCGTAGGGACGGTTGGCGAGGACGATGCGTTGATGGGTCGATCGATCGTGCGACATGACAGCCTTCCTTATGCTGATAAATGGTGTAAAGCGGAATATCACCAATCGATGCGCTGCCGATCGCGGAAGAAGCCACCGTTGACGGCCGGCCGCGAGGGCAGCATGGCCGCCCATACGATGCCTTCGGCGCCGTCGGCCACAGGGCGGCCGCCATGGCCGCCCATGTCGGTGGCGACCCAGCCCGGACACACGGCATTGACGAGGATGCCGCTGCCGGCGAGTTCCGCGGCCAGCATGCGCGTGTGGCTGTTGAGCGCGGCCTTGGACACGCGATAGGCAGGGCAGCTGGCGCCTTCGCTTTCCACCGCGCCGCAACCGCTGGACACGTTCACGATGCGGCCGTAGCCGTGGCGCTGCATCAGCGGAAGCATGGCTTCGGTGAGTCGCCACGCGCCGAGCAGGTTGGTTTCCAGCGCCTGGCGCACGATGTCCAGGTCGACGGACGAGGCTTGGTCGTCGATATCGAAGTACGCGCCGGCATTGTTCACGAGGATGTCGAGGCGACCATATTCGCTATCGATGTGTGCCGCCAGTTCGCGCACGCTGTCGGGCGAGGTGACGTCCAGCGGCACGGAGATCACCGTGCCGCCTTCGCGGCGCAGCTGCCGCGCGGCCTTCTCGCCGAGCAAGGGCTTGCGCGCGCCCAGCAGTACGGTGACGCCGGTGGCGGCGAGCTGGCGCGAGACTTCAAAACCCAGCCCACGATTCGCGCCGCTGACCAGCGCCACGCGTTGTGACGGTTCCGGTTCGGGCGCGAGCGTGCGGCGTCGCGATGGCCTCCCCGGAAACGCCACCGCGCTCATGGCGTCGCGGCCAGCTGGTCGCAACGCTCGCTGGCGCAGGCCTGCCAGCCGCCGCCCAGCGCCTTGTATACCGACACGGCACGCAGGTTGATCGAGGCCTGCGCATCGGCCAGCGAATCTTCCGCCTCCAGCTGCGTGCGCTCGGCGTCGAGCAGCTGCAGGAAGTCGGCGGCACCTTCGTTGTAGCGGATGCGCGCCAGGTCGGCGGCGTGACGGCTGTTGGTCACCTGGTCCTGCAGCTTCAGCACGCGCTCGCGCTGCAGGTTGTAGCCGACGATGGCGTTGTCCACGTCTTCCACGGCCTGCAGCACTGTGCGCTGGTAGTTGGCCAGCGCGGCATCGGAACGTGCCTCGCTCGCCTTCACGTTGGAACGCACGCGCTGCACATTCAGGCCGGACCACGAGATGCTCGGCGCGATCGACCATGCACGCGACTGTGCACCGCCGAAGTCGTTGCTGCGGCCGGCGAGAAAGCCCAGGAAACCGCCCAGCGTGATGTGCGGGTAGTAGTCGGCCTTGGCCACGCCGATGCGCGCGTTCGCCGCGGCGAGCTCGCGTTCTGCCACGCGCACGTCGGGGCGGCGCTGCAGCACGTCGCCGGCGTTGCCGATATCCAGCGCCACGTCGATGGGCTGGAACTTCTGCGGCGACAGGTCGACGTCCAGTTCACCCGGACGTTCGCCAAGCAGCACGGCCAGACGCGACATGTCGTTCTGCGCCAGCGTCTGCAGCGTGGGCAGCTGCGCCTCGACGAACTTCAGGCGCGCCGTGGCGCTGGCCACGTCCTGCTCGGACACCGTGCCGATGTCGTTGCGGGCGTGGATCAGGCGCAGCGTCTCGCGCTGGTTCTCGATGTCGCGGTTGGCCACGTCGATGCGCAGCTGCACGCCGCGCAGGTCGAAGTAGTAGCGCGCGACTTCGGCGAACAACGTCACCTGCGCGTCCTGCAGCGAAGCCTCGCTGGCGCCGGCATCCGCGCGTGCGGCTTCCACCGAACGGCGCACGCCGCCGAACAGGTCGATCTCCCAGCTGGCGTCAAAGCCGGCCTGGTAGCTGGTGATGGTGGTGCGCTGGTCGGTGAAGCCTGGTTGCTGCTCGCGGCTGCGCGAATAGTTCGCCACGGTTTGCACGTCGGGGATCTGCTGCGACTTGGCTACGCCGAGCAACGCACGCGATTCGCGCAGGCGGGCGAAGGCGATCTTCAGGTCCGGGCTGTTCGCGGCCGCGCGCTGGATCAAGGTATCCAGCGTGGGGTCGTTGAACTGCTTCCACCACTGCGCCTGGAAGGTCTGCGTGGACTCCTGCGCGTTGACGCCTTGCAGGGCCACCGGCTTTTCCTGCGGCGCGTGGTAGTCGGGGCCGACGCTGACGCAACCGGAAAGCATGATGGCGGCGGCGATGGCGGTGACTTTTTTGGCTGCACTACGGCGAGAAACGGGAGCGCATGCGGGCGAATTGCCTGCGGCCAGATCCATGAAACCGACGCCGGTGGCGAGGTCATCGCCGGATTGGCCCCTCACCCCGGCCCTCTCCTCGCTCCTCAGAGCAGCGGCCATCCATGGCCGCTCCCCGCGTGCCCCAGCGGGGAGAGGGAGAAGTGTGGTTTTGAGGTTCTTGAAGAAGGACATATCAGTGCTCCTCAATCAGATTGGCCTGCGCGAGGCGCGCAGTCCGGCGGGCGCGGCGGCGTTCGCTCATGCGTTCGCCCCAGCCGCGCACCATCACGTAGAACAGCGGAGTGAAGATCAGGCCGAAGAAGGTCACGCCCAACATGCCCGAGAACACCGCTACACCCATCGCGTGGCGCATTTCCGCGCCGGCGCCGTGCGAGGTCACCAGCGGCACCACGCCCATGATGAAAGCGAACGAGGTCATCAGGATCGGGCGCAGTCGCAGGCGGGCCGCTTCCAGCACGGCCTGCGTGCGGTCCATGCCTTCGATGATCTGCGCTTCGCGGGCGAACTCCACGATCAGGATCGCGTTCTTGCACGCCAGGCCCACCAGCACGATCAGGCCGATCTGGGTGAAGATGTTGTTGTCGCCGCCGGAGATCCACACGCCGGAGATCGCGGACAGCAGCACCATCGGCACGATCAGGATCACCGCCAGCGGCAGCAGCAGGCTTTCGTACAGCGAGGCCAGCACCAGGAACACCAGCAGCACACACAAGGGGAACACGAGCACCGCGGTGTTGCCGGCGAGGATCTGCTGATAGGTCAGCTCGGTCCACTCGAAGGTCATGCCGTTGGGCAGGTTCTCCGCCGCCAGTTTTTCGATGGCTGCCTGCGCCTGGCCACTGCTGTAGCCCGGTGCCGGCCCGCCGTTGATCTCGGCGGTGGGATAACCGTTGTAGTGCTGCACGCGATCCGGGCCCACGGTCTGGTTCACGGTGAGGAACGAACCCAGCGGAATCATTTCACCCGAGGCGCTGCGCGTCTTGAGTTGCAGTATGTCGCTCGCCTCGTGGCGGTAGCTCGGTTCCGCGGACACGTTCACCTGGTACGTACGGCCAAAGCGGTTGAAGTCGTTCACGTAGAGCGAGCCCAGGTAGGCCTGCATGGTCTGGTAGACATCGCTCAGGTCCACGCCTTCGGCCTTCGCCTTTTCGCGATCCACGTTCGCGTCGATCTGCGGCACGCTCACCTGGTAGCTGGAGAACAGCCCCGCCAGCGAAGGCACCTTGGTGCTGGCCTGGATCAGGCCCTGGGTCTGCTTGTACAGCTCCTCGAAGCCCGCATCCGAACGGTCCTCCACCTGCAGGCGGAAGCCGCCGATGGTGCCCAGGCCGTTGACCGGCGGCGGCGGGAAGATCGCGATGTAGGCGTCCTGGATGCCCGCGTACTTCTGCTGCAGGGCCGCGGTGATGGCACCGGCCGACAGCGATGCATCGCGACGTTCCTCGAACGGCTTGAGCGTCACGAACACGATGCCGGAGTTGGTGCTGTTGGTGAAGCCGTTGATCGACAGGCCCGGGAACGCCACCGCACTCTCCACGCCCGGCTGCTTGAGCGCGATGTCGCTCATGCGGCGGATCACGTCTTCCGAACGGTCCAGCGAGGCGGCATCCGGCAGCTGCGCGAACGACACCAGGTACTGCTTGTCCTGCGCCGGCACGAAACCGGTCGGCACGTGGGCGAAGCCGAACAGGCCCAGCAACACGAGACCGCCGTAGATGACCAGCGCGATGCCGCCCGAGCGCAGGATGCGTTTCACACCGCCCACGTAACGGTTGGCGCTGGTGACGAACAGGCGGTTGAATGGACGGAACAGCCACCCGAATGCACGGTCGATGAAGCGGCTCAGCTTGTCCTTCGGCGCGCCATGTTCCTGCAGCAGCAGGGCCGACAGCGCCGGGCTCAGCGTGAGCGAGTTGAAGGCCGAGATCACCGTGGAGATGGCGATGGTCAGCGCGAACTGGCGGTAGAACTGGCCGGTCAGGCCGCTGATGAAGGCCGCCGGCACGAACACCGCGCACAGCACCAGCGCTGTCGCCACGATGGGGCCGGTGACTTCGGTCATTGCCTTGCGCGTGGCTTCCTTGGGTGACAGTCCGTGCTCGATGTGTCGCTCGACGTTTTCCACCACCACGATGGCGTCGTCCACCACGATGCCGATGGCCAGCACCAGGCCGAACAGGGACAGCGCGTTGAGCGAGAAGCCGAACATCAGCATCACCGCGAAGGTGCCGATCAGCGACACCGGCACGGCGACCAGCGGGATGATCGACGCGCGCCAGGTCTGCAGGAACAGGATCACCACCAGCACGACCAGCAGGATCGCTTCGAACAGCGTGTGCACCACCGCCTCGATCGAACCGCGCACGAATACCGTGGGGTCATACACGATCTGGTAGTCCACGCCCTGCGGGAAATCCTTCTTCAGGTCGGCCATCAGCGCGCGGACTTCGTCCGAGATCTGGATGGCGTTGGAACCTGGGCGCTGGAAGATCGGCAGCGCCACGGCCGGCTGGTTGTTGAGCAGACTGCGCAGCGCATAGCTGTTGGCGCCCAGTTCGACGCGCGCCACGTCGCGCAGGTGCACGAAGGAGCCGTCGGCGTCCTTGCGCACGATGATGTTGAGGAAGTCTTCCTCGGTGATCAGTCGGCCCTGCGTGTTGATGTTGAGCTGGAACGCGGCATTGGTCGGCCCCGGCGGCGCGTTCAGCGCACCGGCCGCCACGGTGATGTTCTGCTCCTGGATCGCGTGCACCACGTCGCCCGTGGTCAGCTGGCGCGTGGCCAGGCGATCGGGATCGAGCCAAACGCGCATGCTGTATTCGCCGGCGCCGAAGATCTGCACGTCGCCGACGCCATCGAGGCGGGCGAGCTGATCCTTGATGTGCAGGCGCGCATAGTTCGACAGGTACAGCATGTCGTAGCGCTGGTCCGGCGAGATCAGGTGCACCACCATGGTGAGGTCGGGCGAGCTCTTCTGCGTGGTCACGCCCAGTCGCTGCACTTCCTCGGGCAGGCGCGGCAGCGCCTGCGACACGCGGTTCTGCACCTGCACCTGCGCGTTGTCCAGGTCCGTGCCCAGCGCGAAGGTGACGGTCAGCGTCATCGCGCCGTCGCTGGTGGACTGCGAGCTGGTGTAGAGCATGCCTTCCACGCCGTTGATCTGTTCTTCCAGCGGCGTGGCGACGGTTTCGGCGATCACCTTGGGATTGGCGCCGGGATAGGAAGCGCGCACCACCACGGTCGGCGGCACCACTTCGGGGTATTCGCTGATCGGCAGCTTGAACAGCGCAATGCTGCCCGCGATGACGATCAGCACGGAAAGGACGCCGGCCAGGATCGGCCTGTCCACGAAATATTGGGCGAGTTTCATTGCATTCGTCCTGGTTGCTCTTAGGCACCATTCCCGCGCGAGCGGGTACTAACGGGTGCGTTGTTCGCGGAGTGCGGAGACAAAGCGGCCCTGGCCCTCGGCTCAAAGAGAGAGGGCGTCCATGACTTGTTCGTTACCTTTCCTACTCCGTCATCCCTGCGAAAGCAGGGATCCAGTGCCTTTTCCACGGCAGAGTAGAGTCACTGGATTCCTGCTTTCGCAGGAATGACGAAGCAAAAACTGGGGCGGGTACTACTGCTGTTGCGCCGCCTTGTTTCCGCTACCGTTACCCGCCATCGCCACCTGCTTGTTCGGATCGAGGCTGCGCGACTGCATCGCCACCTTGGTCGGGTTCACTTCCACGCCGGGGCGCACGTGCTGGATGCCGTTGACGATCACGGTGTCCTTGGCGTCCAGACCTTCGGTAACCACGCGCAGGCCGTCCAGTAGCGGGCCGGTGACCACGCGGCGGTATTCCACCTTGCGGTCCTTGTCGACCACGTACACGAACTTGTTGCCCAGGTCGGCGCCAATGGCGCGGTCGTCGACCAGCGCACGCGGCTGGCGGCTGTCGCTGCGCAGCTGGATGCGGACGTACAGGCCCGGCGTGTAGCTGGCGTCGGCGTTGTCGAACACCGCGCGCAGGCGGATCGTGCCGCTGCCCGCGCGCAGCTGGTTGTCGACGAAGTCGACGCGGCCGGTGTGCGGAAACCCTTTCTCGTCCGCCAGCGCCATCGAGATCTGCGGCGCCGCGCCATGCTCGCGACGCTGGCGGTCGAACTTCAGGTAGCTGTGCTCGTCCACGTCGAAGTAGGCGTAGATCGGGTCGATGCTCACCACGCTGGTCAGCACGTCGTTGCTGGTGACCAGGTTACCCGGCGTCACCAGGGCGTTGCTCACGCGGCCGTCGATAGGCGCGCGGATTTCGGTGAAGCCCAGGTTGAGCTTGGCGGCGTCCAGCGCGGCGGTGGTGGAGGCCACCTGCGCCTTGGCGCTTTGCGCGGCGGTTTGCTGGCGGTCGGCTTCTTCCTTGGCGATGGCGTGCTGCGCCAGCAGGCGGTCGGCGCGTTCCGCATTGGCCTGGGCCAGCACCTGGTTGGCCTTGGCTTCGGCCAGGTTGGCGTTCAGCCGGTCCACCTCGGCCTGGTAGGGGCGTGGGTCGATGCGGAACAGCAGATCGCCTTTTCGCACGATCGCCCCTTCCTTGAAGTGCACCGAGTCCACATATCCGCTGACGCGGGGACGCAGCTGGATGGTGTCGACCGCCTGCAGGCGACCGGTGAATTCGTCCGCGTCGTCCACCGGGCGGACCAGCACTTCGGCCACCGTGACGGCGGGCGCCGGCGGCGGGCCGGCCTGGGCGTGGGTGTCACCGCTGTGGCCCAGCAGGGCCCAGCTGCCGCCCACCACGGCGAGGGCGAATGCGGTGAGGATCCATCGTTTGTTCATGGTTGGGCTCCCTGGAGTGGAGTCGCCGAAGTAGGAATACCCCGACGATCAGGAGCGGAAGATTAGGTATACCATCCAGTTCAATAAATAGCTTATGATGCAACGCAATAGTGACTGCCAGTCACGAATGGGGTAAATATCCAAGCTATGGAAGACTTTGCCGCAATCTCCGCGTTTGTCCGCGTGGTCGAGGCCAAGAGCTTCGCCGCCGCCGCCGCCCAGTTGGGCATGACACCTTCCGGGGTCAGCCGCGCCGTGTCGCGACTGGAAGAACAGCTGGGCGCCCGGCTGTTGTTCCGCTCCACGCGATCATTGCGTTTGACCGACGATGGGGCCTCGTTCCACGCACGTTGCAAGGAAATCCTTGCCGATCTGGCCGAGGCCACCGAGGCCCTGGGCTATGCCAGCCGCAAGCCCACCGGCAAGCTGCGCATCGGTGCGCCGGCCGCCGTGGGCCGCACCGTGATCATTCCCAGGCTGGCGGAATTCGAGCAGCGCTACCCGGATATCCGGCTCGAGCTGTCGATGTGCGATTACCCCTACGACCTCAACGAGGAAGGCATCGATTGTGCGGTGCGGGTCGGCCCGCTGGAGGACTCCAGCCTGATCGCCCGCAAGATCGGCTACCTGCGCAACGTGATCCTCGCCTCGCCGGATTACCTGGCCAAACACGGCGCCCCGCAGAGCATCGAGGATCTGAAGAACCACCGCTGCATCAACTACGTGCAGCCCAACGGCCGGCCGCGCCAGTGGCAGTTCGACACGCCGAGCGGCCAGGTGTCGGTGGACATCGACGCGCACCTGCTGATCAACGATGCCGAATCGGTCATCCAGGCCGTGGTGTCGGGGCTGGGCATCACCCAGGCGCCCAACGTCATCGCCGCCTGCATGCTCGACATCGGCAAGCTCGAACTGGTGATGACGGACACCATCTCCACCGGCAAGCCGGTGTGGATCGTCTATCCGCAGAAGAAGCACCTCTCCGCCCGCGTGCAGTGCTTTATCGAATGGGTGCGCGAGGTGTTCGAGCAGACCAACGAGCCGGGCAAGCACAAGAAGCCGGTGGTGTCGGCGGTGCCGGAGCGGTTGAGCGCCTGATTTCGGTTTATGCGGTGGTGGCCGCGCACCCTTGCGGTGGCCACCGTTGCAGCAGGCGCTTGCAAAGGTGGGCGACAGCACAGCACATCAGTCCAGGGACCCAGAAGTTCACGATGGGTATCCACAGGGCGATGGTGGCGACGCATCCCACGATCAGGAGCCCAGGTCTCGATCGTGCCAAAAGAGCTTTTCTCGTTTGCACTGGCAGCAGCGGCCGCAACAAGGCGTTGGCGACGACCCATGGACAAAGATAGGCGATGGAAAGCGCCCAGACGATGGTGACGTGCGGAAGGAAAATGCCCGCCACAAACGTCAGTTGCCATATTAGCCACCAGGCCAGGGCTGTCCCTGCGCGCCGCCTCCAGACGGTGAATGTGTGGCAGGTTCCGCGTGGGAGGGTGCCGAGAGGCACATGTTTGTGCGCTCACGGACACGATCCAACAGACACCAGCGCGTGCCAAGGACGACCAACGCCATGGCGCAAAAGACGTAGCTGCATACGATGGAGAGCGCGCCGACCAAAATCGCCTGTCCTATGCGCTGGGCTGAGTGAGCGAGGCCAGAGCCCATTTCGAACACATTTCGAAAGCCGCCAACGAAATCGTACGGTCCCATCGTCGGCGTCAGGGATTGTCCGCCGTAGCCCAACCCGCCTCCACCTATCGACGATGCCAGGAACGAAGGGCCGAACAGGCCAGAGAGAAACCGGGCCTGAGCCCAGTGCCAAACGAAGAACCAGGTGGTAAGGCCGAGGGCAACAAGGCTGATGAGCGCCGAGCGCCAGAGCACGGTTGGGCGGCACGCGCTCAGGAAACCCCGGGCCAGCGAAATCAGCCCATCACCGACCGCCGTCCGGAAGTCCTTCCACCAACGCCTGAAGCCGTCCAAGGTATTTCTCTCGTTGCTTCGAAACAGGACGGCAGATTACTGGCGGCTGCAAGGCGATCACATAGGACAGCACTCAAGGGGAAGGACGGCCCAGGTGAGCGCCGATGGTCCATGCTCTGGCCTTCTTCATAATCCTTCATACGCTTTTCAGGCGCTTCATGCGGCGTCCTGGTGGGCTGTGCTCCGACTTCCCACGCACGGAGCACATCCATGTTCACGCGTTTTCCCCGATGGCTGCTGGCGCTCGCGCTGGCGGCTCCTTCCCTGGCCGCGGCCGACTATCAACCGCCAGCCGCCCGCGACGACGGCTGGGCCGTCGACGATGCGCGTGCGCAGCACTGGAACATGGCGACCCTGGCGGCGATGGAGGCCCATCTTGCCGATGGCAGCGCCAAGGGCATCACCAGCGTCGTCGTGTCCCAGCACGGCAAGCTCGTCTACGAGGGCTACTTCAACGGCGGCGACGCGGAGCGGCTCAACGATGTCCGCTCCGCCAGCAAGAGCGTCACCGCCTTGCTGGTTGGCGCGGCGATCGATCGCGGCCTGATCGGCGGCGTGCAGGCGCATGTGTACGACTTCTTCCCGGACAAGCGGCGGGTGCAGCATCCCGACCCGCGCAAGCAGGCGATCACCCTCGAAGACCTGCTCACCATGAGCTCGCTGTGGGAGTGCAACGACGACAACGAATTCTCCAGCGGCAACGAAGAGCGCATGTACGTCACCGAAGACTGGCTGCAATTCGCGCTGGACCTGCCCATCAAGGGCTTCGCGCCGTGGATGACGCGGCCGGAGGACAGCCCGCACGGCCGCGCCTTCGCCTATTGCACGGCAGGCGTCTTCACCCTGGGTGCCGTGGTCGAGCGCGCCACCCATCGCGGGCTCGCTGCGTTCGCCGCGGAGGCGCTCGAAAAGCCGCTGGGCATCACCGCCGTGCAGTGGAACCGCTCGCCGCTGGGCATCGGTATGGGTGGCGGCGGCACGCGCTATCGCAGCCGCGACCTGGCGAAGCTGGGCCAACTGGCGCTGGACGAAGGCCGCTGGCAGGGGCGGCAGGTGATCTCGGCCGCGTGGATGCGGCAGATGCTCACCGTGCACGCACAGGCGCGCGACGATGCCGACTACGGCTATCTGTGGTGGTGCTTCCATTTTCCCGTGCACGGCAGCCCGCAAGTGGCCTGGGCGATGTCGGGCAACGGCGGCAACTACGTGTTCGTGATGCCGTCGCAACAGCTGGTCGCGGTGATCACCAGCACCGCCTACAACCAGCGCAACGCGCACGCGCAGTCGCAGGAACTGTTCCGCGATTACGTGCTGAAGGCGCTGCCGTAGCGTAGCGATAGTGCTTCAGCGTGGCGCCTGCCGCAGTTCCGGCGGGCACCACGCGGCAGCCAGCACGCGCTGGCGTTGTTCCGCCACGCGCTGGTTGATCGCAGCGATGGCCGCCGCGAACTTCGGCTCATGCGACAGCGGCTTCAGCAGGGGCGACACCTGCAGGTAGGCGCTGTCGCTGTAGCCCTTGCTCACGGCGGTCTGCACCGCGTCGAGCGCGGCGTCACGCTGGCCCTGCGCCTGCAACAGCATCGCCAGTTCGAGCCATTCGACCGGATACAGCGTGTGGTGCGCGGCCTCGTCATGGATGGCGCCAATGCGCGTGGCGAACCAGCTGGCGTCGGGTGCGTTCGGGCCGTAAAGGCCAACGAGCGTGCCCGGCAAGCCCATCTGTGGACGCAATTGCTGCGCATGGACAAACGCCGCCAGCGCCGCGTCGCGGTCGTCACGCAACAGCGCCAGTTCGCCCTGCAGCACATACAGCTCCACGTGCGGCGTGTTGCGTGCCATCGCTTCGTCCAGCGCCTGTTGCGCCTCGACCAGGCGGCCGTGCAGGAACAGGTGACGGGGCCAGGCGATGTTGGAAAAGACATTGTCCGGATAGAGCTGGAAGCTGCGCGCCAGCCGTTTGCCCGCCTCCTCATCGAAGCCGAGCAAGGCCATTTCGCGGGCGATCTGCACGTCGCGGAAGCGGATGCGCGAGGGGTCGCCGTGCATGTCGAGGTTGGCATGCAAGGCCTCGTCGATGCGTCCGCGTTCCTGGTACAGGTAGGCGGCCGAGGCGCGCGTGGCATCGTCGCCCGGGGCGAGCGTCAAGGCTTTCTCGTAGGCTTCGATGGCGGCATCGATGTCGCCCAGGCAATCGCGCGCATAGCCCAGCGCGGACCATGCCGGCGCGCTGGACGGTTCCGCGGCGACGGCCGCCTCGGCCAGCGTCTGCGCCTGTTGCGCCCATGGATAGGGGAAGTTGTAGAGGCAGACGCGCGCACTGTAGGCGCGGCTCAGGCCGATGCGGGCCTCGCGGTCCGCGGGCGACGCGCTCAGCGCCTGTTGGTAGAGCGCGATGGCTCGCTCGTTGTTGTCTCGCTGTCCGATGCTGGCGTAGTAGCTGGCGCGCTGAACCAGCTCCTGCGTCGCGGATGGCTTCGCCGCGGGGCCGGGTGCGAGCCGCCAAGCCACTGCCGCTACGACGAGGACAACCGCAACGGCGGTGGCCGCGATCCATCGGCGGGAGACGGAAGCCCGCGGTACGTCGTCCGCTTCCACCACCGGCATCTCGCACAACTGATAACCGCGCCCGCGTACCGAGCGGATGTAGCGCGGCGAGCGGCCGTCGTCGCCCAGCGATTGCCGCAGCAGCTTCACGCGCTGTGTGACGGTTTCCTCGTTCACCACGGCGGGCGCCCAGACTTCGGCCATCAGCGCGTCGAAGTCCACCACGTCCACGCCGTGCCGCAGCAGGCAGGCAAGCAGCCGGAAGGACAGGCCCTGCACGTCCAGCGGTACGCCTTCGCGCGTGACGCGCTGGCGCGGCACGTCGATGACAAGATCCAGCAGTCGATAACGTGCGGCGGTCATGCGGCGAGGAGGGTCAGTGCGGTGACGCCATCCTCGCACGTCACTCAGGCGCCCGCGGGAACCAGCAGCAGCAAGGCGATGCCCAGCAGGATGCGGTAGATCGCGAACGGCGTGAAACGGTGGCTGCGGATGTAGCCGAGCAGCCACTTCACCGCCACGAACGCGACGATGGCGGACACCACGAAGCCCACGCCGAAGGCCGTCCAGTCCTCATGGTGCAGGCCGCCTTCCTTCAGTACCTTCAGCAGCTCGTAGCCGGTCGCCGCGTACATGGTGGGAATGCCCACCAGGAAGGCGAACTCGGTGGCGGCAGCGCGGTTGCTGGTGCCGGCGAGCATGGCGGTGAAGATGGTGGCCGCCGAGCGCGAGGTGCCGGGGAAAAGGCCCGCCACCATCTGCGCGATGCCCACCAGGATCGCCACACGCCACGTCACCTGCGTGCGATCGGGCTGGCGCGCGGCCAGGCGTTCCGCGGCGATCATCCAGATGCCGCCGATCACCAGCGCCCAGGCCACCGGCGTCACCGCCTCGGGCAGCTTGAAGCCGAGCTTCACGGCGACGAAGCCGAGCACTGCGGTGATCAGGAAGGCCACGGCGAGCTTGGCCAGGTAATCGCGGTTTGCCGGATCGCGCCACTGCGTGAGCAGCTTCCAGATGCGGCCCCAGTAGATGAAGGTCACCGCCAGGATCGCGCCCGCCTGGATGCCCACGTTGAACAGGTCCGAGCGCTCGCCCAGGCCGAATTTCTCGGCGATGAGCAGGTGGCCGGTGCTGGAAATGGGAAGGAATTCGGTGATGCCTTCAATGATGCCGAGCAGGATGACGTTGATGAGGTCGCTCACGGAAACTCCGACGAAGGGGGCTCAACCGGTTCCATACCGGTGCAAAGCGGCATAGCTTAAGGGAACGGGATGGCGATTTCGGGGCGGGGCCGGGTCGGATGCATCTTGTCTTTCCCGATCCGTCGTTTCGCTTTCACCGAAGGCGCCGCCGCATTCCTTTTGCACCCGTGTGGTGCATATCAATGTTTCATTCCAGTGCAACAAGCCTGCATCAGGATGGTTGAAGCAAACGTAACCCGTTGAAACCGCGAGATCAAACCGCTTGGCACGCGCCTTGCTCAGACGCATGTCGTTTTCCCACCTTTTCGTCCGTCGAGGTTGTCCATGTCGTCCGCCGTCCAGAAAGTGCTCGATCAGATCCAGGAACACGAGGTCGAGTTCGTCGACTTCCGTTTCGCCGACATGCTCGGCAAGCACCATCACGTCACGTTCCCGGCCCACGCCATCGACGAGGGCACCTTCGAGGACGGCAAGATGTTCGACGGCTCCTCCATCGCCGGCTGGAAGGGCATCAACGAGTCCGACATGGTGCTGATGCCGGACCCGGATACCGCGTACATCGACCCGTTCAGCGCGCACACGCAGATGGTCATCCACTGCGACGTGCTGGAACCCTCCACCATGCAGGCGTACGGCCGCGATCCGCGCTCCATCGCCAAGCGCGGTGAGGCGTTCCTGAAGTCCACCGGCATCGCCGACACCGCCTTCTTCGGTCCGGAGCCGGAATTCTTCATCTTCGACTCGGTGCGCTGGCAGAACGACATGGGCCGCGTGTTCTATGAAATCGGCTCCGAAGAAGCCGCGTGGTCCTCGCGCTACAAGTACGAAGACAACAACACCGGCCACCGCCCGGGCGTGAAGGGCGGCTACTTCCCGGTCAGCCCGGTCGACTCGCTGGGCGACCTGCGCGCCGACATGTGCAAGGTGCTCGAATCGCTGGGCCAGGTGGTGGAAGTGCACCACCACGAAGTGGCCAACGCCGGCCAGTGCGAAATCGGCACGCGTTTCAACACGCTGGTGAAGAAAGCCGACGAACTGATGACCATGAAGTACGTCATCAAGAACGTCGCCCACCAGAACGGCAAGACCGTCACTTTCATGCCCAAGCCCATCGTGGGCGACAACGGCAGCGGCATGCACGTGCACCAGTCGCTGAGCAAGGACGGCAACAACCTGTTCGCGGGCGACCTGTACGGCGGCCTGTCGCAGACGGCGCTGTGGTACATCGGCGGCATCTTCAAGCACGCCAAGGCCATCAACGCCTTCGCCAACTCCACCACCAACAGCTACAAGCGCCTGGTGCCGGGCTTCGAAGCGCCGGTGATGCTCGCCTACTCGGCCCGCAACCGCTCGGCCAGCTGCCGCATTCCGTATGTGTCCAGCCCCAAGGGCCGCCGCATCGAAGTGCGCTTCCCCGACCCGATGAACTCCGGCTACCTCGTGTTCACCGCGCTGATGATGGCCGGCCTGGACGGCATCATCAACAAGATCGACCCGGGCGCGCCGGCCGACAAGGACCTGTACGACCTGCCGCCGGAAGAAGAGAAGAACATCCCGCAGGTGTGCGCCAGCCTGGACGAAGCGCTGGTCGCGCTCGACAAGGACCGCGACTTCCTCAAGGCCGGCGGCGTGTTCACCGACGACTTCATCGACGCGTACATCGCGCTGAAGATGCAGGAAGTCACCCGCTACCGCGCCAGCACGCATCCGCTGGAATTCCAGATGTACTACGCGATCTGATCGCGTTGCCACAGACGGGGAAGAGGGGACGACGGGCGCTTCGGCGCCCGTTGTTTTTTCTGCGTGCCGGGTGACGCCGTCTGCTACGTACCTTCTTGAAGAGCGCGTGCGTTGTCGATGGCGGATCAGTGACCCGCGCCGAAATCCACCACGGACAAGGGCGCGGGGAATCCGTTGCTATGCATGGGTGTTTCATTCGGCGTCCATGGCCGCCCTTCGCCGAAGTCTTCGATGGATGCATAAGCGCCGACGACACGGAACGACGACAGCGCATACGGCAGGCCCTCGGCATCGAGCGGCGCGTTGGCATCGCTCACGTGGAAGTGCAGATGCGGGCCCGTGGATTCGCCGGTGAATCCCAGCTTGCCGATCACCTCGCCCAGGCGAACGCGCTGGCCGGCGTGCACGGTGATGCTGCCGGGCTTGAGGTGCTCGTAAAAGGCATAGCGACCGTCGCCGAGATCCAGCGCAACGTAGTTGCCGGTGGCATCCTCCAGCGGCACCTTGTGCGCGGCGCCCTCCTTGAGCGACGCAGGCTCCGCGATGCCTTCGCCCACCGAGGCTACCGTGGCGTCGGCCACCGCAAGCACGTCGGCGCCGTAACCGTGCCATTGCGCAGGCGTCTCGCCCTTGCCTTGCGCAAAGCCGCCGTGCGGACCGACCAGGATCCAGTCGATGGCAAAACGTCCGGGAATCTTCGCGCTGCCGTGGGTGGCGTAGATCACGCGGCGATGTCCGCGCTCCCAGCTCGCGTCGTAGATAGCTACCCATGGGCCGCCGCGTAGCGGTGGACCTAACGGTTTTGCCACTGCCGCGATGGGCGTTATCTCGGCGCTCTCCAGCGTGATCTCACGTGCAGCGGAGTCTTCGTAGACGATGCGATGTCTCAGGTGTCCGGTGCGTGCATCGGCCATCGGCACCGACAGATAGGCCACCGCCGTCATGCCCGGTGCGATGTGCAATCGATCCTTGCCCTTGGCACGATCGGCCCTGCCCAACGCGGCGACCAGTTCGCTTCCAGCAAGATCGAGCAGCACCTGTTGCCGGTCATCGACCACGTCGATACGCCGCAGTGTCAGCGCCTCCTGCGCTTCATTGGCGATGTGCAGTTCGTAGACCAGCGAGGCCTTGCCCGCGACGACGACCGGTTGCGGCGTCCACGGCACGCGCACATCGAAGGACTGATGCAACGTGGCACGCTGCGCGGCGACGGCCGGCGCCAGCAGCACGATGATCACGCAGAAGACGACGTCGCGCAGGAAACGCATGGCATGGCATCCATGGTGGAGTGCCGCGCGAGCTTTGATCGAAGGGACGCAGCGCGCCAATGCCGGAGGTCACTGGCGCGGAACAACACGCGCCGCCGCCACGAGGGGATGGCGGCGGCGCGTTTGCCGATGGTCAGTGCAGCTCCACCACCACCAGGCCTTGCGGGGGAATGTCGATGCTCAGGCGGCCGTTCTGCAACGCAGCCTGTTCGGGCGCGGCGAGCTTGCCTGCCTCGCGCAGTTGCGCGATCTGTTCGCGGCTGGGCCAGGCCGGGCGGCCCATCTTGTCGAAGGCAGCGACGGCGTTGCCGTGCTCCTGATCCAGGCGCCACACCGTGGCCTGCGTGGCGTTGCCCAGGTGCTTGAGGTCCACATCGAAGTGCTTGGCTTGGCCGGTGGGCACGCCCGGCGTGTAGTCGGCGGTGTTGCCCAGCGGCGGCGTGTAGTTCCACAGCGCCAGCACCACGGTGCCGTCGGCGCGGCGCGTGGCCAGCGCGCTGTCGGTCTTCAGCGGCAGCTGCACGTCGCCCAGCTTGTGCAGCATGGCGAACGCGTTGAAGGCGGGTTTTTCGATGCGGTCGGCGGCGATCAGGCCGAAGCCGCCGTAGAACGGCGTCTTCACCACGCCCTGTTCGTCGAACACGTCCGAGAATGACCAGTAGCTCATCATCTCCACCTTGCCCGCGCATGCGCGGATGGTGTTGGCCATCCATGGGCCCATGTAGACCGTGTCGGTGACGTTGGGCAGGTTGGCGTACGAGGCGTTGTACTCGCTGTAGATCAGCGGCAGCTTGGGGAAGGCCGACGCGGCGATTTCCTGGTGCGACTTGTCCACCGCGCGGCACACCATGTCGCGGCGCGGGATGTTCTCGTTGGTCTTGAACACGTTGTCGGCGGTGTCGTCGCCGTAGACGTGCGTGCTCACGAAGTCGATTGGTGCGCCGCTCTGCTTCACGTGCTTGAGAAATTCCGGCAGCCACGCGGCCTGCGCGGTGGCGGGGCCGCCGATGCGCAGCTGCTTGTCGACCGCTTTCACCGTGTGCGCGGTGCGGTCGTACAGCTGGTAGTAGGTGTCCTTCTCCGGCTTGCCGCCCCAGAAGGCGAGGTTGGGTTCGTTCCACACCTCGAAGTACCAGCTGCGCACTTCCTCGATGCCGTAGCGCTCGATCTCGTGCTGCAGGAAGGCGCGCACCAGCGCGTCCCATTCGTTCCAGTCCTTCGGCGGCATCACGTTGGGGTGATACCAGAAGTCATGATGGCTGGCCGGGTCGGTGCTCATCTCCGGCGGCATGAAGCCTAGCTCCACGAACGGCTTGACGCCGCGCGCGAGCAGGCCGTCGTACACCTGGTCTACGTAGCTGAAATTGAATTGCAGCTTGCCCTGCGCGTCGCGGTATGCCACGCCCATGTCGCGGTCGAAGATGCCGTGGAAGCGGATATAGGTGAAGCCGGTGGCGGCCTTCACGTCTTCCAGGTCCTTGCGGTAGTCGTCGCGCAGCGCGAGCACGGCGCGGCCGGAGCCGAACATGTTCTCCCAGAAGTGCGGCAGCGGCGTGCCCTTGGCCGTCGCATCCACTTGCAGCTGCACGGCGTCGTTGCCGGCGGGCGCCGCATGCACCGAACCGAGCAGGGCAAGGCATGCCGCGGCGCAGGTGCGCAGGGCAAGGCGGCGGAGCGGTGACGGGGTCGACATGGCGATTCCTTTGTGCGGCAGGGTGGAGAGACGGCGGCTTCAGTGGTGGCCGACATGTAAACGTTTACGCGACAGGGGCGAAGTCTGTACCAGAGCGGCCCATGCGATCAACAAGGAAATGTCGCGCCCTTGGCGCCCGCTGCGCTGCATCACGGCGGGCGCTCGCGTAAACGCCGCAGTTTTCAGGGTGTTTCGTGATCCTGTTGCGCTGACGTTTGCTGCATGGCACGCAAGGTCGTCGGTGACTGCGCCGCGCCTTCCTGATCCAGCGCCTCGCGCAATCGCTGCAGCGCAGGCAGCAGGGTGTCCGGCTCGCGCAGCGACTTGCGCGCGGCGCCGATAGCTTGGCGCACCCGTCCCGGCGTGCCGCCGCGCGCGATGATATCGATGGCGGATGCGCGACAGGCGAGCAAGGCGTCGATCCAGTCGGCAGGCTGCCTTGCGCTGGCGTGTCGCATCAGGCGTCGGCTGGCGCGAAACGGCGCGGCCATGTCGCGGAGTTGGTCCAGCGCATCCGCCACGCGGGCCGGTGTTCGCTCGGCAATGGCAGGGTCCATCGCTTCGCTCATCGCGGCCAGTGCATCCGCCAGCCGTCGGCGCAATACGTCGCTGGAGCGCACCGGCAACACCAGCCACGCGGAAGCCAGGCCGATCAGCGCGCCAATGACGATTTCCTCCAGGCGCTGCCACAGCAGCAGCGATGGCGCCTCCGGCTGCAGGCTCTGCAGCAGCGCCAGCGCCAGTGTTACGAACAAGGCCCACCACGCATAGCCCAGCGGGCGCAGCCACACGCCGAAGAACAGCGCGACCAGAATCCACACGCCCGTGGCGGTCGGGTCACCCGCCGCGCGGAAGCTCAGTGACATCGCCAGTACCGTGCCGGCCGCCGCGCCCAGCACGCGCAGCCCGCTCTTGTAGGCCACATCGAGCCGGCCGCGATTGCCGCTGTTGACGATGAAGGCGGTCAGCACGATCCACGCCCAGCGTTCGGCGAAACACAGATAACCCACGACGAACGACAGCGCGAGCGCCACGGCCATCTGGATGGCCATACGGGTGCTGGCGATGGGACGCATGCCCTCCTTTGACGCGGTGGCGGGCGCGGCGACGGCCGGCTCGTTGGTGACCGGCGGCAGCAGACGCAGGCGGCGCGCCAGCAGGTGGAACACGGTCACCCACCACAGGGACAGCAGCGCCACCACGATCGGCACCAGCACCGGGGGAATCGCACTGTCCGCCGCCGCGTGGACGTGCGGCACGGTGAGCAGGGCGACGAACGGCAAGGCAATCAATCGCCCCGCGCGTCGGGCCATCGGTCCGAAGCGGCGCAGCCAGATCGACAGGAACATGCCCGCGATAAAGGCCGTCGCCCCCAGCCAGGGCGCGTGCCGCAGCAGCAAGCCCACGCCTGTCGCCACGAAGCCGATCAACGGCAAGGCCAGCGCGGCTTCCAGCCGGCCGCGCAGATCGCGATCCATATGGCTGCGCGACAACGACAGGCACAACACCACGGCCAGCACCGACGGCCCCGCGCCCGGCGCGATGAAACGCGTGCAGAACAAGGTGGCCAGCGCCGCCAGCATGGTCGTCACCGCTTCGACCAGCGGCCGCGTCAGCGCCGACGCGCCCGACCTGGCCATGCGTATCCATGCGGGGCGAGGCTCGTTCATGCCGATCCGGAAGGAAGCAGAAGAGGCGCCACTATAAAGGGCAATAGCGACGGCGGAGAGGGCAACCGCAGACCGCCCGCCGACGATCGCCCGTGTCCGTGACGACGTTGGACGTCCATTCCGCTGCGATGCGGAGCGGCGATCTAGCGATAACGCAAAGCCTCCAGCACCAGCGAAAACGCTGGCGAGTGCTGCCGCCGACTCGGGTAGTAGAGGTGATAGCCAGGAAACGCGGGGCACCAGTCTTCCAGCACGCGGACGAGTCGCCCGGCCTTGATATGGGACAGCACCATGTCCTCAGGCACAAACGCCAGGCCAAAACCGTCGATGGCCGCGGCGACGATGTGCGGCACCGTGCTGAAGGCCAGCTGCCCCTGCACGCGAACGTGCATCTCCCGCCCCTGGCGTGCGAATTCCCAGGGATAGAAACCGCCATAGGTGGGCAGGCGCAGATTGATGCAGCGGTGCCGGGTCAGGTCCTGCGGTTTCTTCGGCTTCGTTTCGCCCTTGAAATACGCGGGTGAGCCGACGGTCGCCATGCGCATGGGCGGCCCGATGCGCACCGCGATCATGTCCTTCTCGATTTGCTCGCCCATGCGCACGCCAGCATCCAGTCGTTCCGCTACGATGTCTTTCAACGCGTAGCTGACGTCGAACTCCACCTGGATGTCCGGATGCTTGCGCAGAAACGGCCGAAGCGTGGGCCACAGGATGGTGGTCAGTGCATGCTCGCCCGTGGTGATCCGCACGGTGCCGGCAGGTTTGTCCCGCAGCGCGGTCAGCGCATCCAGCTCTTCTTCGATCTCATCGAGGCGGCTTCCCACCGAAAGAAGCAGGCGTTCGCCCGCGTCGGTGACCGAGACGCTGCGCGTCGTGCGGGTCAGCAGCCGCATGCCCATGCGCGTTTCCAGGCCGCGCATCGTGTGGCTCAACGCCGACTGGCTCACGCCCAGTTGCGCGGCCGCCCTGGTGAAACTGCGTGAGCGCGCCACCGCCACAAAGGCGAGCAGGTCGTTGAGGTTCGGGCGGGCCATCGTCGGGCCTCAGGACATTCGTGAGCAATTTTCATATGTTCAATCACATAGCCACGGCTTATCAATAGGCCGGGCGTGGCCCAAGCTTGTCCTCCAGACCTACGAACGAGGACGGCACTATGAAACTCATCCGCAATGGTTCCCAGCCGTCGGCCCAGGGACCGGCCGACTACTTCACGGGCAACGTGCGCGTGGATCCCCTGTTCAATGCGCCCGTGCCGGCGCGCGTGGGCTGCGCCACCGTCACCCTCGAGCCCGGTGCGCGCAGCGCGTGGCATACGCATCCGCTGGGCCAGATCCTCATCGTGACGGCGGGTTGCGGATGGACACAGTGCGAAGGCGAGCCCATCGAAGTCATCCGCGCCGGCGACGTGATCTGGTGCCCGCCGGGTCATCGCCATTGGCACGGCGCCACTCCGGACACCTCCATGACGCACATCGCGGTGCAGGAATACCTGGACGGCAAAGCCGTCGAATGGATAGAGCACGTGACCGACGAACAGTACCTGGTGGGAGCAAACCGATGAGCAGCGAAGCCACGCCGAATGCCGGCCCTTATGCCGACATTGCCCCCACGCTCAACGACTGCACGCGCCAAGTGCTGTTCGGGCAGATATGGGAACGCACCGAGCTACCCAAGCGCGAGCGCAGCCTGATCACCGTTGCCGCACTGGTATCGCTGTACCGCGTCAACGAACTGCCCTTCCACCTGAAGTACGCACTGCAGAACGGCGTCACCCGTGAGGAGCTCATCGAACTCATCACCCATCTGGCGTTTTACGCCGGCTGGCCCGCGGCAAACACGGCGATTGAAATCGCACGAAAGCTCTGTTCCTAGCGGCAAAGTCTGTACGGATTTAGCGCCCATAGTCTGTGCACCAGAGCATCCACAAGCACAGACCTTGCATTGAAAATCCGGGCCATAGTGTGATCATCCTCTTGTTATCAGCCACTTACGCTGGGCCTGCTCCGGGCGGGACTGATGAAATTGCTCGCAAAGTCTGTGCTTCAAAGGACGGCAGTTGACGCTTTGCTGCCTGCCGGCTGAGCATCTTTATTAAGGCAAGTCGCGACATGAAGCGTGGGCACTTGCTCGTTGGGATTGACCTTGAGGTACCGGTCATCGGTAATGCGAGCGGCAAGTACATTTGGGGTTCCGCAGACTGTCTGATCCCAGAAATCCATATGCACGAGAAGCACGACACTGGCATATCGAAGAAGCGGATGCTTATTGAGGTCCGGCGGGGTCGCAAAGAACCCGATCTGGAGCAAGGCCAGGCATAGCAAAATGGGGCGAATGATCGCCGCACCGCGAGCGAGGAAATAGCTATGCTCCATAGGCGGTGTCTCGTCCCGAGTCATACGTCGAAACGACAGCACCATAGCGGGAAGAATGGTGACAGCCGCGACGACCGTGGCGATCGTCGCCCAGGCCAGTGGTACGCATAAGCCGGCTAACAAAGCTACCGTAGCTGGAAACTTAGATGGATCCTCGCCGGTAAGACCAGCAACGATTTGACGAGCCATGCTGAGAGCGATGCCGGCTAAGATGGCAGCTACGGCGGCCTTCAGCCATTTGCCGGCGGACCGGCCCCAAGGCCAGCGCATAACTCTCAGCCCCATGATGCATAGATCGAACAAGGCAACTGTCAGGGCGATGCGGCTAACGGTCTCAGTGGCAATGCTTAGGCCTGCTATGGAAACCTCGAAGGCGCCGCCGACAAACATGACGAGAGTGAACAGCAATACGCTGAGCTGCCAGCCGAGGCTGGCGGCGGCTGATGGCTTAGTCACATGACGGGCCCGTCGCAACCATAGGCGTTTTCGCGCTAGAAAGGCGTGGCGTAACTCGAAGAGATCGCATCGCGCCGCCGCCATGAGCTTGCTAAAGCCCTGGACGCTACCTGTAGAGACCATGGCGAGGATGCCCAGACCCATAGCGAGCTTGCCGGCAGTAGCCGAATACTTGAGAAGCAGGACGCCTATGCACATAGTGCATAGGCCAATGACTGCCGTCCTATTAGGTGTCGTCGTTTGCATGAACGCGGATCTCGATTAGGTCGCAAGCGGAGGCAAATAACATGAGTCGTGACTTAGGCATCTGATCCGATCTTCGAAGCCGAGATTCCGATCGATGAAGTCAATATAGATGCCTCCGCTGTTTCGGCAGGTAGGCTACTTGATTAATATCGGCCAGAAGAGCTATGTACCTCCTCCGCGTAGTCGGTAAGACTTCTGAATTCACGCAAAGGCTGGCATCGTTTTGCGGGTCCCGCGCGTTCCAGTACCCCTGAGGCGGGTATCTCTGCTGCGGCGAACGACTAGATCCGAATTCGCGCGGTTCTTTGGCAATCCATCCGATCGAACCGTAAGAGTCACGAACGTCATCAGGCATTCGACAAGACCCAAAGCGGATCCTTCAACGCATCAAGAGCGCTAGGTCTTGCTTCATGTCGGTCGTTCATTTTCAACGTTATGAACAATACTCTTGGAAGAACGGAAAAGTGCCTTTCGAGCTCGCGCCAGGTAGCACGGTAATTGACAAGAGTCGACAAATCGGGGTCTCTCGGTCCAGCTTCTTTTACGATGACGCCAGGTTGGATGCGCATTACACCTACAGCGCCCCCGGAATCCAGTTCGATTTCTTCGTTACCTTCGAGGAAAGGGTCTCGGCCCCCATCATTCAAACCGATGGAACTCCCTACACGCCGCTACAGACGACGGCATGTCACGTGCACGAAGACAGTGTGCGGCAAGGTCTCAAGGAGGCTATGGGTGTTGATACGTTGAGCGAAGCAGACTTTTCTAAAGTGAAATCGTCATTGCTTGAAGGTATGACTGCGTTGATTACACGCGCTGGTTCCTATAAGGGGGCTGCGCGCGATGTCGTGATCGACATGCTGTAGTTACGCCGACACTCAGCAGCCTCGTGTTTTAACTGGCCACCGTTCGACGGTTTGTTTAATTTCAATAGATCTGATCGTCAGGCATGCACGAAAGGTCCGCTTTCGACTGCGACTACAGCCGGTCAACGCAACACACTATAGACACGCGAGCGGAAGGAGTGCTGCATGGCACGGAGTTTCGACCACGCCCGAAAAATTTTGGCGCAAAACATCCGTGCACTTAGTGGGATGAGGGACAGCTGTCGCAAGAAGAATTGGCGCTTCGTGCTGACGTTGATCGGACCTGTGTCAGCCAGATCGAGCGTGCGATCGGCAATCCGTCCCTATTGGTCCCGTGCAAGTTGAGCGCGGTGCTCGGCGTAGATGTCAAACAGCTCTTCGACAGCGATTAGAAATTGGCGCATGGTAGGACACCCAACTGACCTGCCAATCGCCACGACGCAGCCTTCGCAGGACGCGATAAGGGGCTAGTGGGAAAGCCGCTCCGGTAAGCATGATCACATGACAGCCCAGTACGAGGCGCCTGGGCTGACGTGGCTGAGCTACTTAATCATTTCACATCGAAGTAGGTGTAGAAGGGCGAGCGCGGCGGATGGATAAACTTGGCCTGCTTGACCTGGTTCTCGAAGCAGGTGGCTAGATCGGAGTCGCCCTGATGCCAGGTCTGCACGACCGCGCCGGAATCGTCGAGCTTTGCCACTACCATGAACGTTGTTTCACGAGCGTCCAGCTTCCGCTTAGGCATGCACGCCGCGAAAGCTGACAGGCTGACATCGTTCTTTGCATTAGTAAAAGCATCCGCAGCATTGCCGGAGAGCGAGGCTTGGTCGTGCTTGGCCATGCTCAAAGCCTGACCGAAATCTGCATCCGCCGCGATAGCGGTTCCGCACATCAGTGCACTCATTACCAACACACACAAACAGCGAGCCATCATTTCGTCACCTATGACGTCTTTGGTTAAAATGGGGGGCAGCGGGCTGATCCCGCCGCTCCCCGTGTTACTTGCAGAAGCGTTCCTGGAATCGATTACGGATTACACTTCTGAGGCGGGTTGGCTGTCTCCGGCTTCGCACTGCCATTGGTCCAGCTGCCATCTTTACCATACGTGTATTGCGCGCAATAGGACCCGTTGCAGATGGTCACCACGTCGCCAGGTGCAATATCTTTTGGGGCTGGCGCACCGGCAAAACCCGCATACTGGCCGGTACCGGCGTGCCATTGATTCAAATCGTTTGCCGTAGTCGAGTCGGCTACTGGGGTTCGCAATATGCAACTGCAATCCTGTTGCACCAACCAGTCCGCTGCAAAGGATGCCGCCGGCAAGGAATAGGCGATCCCAAGAAGAATAAGGTTGAAAGTCTTCATCGGTAAGTTCCTTTCCTTGTCCAAATTACATGCAATGGTGGAGGATGAATTTCGTAGCTTCGCGCTGAGCGTCATCAACCTGCATGCCGGTCAACTTACTTTCCAAATGGCTGCGATAGGTCCTGTCGATGTTCTGCGGTCCGGTGATTAGCTGTTCGCGTACTAACTGGAACTTGTAAGCAGTAGAAGCATCGGAACCGAAAACTATGCCGTCTGATCCCCCGCTGCTCGCGATCATGCTGATCGCATCGAAATTGCACTCGTCAGCCAAGTCGAGCAAATACTGCTTTGCCCTAGCTTGGTAGGCCTTAAATTGCTCGGGATGCTTCTGAGCGTTCTGCACGCCCACCACCGCATCGAAGCCGCCTACGGCATAGGCGTACTGCGCCTCCCCGTCGCCAAGCGATGCCGCCAAATCAAGCCACTTTCCGGTGCTCGCCAGGTCGTCGTTGGTGATGCCCGAGCAATGGGAGCCGTAGCTCAACGACTGGCGGTTCTTGAGCGCTTGGCACGCGGAAAGCCCCGCGTAGATCTGTGCCGCGGCATGACCATCGCCGACAGCCGCACGCTTCGCGAGCTGCTGGATCGAGTCAGACAACTCGCCCGTGGGCGCGTCGATGCCTCGGATGCCGTGAGCCTTGGTGAAGACGGCCTTGTAAGGTGGTGCCACGCCAACGGATTGCGGTTGGGGATCTTGAGCCAGCGAGACCGTCGATGCGGTCAGGGAAGCCAGAAACAGGCAGACAAGCGAATACTTCATACTCGAACTCCTTTGACTATAGTCCTTGATGTGTCGGGTGACCGAAGTCGCCCCTGTCATGTACGGCCTGCTTTATGCTTTTCGAATTCCCACGATTCGGACGGCTGGGCCAGGAGCAAGGACAGTTCGATCGCCGCGCACATGTCGGCGAAGATCCAATTCCACTCCCAGCGTTTCCACGCCCTGGCGGTGTGGATGATCAATCCGCTACGCGAGATGGCGATGAGCTCTTTGATTGGGACGTAAGCCCCTAGCTTGAGTCCGTCGTCCCTGAGCACGGCGTTGAAGAGATGCCGTGCCACGCGCCCATTGCCGTCGCTGAATGGATGAACATTGACGATCGTCACATAGGCCACCGTTGCCCGAAACAGCGCATCGGTGGCCGGGTTGGCCAGAACGTCGAGCAATAACCCAAGCTGATCGCGAATGGATGATGCGGCCGGGTATTCCACGAAGCGCCCGTGCCGATCCGCAGCAGTGTAGATGGGATGATTTCGCATGCTCGATGGGCCGTTGAGCACCCGGGTGGATAGTTCTTCCAGGTAATCGACGAACCGGTCGAGGTTGCCCAGATCCCCTTGTAAGGCTTGGCGGAGGCCAGCTAGTTCACTTCCTCTGCCGAGCTCGTCGCTCGTGGAAAAGGCAATCGCAGACCAGTCACCGTGATACTCGGCATAGGCATCGAGCAGCTCGTCATTCCTTATCGTGCGGATGCAGTTGGCCACGTCCACGCCAATGTCAGCTTCATCGACGGTCACCAGTTGTCTCCATGGCTGGATATTTACCGGTCCGATATCGCCGAGTCGGCCGGACAGATCGCTAACCCTGTCCAGCAACGATCTCTCGATCGCTGACGGCTGGGGGAGCCGATCGGTCGCCTTGACGTGGAAGTGCGCTTCGTTGCGAATGGCCATGCTCAGGCCGCCGGGATGAGTAGGTAGTCCTTGGATATCCGGACCACCGGCTCAGCCAAACTGCGTTCACCGTTTTCATCCAGAAAGCGATGTCGCCATTCCTCCCCAGCTGGGTGGTGACAATGTCTGTGGCAGGCGCTTGCTGGAAGCCGATCCAGGAGGCAGACCCGGGCTATGCCGCCAGGCTCTATACGCCCCCGTTTGATCAGGTCTTCTACCGCCTGGGTCGGCCCGGCACGATGTCCGACATGCCCTTACCTGTGGGAGCCGTGCCCAATATGAGCGTGGCGCCGCCCATTTCCTGAAGCACGGTCGCAGGGTCTTCGACATCCGCATCAATGTATCGGTGAGCACCAAGCTCACGGGCCAAAGCAGCCTTGTCTCCGCCACGCGCGATGGCGATCGTGTGGAATCCCATCTTGCGAGCGAACTGCACGGCAAGGTGACCGAGCCCGCCGAGGCCCAGGATCGCCACCAGATCGCCCGGCCTGGCTCCGCCGTTTCTCAACGCATTGAAGGTGGTCAGTCCCGCGCACAACAACGGCGCGGCATCAGTGGCCTCCAGCGCCTCGGGCACGCGGACCAATCCACGCGCGTCAGTCAGCATTACCTCGGCATATCCGCCATCAAACGTGATGCCGGATATGGCCGGATCGCTGCAATTGACGAAGTCGCCCTTCCGGCAGGATGAACAGGTACCGTCTTCGGCCGCAATAAAGCCCACGCCGACCCGTTGGCCGATGGACCAGCCGACCACTCCATCACCAATGGCATCCACCCGGCCGACGACCTCATGGCCAGGCACGCGGGGATGCGCCACCCAGTCGGAGCCTTCCACGGTGGCGCTATCGCTGTGGCAGACGCCGCAGGCTTCGATGCGCAGGCGAACTTGGCCGGCGCACGGTTCCGGTATGGGTCGTTCCTGCAGTTCGAGCACTCCACGGGATACGGCGACCATGGCTCTGTAGGTTGCTTGTGTCGTCATCGTGCCGCCTCAGGCGAATCGGTAGTCGGAAAGATCGACACCCACAATGAGCGGTTCCGGCACGGCATGGTTATCCGCTCCGCGTGGATAGATACGAAGCCGGGTCGGCATGGCGGTGCCCTGCACATCGACGTAGTCGCTCAGATAACGCGCAGCTGCGTTCCGGCCTTGAATATCCACTTCGTAGTCATGGCGCCGCAGTAGACCATCCGCGTCGAAATAGAACGTCTGGATGGTGCTGTGCGTGGCGATGGTACGGGGAAATGTCGCCCTCAATCGGCGCCAACGCAGGCCATCAACGATCCACGGCTCCATTTCCTCAGTCGCAATGTCCGGTCGCGCAAGAAGAAACGGTGATGTGAGATACGTCCACATCGTGTATCCGGCAAAATATGCGAGCTGCGGATTGCTCCAGGGCGTTTCCATTTCGAACCCATCGAAGGAGGCGCGCGGGCTGTCCAGAGCCTCTACCAACGCATCGCTCTCACTTCGAATTTCCACCCGGTCGGGCGTATAGACGGAGTGATCCGAGGATGGCAGGAACGGACCATGCGAAACCCGTTGCGTATGCAGCTGGACCGTGACTCGCGCATCCGTGAGCACGCCCTGGCGCTTTTTAAGGGACCAAAGTACGCCGGTGTGATGAAGATGAGCCGACACGCTTTGGAAAGAGCGGAATCGATCCATGCCTCCGGCAGCCTGGATGGCGGTATCAAGAAGACGGGTCATGCTTACCTCGGCAGTTGACGGGCTTGGATGGTGTTGAGAGGGGGACTTCTTGCCGATGGCGAACGCTGCATGCTCATGCCTCATCACGGCATGACGGTCGTATCCCGTCATGAGGAGAGAGCCGTCGCTTATGCGTTGTCATCGGACGTGACAAAGGCGGCGATATGCCTGGCCGCGGCGTGGGGATACTGCATATGGGGTCCATGCCCCGTACTCGGGAGAGTTACCAGATGCAGCCCAGGCAGTTGGCGGCTCAACGCATGCCAGTTCTCGACGGGAAACACGATGTCGTGGTCGCCCCCCAAGTGCATCACGGGGATCGGAGTCGATCTGAGCACGGCAAGAAACGGATCCGCAGGAAAGACCGGGTTCTGAGGCCCTTCGCTAAGCTGATTTCCCGCCCACTCATAAGGCACTTCAGGACTTCTCCCGTGCGTGCGAAGAGCAAGGCGCCCTGCTGACCTCTCCGCAGCCTCCCGACTCCCGGCATTCGTCGGTTCAAAGAACAACGCCAGAAAATCTTCGAAGTCGTTGGGCCGTTTGGCGAGTTCATAGAACAGCCGGTCGCCGGTTTTCGGCAGATCACCGGGTGGCGTAGTTGCCAACAGAACGACATGGCTGACCAGTTGCGGCGCCTTCGCTAGAACGAACTGCGCCGCGATGCCTCCAATCGACCATCCGCCCAGAATAGGCCGGTCAAGCTGCAAAGCGCCGATCAGATCGATGATGTCGGTAGCGAGCGATGCAGGGTGATACGTCGGTGTTCCGGAGGACTGCCCAAGACCGCTGTAATCGAATACGACAACCCGGAAATCCTGTTCCACCAGCGCATCAAGAAATGCCGGGTCCCACGAGTCCATGGTTCCGCGGAACCTGACGGCGAGCACCATGGGACGTCCGTTGCCCACGCTGCGGTAAGCGAGCTTGCGCCCATTGACCTCGATGAACTGAGTCTCGGATGTGCTACTCACGTATTGCTTCAGCATGAGGCAAAGCCCTCCAAGTGGCACTCTTCATAAGGCGAGTGCGAACGGTGTCTGCCAAGAGTGGTTGTCGTGGCGGGCGTGAGAATCCGGAGCTCATGGTGCATCCACGCCCCGGAACATCCAACGACATTTAGGGTCCGCTTTTCGGACAGCCAACGAACGCGTTTGATGGGTTGGCCCGGCGATTGGATCAGAAACCTTCCAGCACCAGTTTCCCGACGGCTTTATGGCTCTCAACGAGCGCGTGAGCCCGGCGGATGTTTTCGGCATTGATCGCGCCAAAGTGCTGACCGATCGTGGTCTTGATGGTGCCGTGATCGATCAGCTCCGCCACTCGTGTGAGGAGGTCATGCTGTTTCACCATATCCGGCGTCTGGTACATGGACCGGGTGAACATGAACTCCCAGTGGAGCGATATGGACTTTCGCTTGAGCAAGGATGGATCGAGATGGACGGGATCGTCGATCAACGCGAATTGACCCTGCGGCCTGAGCACGTCGACAAGCTGGCTGTAATGCGAGTCCGTGTGCGTCAGACTGATGACATGATCGACCTGCGGCACGCCAAGCGCGCGGAGCTGAGGCTCCAGGGGTTGCGAGTGGTCAACGACATGATGGGCGCCCAGGTGATGGATCCAATCCTTGGTCTCAGCACGCGAAGCCGTTCCGATAATGGTGACTCCGGTGAGTTGCCGAGCAAGCTGTACAAGGATCGACCCTACGCCGCCCGCAGCGCCAACCACCAGGAGCGTCTGTCCCTGTCCCCGCCCTTCAGGAATGGCCAGGCGGTCGAACAGCAGCTCCCACGCGGTGATGGTGGTCAGGGGAAGTGCTGCGGCCTGCGCGGAGGACAGGGTTTTGGGGGCATGACCGACGATCCGTTCATCCACGGCCGTGAATTCGGCGTAGGTACCCGGCCGGGTGATGTCGCCGGCAAACCAGACCCGGTCGCCGACTTCGAACAATGACGCGTCATCACCCTTTTGGGCGACGACGCCAGCGGCATCCCAGCCCAGAATCCGTTCACCGGGGGGCTGCGCGCTCGCCCGGACCTTGGTGTCGACCGGATTCACCGAAATGGCCTCGATCTTCACGATGAGATCGCGCGATCGAGGAGTCGGCCGGGGAGCGTCAGCCTCGTAGAGTGACGCGGCATCGTCGATGGGTAGGCCAGCCTGCGCGTAAACAATGGCTTTCATAGAGTCGCTTCCTGAATGGTAGAGGGCTTGAACGAGTTGCTATCGGTTACCGGCAATGATCGTCACCAAGGCGCGAGTGGAAAGGGCTTCGCCCCACCGCTCCTTGAGGTAATCCGCGACAGAACACATAAATAGGTCGCTGGGAGAACCACCGTTTCTGGCGGATACGCACTTATGCGAGGCAAGCGTCTCATGAGCGCAAATCACGGCCAGAACGCTGGCGTGCTGGCGAATCTTTTCAATCAAGGGAACAAGTTCGGTCAGCTGACCAAGATCGGCCTCCCAAACGTCCACGTTTCGTAGCGTGCGTGTAGTCAGATCGTCGGCCTGTTCATTGAGTCGACGCCTGTCGCGATCAATGAGAAGCAAGTCGTAACCTTCATGAGCGAAATACCTGGCGCATGCCATGCCAAGTACCGATGACGCCCCTGTAATGACAACTGTTCCAAACGCTGCCTCCATGTCGTCCCCGCCAACGCCCGGTGAGAAGTCATCCGACTGACTCATGCTGCAATGGGGCATCGACATCGCCAACGACGTTTATGGCCACTTTTTCGGACACAGAGCGAGGTAAAGATCATGCATCGCGTAGGCTTTCTTCTTACCCATGGCTTCCAGGTCATGGCGATCGGAACTCAGTCGGTATTCGAAATAGCCAACACGGTGGCCAGGGAGGAGGTGTACAGCGTCGTGAACTATTCTCTGTCAGGAGGCGACGTTCGCTCTTCTTTGGGCTTATCGGTGTCAACACGGCCTATAGAGACGGACACGAAGGCCGAGACGTGGATGATCGGCGGAACGATCGATCCCCTAAAAACCGCTGCGAACAGCGAGGAACTGGCGTTCGTACGGCACGCAGCGAGAACCTCGCGCCGTATTGCCGGCCTTTGCACCGGCGCGTTTGTTCTGGCGGATGCGGGGCTTCTTGACGGCAGGCGTGCCACTACGCACTGGGCCTATGTCGACGTACTCAAGAAACGTCGACCTCGTGTGCAAGTCGAGCCCGACCGCATATTCATCGCCGATGATGGCACATGGACATCAGCGGGGCTGACCGCAGCAATGGACCTCGCACTAGCCATGGTCGAAAGAGATCTAGGCTCGGCATTGGCCACGAGAGTTGCCCAGGCCCTGGTCATGCACCAGCGCCGATCGGGAGGTCAATCCCAACACTCCGAAATGCTCAAGCTGTCGCCAAAGTCGGATCGGGTGCAGCTGGCACTCGAGTACGCCAGGAACAACTTGTCCAAACCCCTTTCCGTCGATGACCTAGCGCGGGTGGCGAATCTGAGCACCCGTCAATTCGGCAGGGTCTTTCAGGCAGAAACAGGCCAGTCACCCGCTAAGGCCGTGGAGAAACTTCGATTGGAAGAGGCGCGAAACATGGTTGAACGCGGGAGACATCCGCTGGAAATCATTGCCAGAGAAACGGGGTTCCGGTGACCTGCCCCCGGGCTTAGGGCCAAAACCTATTTCGTAGAGTCCAAGGTTGCGAGCTTATCGCTCGGTGATGGGTTGGCAAGGGTTCCTTGATCGCGAAGTGTGGCCGCAAACGCGGA